>Ga0209056_10002527_pt1 | contig 19661 bp, 17 predicted proteins | sample GraSoiAngelo_114_FD_185876 | JGI IMG/M metagenome (GOLD analysis project Ga0209056, IMG submission 185876) | Grasslands soil microbial communities from the Angelo Coastal Reserve, California, USA - 14_0903_13_40cm (SPAdes) (version 2) | ecosystem: Environmental > Terrestrial > Soil > Grasslands...
AAGGGAAGCGATCCGCCGGCACCTTCGCCAAAGACTTCAGCACTGCTCGTTCGACTCCCGCGGATACGGTGTCTCGCACCGTGCGGATGGGAGCCACGGGATCGACGGCGTGGCGGGCGAGGATCGCTTGCGCGGTGGGGCCGGTGAACGGGGGCGTGCCGGCGAGCATTTCGTACACGACGCAGCCGAGGGCGTACAGGTCGCTCCGCCCGTCCACCTCCCCGTCTTCCGTTCCCTGTTCGGGACTCATGTATGCCGGCGTCCCCAGTGCGATGCCCGTCTCGGTGAGCCGTTCACTCGCCGCGGCACCGATGGCGCGCGCGATCCCGAAGTCTGCGACGAGCGCGCGGCCGGCGGCGAGCAGGATGTTCTCGGGCTTGATGTCCCGATGCACGACGCCCAGGCCGTGGGCGTAGCCGAGTGCGGCGGCCACATCGCCAGCAATGCGGAGCGCGTCGGCGATCGGCAGCTGCGGTTCGCGGTCGAGACGGTTCCGGAGTGACTCGCCCACGACGTAAGGCATGACGAAGTAGAGCAGGCCGTCCGCTTCACCCGAGTCGTGCAGCGCGACGATGTGAGGATGGTCAAGCCGGGCGGCGAACTGTATCTCGCGCAGGAAGCGTTCCGGCCCCACGGCAGCCGCGAGCTCCGGGTGCAGCAGCTTCAGCGCCACCTGGCGATCGTGCTGCACGTCGTGGGCCAGGAAGACCGTGGCCGTCCGCCCGCGGGCCAGCTCGCGCTCGACCCGATAACGGCCGGCCACCCCGGCTTGCAGGCGCGCCAGCAGGTCCACCGCGGGCAGTGAGCGGGCTGGCCCCCCCTGGGCTCGCGCTCGAACGGCTGCGACGAGCGCCTGCGTCTCGGCAGCAGGTTCCGCCCCATAGTCCTCGATGAGCCTGTGCTTGAACGCCTCGTAGGCCTCGAGCGCGCCGGCGCGATCGCCGTGATGGTCGAGCAGGCTGATCAACCGGCGCACCAGCGCCTCGTCATTCGGCGCGAGCCCGACGGCTCGCCGGGCCCAGTGCGCGGCCGTCGTGAGATTGCCCTGCGACTCGTACTGCGCGACCAGGACCCCCGCCGCCCGCGATGCCCGGTCCCGCAACCGCGCGCGCTCGTTCTCGGCCCAGCGCTCGAACTCGGGGGCGTCCGAGATGAAGAACCCCTCTAGCAGAGGACCGCGGTAGAGGTCCATGGCCTCGCGCGCCTGACCGGCGTCGCTGACGCGCTCGAACGCGGCGACATCAGACCAGACCTGCTCGAAGGCCAGGCCGACCTCTTCATCGCCACGACTCGCCACAGCCCCCGACCCCAAGGCAACCCGAAGCACGCGGAGCGCTTGGCGCAGCGCCGTGCGGGCGTGCTCCTGGTCGAGTTCCGGCCAGAAGAGCGCCAGCAGGCTGTCGCGGCGATGGAAGCCGCGAGGTGTCGCGGCGGCAAGGTAGGCGAGGAGGGCGAAACGCCGAGGCTGGCCGAGAAGCGTCGGCGCCTCGCGCCCGTCGGCACCGGTGAGGCTCAGTCTCCCGAGCATGCGGAGCTCGATCATGCGAGGCCTCGGTGGCGCGCGCGGCGCTGTCCAGGGGCCACGCACGCTTCGGGACGCCGTGACGCCCAGCGTCACGCTCGCGTCACAGGGACGCTACGCCTCACCCCTAGACTGGCTCCGCGAGCGAAACCTAGCCCGGCAGCATGGGCGTCGCAACGAACTGAGGCCAATAGGAGGTGTGCGATGAGACCGATCGAGAGAATCGCCCTGCTGTGCGCGCTGGTGGCTCTGGCTGCCGCGTGTGATTCGGACCAGCGCCTGGCGGGCCCTGGCGCATCGAAGCGCCTCATGGCCAATGCGAGCGGTGTCCCGTTTACTGAGGGGCTCGCGAGCCCCGTATGGCAGGAGACGGCTCGCAATTTCATCATGCAGTCCAAGCTTTCGGGCAACTCCGTGGTCTCGACGCGCGTGTACGCCTATCTCAGCGTGGCGCAGCATGACGCGGTGGTGCGCGCCGAGGACGGTCCCGGCTCCGGCGGTCGTAGCCTACTCGAAGCCGACCGCGGGGCGGTCGCCGGTGCGTCGGCCGCCGTGCTCACCTACTTCGATCCCGCGGACGCGCAACTGTTCGAGAACCAAGTCCAGCAGCAGGCGAACGCCGGACCGGAGGAGGGGCCTCCGCATCCAGACTTCATCCGAGGAGAGGCCGTGGGCCGGCAGGTGGGCGCCGAGGCGATCGCGCGGGCCGGGACAGACGGCTTCGACCGGCCCTGGACCGGCACGGTGCCGGTCGGGACGGGTCTGTGGTTCAGCAGCGCCAAGCCGCCGCAACCACCTGCCGTAGCGCAGCTCCCCGGGATGCGTCCCTTCTTTCTGACGGCGGCCGATCAGTTCCGTCCGGCTCCACCTCCTGCGTTCGGTTCGCCGGCCTACCTCAGTGCGCTCGCTGAAGTGCGAGCCATCTCCGACACCCGCACCGCCGAGCAGGTGAACATCGCCCTGTTCTGGGCGAGAGGCTTGGGCACGACCAGCATCGGGGGCTTCTGGAATACGATCGCCACCGGGTGGATCGAAGAGAGCGGCCTGCGCGAGCGCGAGGCGACGCACGTGTTCGCGCTGCTCGACGCGAGCATGATGGACGCGGCGATCGGCTGCTGGGACGCGAAGCTCACGTACTGGTTCATTCGTCCTCCGCAGGCCGACCCCGCCATCACGCTCATCCCCGCGATCGGTCTGCCCAATCACCCGTCGTACCCCTCCGCGCACAGCTGCTACTGCGGTGCGGCCGCCGGGATTCTGAGCGGGTTCTTCCCCGCGAAAACCGACAGCCTGGACGGCATGGTGACTCAAGCAGGACTCGCGCGGATTTACGCCGGCATTCACTACCGCTTCGACGTGGAGACGGGGGCCCAACTCGGCCGCAACGTCGCCCGGTTTGCCAGCGAGGTCGACCGCTCCAGGAGCTCGGCCGTGGTGGTGCCGTGAGGGAGAATGAACCAGGACTGAAGGAGGAAGACATGAAACCGATCACTCATCACCGCTGGCTGCTCGTTCCCGCCACGCTGGTGTTCGCGGTGGCCGCAGGATGCAACGATTCGACCGGGCCGGGCACTGGCGCCGCCCGGGTAACGGTCACGACCATCGGAGTCGAGCTCGATACCAACGGATATAGCATGGCCATCGATGGCGGAGTCAGGCACCTCATTCCCGTGAACGACACGATGACCCTTGCTGGGCTCACTGCTGGTAGCCACAGCGTTCTGCTCGCCGGGCTTGCTCCGAACTGCGCCATAGCTGGGGCAGCGAACCCTCAGACTGTGAACGTGGTCACCGGCGCCACAGCCCAAGTCGTCTTCTCAGTCACCTGCGTGGCGACTACGGGCAGCCTGACCGTCACGATCGGCACCACGGGGACGGACCTCGACCCGGACGGCTATAGCCTCAGCGTGGACAGCGGTGTGGGACAGGCCGTCGCCGTGAATGGCGCAGTAACCGTCTCCGGGCTGAGCGCCGGTGGCCACAGCGTCACTCTCTCAGGCGTCACTACGAATTGCACCGTGAGCGGGACCAACCCACGCGCGGTGAGTATTGCCACCAGCGTCTCGACGTCCGTCGCCTTCGACGTCGCCTGCGTGCAAGCCGACGTGATCGCGTTCGCGGGCTTTGATGGGCACATAGACATCATCAAGTCCAATGGCACGGGCCGCACCTCCCTGACCAGCGGCTCCGCGACTGATTCGGAACCCGCTTGGTCTCCAGACGGGGCCAAGATCGCCTTCACAAGAAACCACGCCATTTACGTGATGAACGCCGACGGCACGGGCCTCACCCGGCTCACGTCCGGCGCTGTGTTTGTCGGGGGCGCAGCATGGTCGCCCGACGGCCAGCACATCGCTTTCGCCAGCCTGAACGGAGGCACTTGGATGATGGATGCGGACGGCGCGAATCCGCACCAGCTTCCGGTCGGCGGCTACGAGCCTGCCTGGTCGCCCGGCGGGAGCAGAATCGCGTTCGCAAGCGGGCCCGTAGGCGACGGCTCCGCGGAGATCTACGTGATGAACGCCGATGGCTCGGGGCCAATCAATCTCACCACGGGATCGCAGTTCGGAGACGCCGGGCCCGCGTGGTCCCCGGACGGTGGGAAGATTGTGTTCTCAAGCCTCCACTGCGACGCGTACGACGAGGCGTATCAATGCGACCTCTTCGACTATTTCGTCATCGTGATGAACGCCGACGGCTCCGGTAGGCGTCTCCTTCTCGATCTGGGTGACACGCCAGGCGCCGCCGGCCCGGCTCCCGACGCAGCCTGGTCGCCCGACGGCACCAAGATTGGGGTTGTAGGACCCTTCTATAACATCTGGGTGATCAACGCAGACGGCAGCGGTCTCGTCGGGCTGGTTAGTGGGTCCGGTCCCGCCTGGAGGCCCTCCGCACCTGGGGCGAACGTTGCGGTGCCCCGCGTGAGAGGCCGCTAAGGGTGGAAGGGGGACGTGAGGTCGAGAACCCTGCGGTCGGGCGCGGTCATCAACCAGGTCGAACCGCGCCGACCGCCTGCTTCTTTGGCATCGCGCCGCGTTAGAACCGCCGCGCGTAGCCGACGAACATGAGGACGCCGGCGAGATCACCGGAGCCAATCGAGCCACCGGGCCCCTTCAGCATGTTTGCGCTCGCCAAGCGCGCAAACAGTCGGACCGGCGTGCTAACAGTAAGCGTGTTAGCCCCCCGGTCGAGCGCCACCGCTGGATCGAGGAAGACAATAACGCTCGGGCGCCGGAACCCGTCGCTCTTACCGATCAGATCGTGATACGGGATGCCGTCCACCCGGCCGCCGAGGCTCACCGATAGTCCCTGCTCTGGCAGCACGCCGTAGCTCACGCCGAGGCGGCCGGTGTAGACGTCGGGCACCGAGATGTGCACCGCTGATCCGGGCGCTGTCGGCGTGCGCACGACATCGGTTTGATTGCGCGGACTCACCAGATAGGACCCCGTGAAGTAGACAAATGCGCGCGGAGCGAACCGCCGAAATGCCTGCCCTTGGAGGATCACGCCCCAACCGCCGTCCCCGAGCTCGATGGACTGATCAACCGGGAATTGCATGGAGCTGTGATTTACCAGGAAATAAGTGTCGGCGTACTTGCTGTCGCCCGTGGGAAACTTTACTCCAGCGCCGATGGCGATGTTGCTGGTGGCATGCGTGCGAGGGTTCAGCAGCCACGCCGTGCCCGCGAGTCCGATGTCGCCAAGCCCGAAGGCGTGGGCGCCGTGGCGGACCGTGTCCGCTCGAACGGCAGACTGTGTTCCGACCGAGAACGGCACCGTCAGCCGCAGGTTAAAGCGATCGCTGACGGCGTACGTCAAGGTCCAGTCGACGGAATGGACATTGATCATGAGCGGCTGACCGAAAAACTGCGTCGGGGGCAGTACTTGTTGGGTCCCGATGTAGAACCGGTCGGCGTGCAGGTATCGGTAGTCGACGGCGACTTCCCATTCGTGGGCTCGGAGATCCGCCGACTGCGACTCGCCGTGTCCCCCCAAACTGGGGGTTGTGAGTCGGATCGGGACTCAGCCCTGGGCGAACGACTGCCGCGGGAGCACGACCAGGCCGATGCCGATCGCGAGAATTGCCACCGGGTGAACGCGCATGGAACCTCCTCGTCTGTCGCCTGCGGTCTGCTAACGCGCAGGCAGGATCTCCTCGAGCCCCCGCTGGATCGCCTCGCTCGTGATCGGGCCCGGATTGATCAGCCGCACGATACCGTGGACATCGATGAATACCGACGTCGGCACACCCCGGAGTGCGTAGCTCTTGCGCACCGTGCCCTTCTGGTCGAGCAGCACGGGAAAGGGCATGTGGAACTCGTCCGCGAACCTGCGCGCGTCGGTCATGCGTTCCTGATCAGTCAAGTTGATCGCCAGGACCTGCAGGTGCTGATCCTTGTGCGCGTCGTACGCGGCGATGATGTCGGACATCTCGCCGCGACACGGCTTGCACCATGAGGCCCAGAAGTTGAGAAACACGGGACGACCCGTGTAATCAGACAGGCTTGCCGTGCCGCCGGCGAGCGTTTTCAACGTGAAGTCGGGCGCGGGCGATCCCAGCGTCTGGGGTGAGAGCCGCCCCGCGGCGGTGAGAAGCGTCGCGCATGCGATGCAGAGGAACTGCGAACCGAGCCGCACCTTGGTCCCCCAAAACGCAACGCGCCGAGTTCCCGTTTGGGGAGCTCGGCGTCAGCCGCGTTGCCTCGAACTAGGCTACTGCAACATGGTGCTTGCGCGCTGGCGCGTCAAGAACGCGTCGCTCACAGCGTCGATCGGTACCGCTCCCACTGCGCCTTCAGCTCCCTCATGAAGGCGACGAAACTCGGATCTTCTCGGATGTTGGCGAGATTCGGGTCGTTCGCGAAGTACGGATAGCAGGGCCACCCCTCTTCGGCTGTCCGGCGCAGCCACTGGAGGGCGGGCACAGGCTGCCGGAGGATCGCGTAGACTGACGCGATGTTGTAGGCGGTGTGGTGGAAGTGGACGAACCCCCTGCCGGACGCCTCCGCCTGCCGGATGTCCTCCAACGCGCCGCGCACGTCACCCGCCTTCGCGCGCAGAACAGCCCGCGTGCTGCGGACCACTCCGCCCGGGTCCGCGGCGTGCGCGCGCAAGTATTGCTCCATGAAGGCAGCCGCCTCGGCGTCTCTCCGGAGGTACAGGAGCGCCCACGCAACCTGATAACTCCACAGCGCCGGGTTGGCTTCCGGTCCCGCTTGGCGGATGAGTGTGAGGCCGTCTGCGTACTGACCCCGATAAATCTGCGCAATGCCGATCCGCCTCTGCGCATTGACATCGAAGGGATTGAGGGTCAGAGCGGTCCGGAACTCGGCGACGGCTTCGTCCAAGAGCCCAATGTGAAGGTAAATGACCCCCAGGTGTTGATGCGCCTCAGCGAGGTTCGGGTTCAGCGCGACCGCCCGTCGGTCCTCCTGAATTGCCCGCTGATGCTGGAAGCCAGGAGCGACATCCCACAAGACAAAAGCCCTCGCCCAATGGGCTTCGGCAAGGTCGGGGTTCAGTTGCAGGGCCTTCTCCACCTCGACATACGCCTTCTCGACCGCTGCTGTGTCGCCGCGAGCGAGCTGACTGACCCAGAGCCCGTAGGCTCTCGCCAGTTGCGCATGCGCGGCCGCGAAGCGGGGATCGAGTGCCACGGCCCGTTCCAGCAACTCGATCGCCATCGAATCGTCGACCCGAGTCTCGTGCCTGATCCGAATCTTGCCGCGGAGGAATAGTTCGTACGCTGCGGGGTTGTCGGTCGGGGCGCTGCGGAACGCACGCGCCTCGGCCTCGGTCAACGGCAGCTTCAACGCCGCCACGACACTCCGCGCCACGCTATCCTCGATGGCGAACCGGTTCTGCACGAGCTGTTCGATCCGCCCCGCCCACACCTGGTACCCTGACGTTGCGTCGATCAGGCGGAGGTCGACCCGCACGGTGTCTCCAGAACGCTGCACGCCCCCTTCGACGACCGCGTCTACGTGCAGCACGCGGGCGATGTCGCGCACCGGCCGCGCAGCTCCGTTGACCTCCATCACGGCGCCGCGCGAGGTCACCCGGAGGGCGGTAATCCGGCCGAGATCGGTGATGAGCGCCTCGGTCATCCCGTCGGCGAACCACCGTACCGAGTCGCCGGAAAGACTCTCGAGCGGCAGCACCGCGAGCGCCCGGATCCTGCCCCTCATGGAACTCGGCCATAGCCGTCCTGGCGTGTCGCCGCCCGAGAAGACGAGCCCGACCAACGCTGCGACGATCGCCGCGGGCCACAAGATCCGACGCCGGTGTGTCGGCGCGGCGGCCGGGGCGCCGTGTACGGACGCTCGGGGCGCGGGGGCTGCCAACGCGACGGGTGCCGCAGTCTCCCGGCCACGGACTGCGGCGAGCAGGGCTTTGGTCTCCGGAGCGGGCTCGGTCTCGAACTCTTTGCCGAGCTGTTTGGCGAACTCCTCGTAGGCGGCCACCGCGCCCGCGCGATCGCCCAGGCGGTCGAGCAGCGTTACCAGCTGGCGCAGCGGTCCCTCCTCATGCGGTGCGAGCTGGGCCGCGCGTCGCGCCCAGACGAGCGCGGCGTGAAGGTCGCCGGCGGCGTCGGATTGAGCCACCAGGGCCTGTGCGCTGCGGGACGCCGCCTGTTGCAGGCGGGCGCGCTCGCCCTCCAGCCAGCGCTCGAATTCCCCCGCGTCCGGGATGAAGAACCCTTCGAGCAGAGGACCCTGGTAACAGTCCAGCGCCTCGCAGAAGTGTCCCGCGGCGATGGCGCCGTCGAAGGCGACGACGTCGCACGACAGGCGATCGAAGTCGAGCCCGATCTCCTCATCGCCGCGAGTGAGGACGGCATCGGCGCCGAGGGAGCCTCGCACCACGTGCAGCGCCTGGCGCAAGGCGGCCCGCGCGTGCTCCTGGTCGAGCTCCGGCCAGAACAGCGCGAGCAGCGTGTCGCGCCGGTGGAATCCCCGCGGCGTGGCCACGGCGAGATAGGCGAGCAACGCGAGGCGCCGGGGTCGGGTGAGGAGGGTCGTGACCTCGCGTCCCTCGGCGTCGGTCAGGTGCAGAGTCCCGAGCACGCGGAACTCGATCATGCGCGGCCCCTTCGGCGCTGACGGAGCTGCCTGCGTCACCGCGAGCGGTGACGGACCGGTCACGTCCTGGTGACGCGGCCGGCGCAAACTGGCTCCGTCACCGTGGAAAGTACGGGTCGAGGGAAGTCTGGGCAATTAACTCAGGAGGTGTCCGGTGAAACCGCTCGAGAAAACCACCCTGCTACGCACGCTTGCGGCTCTCGCTTGCGCGTGCAATCCGGACAACGGTCCGGTAGGTCCCGGCGCCCCGATCCGCTTGGCCGCGGACGGGTCCAAAGCAGACCAACCGGCGTACGGTCCGTGGAGCGCGCCGCTCAACCTGGGGCCGGTCGTCAACTCCGCCTACAACGACCAGCATCCCTCGATCTCGAAGGATGGGCTGAGCCTGTACTTCGTCTCCAATCGTCCCGGCGGGTTCGGTGGAAACGATATCTGGGTGACTCAGCGCGCTACAGTCGACGATGCGTGGGGTCCACCGCAGAACCTCGGACCGCCGATTAACACCAGCAGCAACGACTTCGCTCCGGACCTCACGATCGACGGTCATCATCTCTACATGAACAGCGATCGGCCCGGCGGATGCGGCGGCAGTGATTTGTACGTGGCCCGTCGTCACGATAGGGATGACGACTTCGGCTGGGGGCGCCCGGAGAACCTGGGCTGCGCCGTGAACACGATCTATGACGAAGCGGGCCCGTTGTTCTTCGAGGACAAGACGAGCGGCGTCCAGAACCTGTATTTCACGAGCTTCAATCGACCCGGGGGCCTCGGGGACTTCGACATCTACGTCAGCACCCGCAGCAGCGACGACGAGCCTTGGGGGCCGGGCGTGGACGTTACGGAGCTGAACGGGCCGTATCGCGACACCCGCACGGCGATTCGGCGCGACGGCCTCGAGCTGTTCATCTCCTCGGACGCCACCGGCCGATCGGGCGGGGTGGGCGGCCAGGACTTGTGGGTCTCCACGCGGGCGACCACCGTGGATCCGTGGTCCACGCCGATGAACCTCGGGCCGACCGTGAACAGCATCTACTTCGACGGTGCTCCCGCGCTCTCTTTCGACGGGACGACGCTGTACTTCTTTTCGGCTCGGCCCGGCGGGTTCGGAGCGAACGACCTGTATGTGACCACGCGCACTCGACTCGGCAGGCCAGACATGGCAGAAGGCTCCGGGGTCGAGAGGCCCCGGAGGGGAGAGAGGTACCGGAGGGGGCGAGGCACGAGAAGCGAGTGAAGTGCGGCGAGGGATAGTACGGGCCAGGCGGGCGCGTCGTACCCGGCGCCCGCCGTTGACCCTGGGGTCCCTCAGGTTAACTTCCAGCCTCGAGATGAGCCGGCCCGATCGCACGATCATCCTGGACGCCCGCGCTTTGTCGCGGGCGCTTCAGCGTATGGCGGTCGAGGTGCTCGAGCTGGCCCACGGCACCGACCGCCTCGTGCTCATCGGCATCCAGCGGCGCGGCGTCGAGCTCGCCGACCGGATCGCCCGCCTCATCGAGAAGGACGCAGCTGTCGTGCCCCGCGGCGCCCTCGACATCACCCTGTACCGCGACGACCTCGAAACCGTCGGCCCCAAGCCCGTCATCGGCGAGACCCGCATCCCCGGCGATCTCGCCGGCAAGCACGTGGTGATCGTGGACGACGTGCTGTACACCGGCCGCACGGTACGCGCCGCGCTCGACGAGCTCGCCGACTTCGGTCGCCCTGAGCGCATCTCCTTGTGCGTGCTGGTGGACCGCGGCGGCCGCGAGCTGCCCATCCAGCCCGACATCGTCGGCACCAAGGTGAAAGTGAGCGACGGCGAGCGGGTGGACGTGTTGGTCGAGGAGCTCGATGGGAGGGACGAGGTGGATCTGGTGCGCACGCGATGACCGCCGCCCTGGGAAAGGACCTGGTGGGGCTGGAGCGCCTCTCGCCCGATCAGATCCGTCTCATCCTCGACACGGCCGAGCCCTTTAAAGAGGTGTCCGAGCGGCCCATCAAGAAAGTGCCGGCGCTGCGCGGCAAGACCATCGTCAACCTGTTCTTCGAGGCCTCGACCCGCACCCGCATCTCGTTCGAGTTCGCGGAAAAGCGCCTCTCCGCCGACACCGTCAACGTGGCAGCGAGCGGCAGTGCCGTCCAAAAAGGCGAAACGCTCGTCGACACCGCCCGCAACCTGGAGGCGATGCGCATCGACATGGTGGTCATCCGACATCCCTCTTCCGGGGCCGCCGAGTTCCTGGGCAACCGCATCCGCTCCAACGTGGTCAGCGCGGGCGACGGCAAGCACGAGCACCCCACGCAGGCGCTGCTCGACCTGCTTACGATCCGCGACAAGCACGGCAAGATCGCCGGTCTCAGAGTGTGCCTCGTGGGCGACGTGCTGCACTCCCGCGTCGCGCGCTCCAACATCTGGGGCCTCTCGAAGCTCGGCGCCGAGGTGGGGGTGTGTGGTCCCGATACGCTCATGCCCCGCGGCATCGAGGACCTGGGCGTGTGCCGCTTCCGCCGCATCGAAGAGGCGATCGAGTGGGCCGACGTGCTGAACGTGCTGCGGCTGCAGCTCGAGCGCATGGAGATGGGCTTCATCCCGAGCGTGCGGGAGTATTATCGCGTCTTCGGCGTCACGCTGGAGCGCCTCGAGAAAGCGTCGCGCCCGCTGACCATCATGCACCCGGGGCCCATGAACCGCGGCGTCGAGATTGACTCCCGCGTCGCCGACGGCCCCCACAGCGTGATCCTCGACCAGGTGACGAACGGCGTCGCCGTCCGGATGGCGGTGCTCTACCTGCTCGCCGGCGGGCGTCCCGAGCTCGCCGACGCGGCCAAGCGTGGGGGGACGGAGTGATGCGCCCGCTGCTGCTCAGGGGCGGGCGGGTGATCGACCCGAGTCGCGGCTTCGACCAGCCGGCGGACGTGCTCATTCAGGACGGCAAGATTGCCGCGGTAAAGGCCGGCCTCGGGGCCCCGGACGGGGCCGAGGTGCGCGACGTGCAGGGCCACGTGGTCGCTCCCGGGTTGGTGGACCTGCACGTCCATCTGCGGGAGCCCGGCAACGAGGACGTCGAAACGATCGCCACGGGGGCCCGCGCCGCCGCCGCGGGTGGGTTCAGCGCCGTCTGCGCTATGCCCAACACCGATCCGGTCACCGATAATCAGGCCGCCGTCGGGTTCATCGTGCGCCAGTCGGCGCGCGCCGGGCTCACCCGCGTCTACCCCATCGGCGCCATCTCCGTCGGGCAGCGGGGGGAGCGGCTTTCAGAATTCGGCGAGATGGTCGGGGCCGGAGCGGTCGCCGTGTCGGACGACGGCCGGCCGGTGGTATCGAGCCACCTCATGCGCACCGCGCTCGAGTACGCCCGCACCTTCGATCTCCCCGTCGCGGACCACTGCGAGGACCCGACCCTCGCGTCGGGCGGCGTCATGCACGAGGGACTCGTGTCCACGCGGCTGGGCCTGAAGGGCATTCCCGCGGCCGCCGAAGAAATCATGGTGGGGCGCGATATCCTGCTGGCCCAGCTCACCGGCGGGCACGTGCACCTGTGTCACGTGTCGACTCGGGGGTCGGTGGAGCTGATCCGGCGCGCCAAAGAGCAGGGCATCCGCGTCACCGCGGAGGTGACGCCGCATCACCTCACGCTCACCGACCATGCCTGCGAGGGCTACGACACCCACGCCAAGATGAACCCGCCGCTGCGCGAGGCGGGGGACATCGCCGCGCTGCGGCAGGCCCTCAAAGAAGGCGTGATCGACTGCATCGCCTCCGACCACGCGCCCCACGCGTACGACGCCAAAGAGGCCGCCTTCGACGACGCCCCGTTCGGAATCATCGGGCTCGAGACGGCGTTCGCCGTGGTGCATACGGAGCTGGTTCTCAACGGCGTGTTGACCCTCCCCGAGCTGATCGCGCGCATGAGCGGCGCGCCCGCCGCTGCGTTTCACCTGCCCGGCGGCACGCTCCAGCCCGGCGCCGTCGCCGACGTGGTGGTGCTCGACACCGGCACGCGCTGGACGGTGCAGCCCGCGGTGCTGCTCTCGAAGAGCCGCAACACGCCGTTCGCGGGTCGCACCCTCACGGGACGCGCCGCGCTCACGCTGGTGGGCGGCAACGTCGTGCACCAGGTCGAGGCTCCAGCATAACCCTACCAGCGAGTTGGACTTACCCCTTTGGGCTCCGAGCGCTTATCTTGCAGTGCGGACAAGGAGCGGAAGCGAGAGTGGCGAGAACACCTTCCAAGAGCACCGTCATCATCCAGCAGCTGCTGGAAGAGCGGCGGCAGTACGAAGCCTGGATCGCGCGCCTGAACGACTCGGCGGACGCGACGCCCGGGCACGTACGCGCGCGCGTCCGCTCCGATTACGAGGCGCGACTCTCGGCGGTCACCGAGGAGCTCAAGGCCCACGCGGAGAGCGCGCGCCAGGCGATCGAGGAAAAGCGGCACCTGCGCGGCGAGCTGCAGAAAAAGGAAGCGCGCGCTCAGGAGAAACTCACCGAAACGGAGCTGCGCCATTCGGTCGGCGAGTACGACGAATCGCAGTGGGAGCAGGTCCACAAGGACGTGCTGGCCGAGCTCGTGTCGGTGCGCGAGGACCTGCAATCGGTTGTGGCCGACATTCACAAGCTCGAAGAGCTGGATGCGCTGGTCAGCCACCGGCCGACCCCTCCGCCGCGGGCGGCGCCGCCACCGGCTCAGGCGCCCCAGCCCCCACAGGCGAGGCCGCACCCCGAGCCCGAGAAGGTGGGGCACGAGGACGAGCTGGCGTTCATCAAGTCGGTGACCGAAGACGAGCAGACCGCTCCATCGCCGCGGCGCGCCAGTGGCGCGCAATTCCAGCCCACGGTTCCCGCCGACGTGCCGCGCCAGCAGAGCCCGTCGGCGCCTCGGGCCGCCAACCCGATCCCGGCGCCAATCGTCCCCGATCCGGCGGCCGCCGGCGACGCCGAGGACGGGGACCGGACGCTGCGCTGCAAAGACTGCGGGACGATGAATCTGCCTACCGAGTGGTATTGCCAGCAGTGTGGGGCGGAGCTCGCTGCCTTTTAAAAGCAAAGAGCGTCTCGGAAAGACGTCACGGAATAGCGTCGCGGGGAACCGTAGGGACGGTGTTCCGCGACGCCTTTGACGTCGTGCCGAGACGCCTTTCCGTGACGTCTGTCCGTGACGCTATCTCCGTTATTTGGAGAGCTTTCTCACAACGGCCGCTAGTCTCGACTTATGTCGTGCGGCCGTGTTGGCGTGGATCAGATTTTTTCGGGCGGCCCTGTCCAGCAACCGTGCCGCGTTCGTATACGCCGTCCCGGCTTGCTCGGCCGTGGTAGCGGCTCGCACGCGCTTGAGCGCGGTGCGCAGCGCCGAGCTCTGCGCCCGATTGCGTTCGTGGCGGGCGCGTCCCTGGCGCATGGCCTTCTTGGCGGACTCGATTTGCGGCACTGCCGACCTCCACGTGAGGCGCGGAAGATAGACGGTAAGTGCAGGTCGGTCAAGGCGCTACGGCGTTGACCCACCGCCGGCCGGTACGTTATCTTAGGCCGTCACGGACCCCGAGCGCGAGCCATCTCGTTCGAAATCCTCGTCTGGGCCCCGGTGCTGCTCTTCTCGATCGTGGCTCACGAGTACGCCCACGCCGAGGCGGCGTACCGCCAGGGCGACGACACCGCCTACATGCTGGGGCGGCTGACGTTGAACCCCATCAAGCACATCGACCCATTGATGACGGTCGCGTTGCCCTTGTTCCTCTGGGCCACCCACGCGGGGTTTCTATTCGGCGCAGCCAAGCCGGTACCCGTCAATCCCCGGAAGTACCGCAAGTACGTGCGGGGAGACGTGATCGTGTCGCTCGCCGGCATCGCGGTGAACTTAGTCCTGTTCGTCGTGGCCGGTCTCGTGTTCGTCGCATCCGGGCTCTTGGCGTCCGCCGTCCCGGCGTTGACGGGCAGCCTCGAGATCCTGCAGCGGATGATGTCCTATGGGATGCAATGGAACCTGGTGCTCGCCTTCTTCAATCTCATTCCGCTGCCGCCGCTCGACGGTAGTCACGTCTTCTATCATTTGCTTCCGCCCGGCGCCGGTTTGAAGTATCGCCAATTCTACGCGCTGGGCATGCTGCCCCTCATCCTCGTCATTTGGTTGGCGCCAGGGCTGCTGACGCCATTCCTCTGGCCCGCGCGCCAGCTGTTGCAGCTGGGATGGGCGCTCGTGGGCGGCTACGCGCTGCCAGGGTCGGAGTTCACGCTATGACCGCCCCGCCACCCGCCGCTCAGGACCAGTCCGGCTTCGTCATCGAGCTGGAGCAGTTCTCCGGCCCGCTGGATCTGCTGCTGCACCTGATCCACGAGGACGAGCTCGACATCACCGACCTGCCGATCGCGAAGATCGCCGATCAGTTCCTGGCGGTGATCAGCGAACTGGGGCTGAATCAGGCGGCGGACTACCTCGAGATGGCGGCGCGGCTGCTGCGCATCAAGGCGCAGATGTTGTTGCCGCGCCGGTTGGGAGACGACGAGTGGGAAGATCCCCGCGCCGGGCTGGTGCGGCGGCTGCTCGAGTATCAGCAGATCCGCGAGCTGGTCGAGTGGCTGGGCCAGGCGGCGGCCCGCCGCGCCGAGCAGCTGGGGCGCGGCTTCCGTCCCGAGCCGCCGGCCGCCCCGCCTGCACCGCTCGTCATCGAGCTGAACGACCTCCTGGCCGCGGCGGAGCGCGTGATCGCCCTCATCCCGGAGCCGGTGCTGCACCGGGTGGTGCCGCGGCCGCTCGACGTGGAGGGAGCGACCGCCAAGCTGCAGACGCTGCTCGCCGAGCGCGCGGAGTTCGGCTGGCTGGAGGCCGTGGGCGAGCGTCCCACGATCGTCGACGTGTTGTCCATATTCATCGCGCTGCTGGAGCTCGCCAAGCGTGGGTCCTTGAGCGTTCACCAGGAGGGAGCGTTCACCCCCATCCAGATCCGCCGTGAGTCCCCTCGCGAAGCTGTTTGAGGCGGCGTTGTTCGCCTCGTCGCGCCCGCTGACGGTGGAGGAGTTGCGCACGCTCGAGCCGACGGCGGGGGAGGCCGCCGTGCACGCCGCGCTCGCCGAGCTGCGGGACGGGTTCGCGGCCGCCGACCACGGGGTCGAGCTGGTCGAGATCGCGCAGGGGTGGCAGTTCCTGACGCGGCGCGACTATGCCGAGGCGATCGAGCGCGCCCAGTTCGCGCTGCGCCCGCGCCGGCTCTCGCCCGCGGCGCTCGAGACGCTGGCCATCATCGCCTACCGGCAGCCGGTGGGGCGGTCGGAGGTGGACGAGATCCGTGGCGTCGATTCCGGGGCCGTGATCGATAAACTGGCAGAGCGGGGGCTGGTGGAAGTGGTGACCCGGGGCGAGGGGCTCGGGCGGCCGCTGCTCTACGGGACCACACCGCAGTTCCTGGAGATCCTGGGGCTCAAAGACCTGGACGAGCTGCCGCGGCTGGAAGAGCTGTCGGTGGCGCTCCGGCCGCCCGCACCCGCCGAACCCGAATGACGCTGATGCGCCTGCAACGCGCGCTGGCGCGTGCGGGCGTGACGTCGCGCCGCAAGGCCGAGGACCTGATCCGCGCCGGTCGCGTCCGGGTGGACGGCGCGGTCGCAACGATTGGCATGAGCGTCGATCCAGCGCGCCAGCGCGTGACCGTCGACGGACAGGCCGTGCGCCAGGGGCCCGTCACGTGGCTCGCGCTCAACAAGCCGGTGGGATATGTCGTGAGCCGGGGCGACCCCGAGGGACGGCGGACGGTCTACGACCTGGTCCCCAAGGTGCCGGGGCTGGCGTACGTGGGACGGCTGGACGTCATGACGTCCGGGCTGCTGCTGCTCACCACCGACGGCGCGGCCGCGCACCGCCTCATGCATCCGCGCTTCGCCGTGCCGCGCACCTACTGGCTGCGGGCGCACGGCCATGGTGCGACGGAGCTGCGCGCGGCGCTCACGCGCCCGCCGGCGATCGACGGGCGGCCGGTGCGCGTCGTGGATTTTCGGGTGCGCCCCGTGGAGCGGAGCGTCGAGGTGGAGCTCACGCTCGCCGAGGGCCGCCAGCGCATCGTGCGCCGCCTGGCCGAGGCGTTGGGGCTCAAAGTCGAATGGCTGCACCGCGTCGCCTACGGACCGGTGCGGCTGGGGCGGCTCGCCGAGGGCAAGTACCGCCGGCTCGCGGCGCACGAAGTGGCGGCCATCGGGCGGTTGCAGGGGCCTGCGTGATCGGACGGCGACAATGCCATATTCTCTGGGTGGGCCGGACGGCTGAGACATGACGGACACGACCGGACTGGACCGCGCCCTGGGGGCGATCGGGACGACGTTCCGTCTCACCCGGCTGTACCCGCCCACGCACCCCGCTGTTCAGGAGGCGCTGCGCCAGGTCGGGGAGGCCCTGCTGCCGCTCGCCGCCGTGGGGACGGTCGAATGGAAGGTCGGGGCCACCGGCCTGCACTGGCACGGCCAGCAGCTCTTGCCGCGGAACACGCAGATCGCCGAGCTCGCGGGCCTCTTGTATGCGCGCGGGGTGCGGACGTTGACGCTCAACCCGGGGATGACGGCGGAGCACGTGCTGGCGCTGTTCCAGGTGGCGACCGGAACGGCGGCGCCGGACGCCCAGACGTTGGGGCGCATCACGGTCACGCTCGGCCGGCGCAGTGCGGCCCGGCTCGAGCGCACGCGGCCGCCGACGCCGGCGGAGGGCGTCCCGGCCGTCGCCGACCCGGCCGCCGGGGCGGTCCCCACGGCGTCCACGGCGTCGCCGCAATCCGCCGCCGCCGCCGCGGCGGACACGCTCATGGCGGCGAAGCGCCCCAGCGCCGCGTTTCGGCCCGACGCTCTCCCGCCCGACGTGGAGGCGACGCGCGCCGTGGCGGCGGTGCGCGCCGCGACCGGGCCGGAGGAGCAGCGTGCCGCGGTCGAACGGCTGGTGGCAGTGGCGCCCCAGCTGCTGGGGCTGCGCGAGGTGGCGACCAGCGCCGACGCCATCGCGGCGCTCGACCAGCTGCTTCCCAACGCGCGGGACCCGGGGCTGCTGGCGGCGATCGACGCTGCGGCGCTCGCGTTGTCGGACCACGCCCTGGTCGAACGCCTGGTGCGGCGGTTGGGTGAGGCGCACGTTCCGGCCGAGGAGCGCGAGTCGCTCGTCGCGGCGGTCGGGGCGCTCGCGTCGCTATCCATGGGACCCGTGCTCGAGGCGTTCCTCGCGGCCCCGGTCGAGCAACGCGCGCCGTTCCGGGCGGCGGTGCGCAAGGCCGCCGACCGCGCCCTCGAAGTGCTCCAGGGCCGGCTGGCGGACAAGGACCCGGAGGTCGTGGCGGCCGCGGCCGAGTTCGTCGGTCTGACGGGGAGCCCGCAGGCCGTCACGCTGCTCGTTCCGCTGCTGCATCATCAGTCCGAGTTCGCGCGCGAGGCGGCCCTGGTGGGCCTGGCGGAGGCGGGGGGCCGCGAGATCGCCCGTCCGGCGATGCCGGCGCTCAAGGACGAAAGCGTGGCGGTACGCGTCGCCGCGGCCCGCACCATCGCGGCGGCGGGCGACCCCGCGTCGTCCACGGTGCTGATCCGGCGCGTGGAGCAGGAGCCCGACGAAGGGGTACAGGCGGAGTTGCTGCGGTCCATTGGCCGGCTCGGCGCCAAGGAAGCGCTGGAGGTGCTGGCGCGGTTCGCCGAGCCGGGCGGCGTGATGCACCGGCGGAGCGCGACGGTGCGGGCGGCCGCGGTAGAAGGGCTGCGCCACATCGCGCGCCCCGAAGCGCGGGGGCTGCTGGAACTCTACAGCAAGGACAAGGAGCCGGCGGTGCGCAAGGCGGCGGAGGCGGCGCTCAAATGACGACAAAGACGGCAAAGGCCGGCGACGCGGTGCTCGCGACCACGATCGCGCGCGAGGTGGCCAAGCGGGTGGTGGCCCAGGAGCTGATGGTGGAGCGCCTGCTGGTGGGACTGCTCACGGGCGGCCACATCTTGCTCGAGGGCGTGCCGGGGCTCGCCAAAACGCTCGCGGTCCGCACGGTGGCCGAATCGCTGCGCATTTCGTTCTCGCGGATTCAGTTCACCCCCGATCTGCTGCCCGCCGACGTGATCGGCACCATGGTGTTCGACCAGCGGTCGCAGGAGTTCTACGCGAAAAAGGGGCCGCTGTTCGCCAACTTGGTGCTCGCCGACGAGATCAACCGCGCCCCCGCAAAAGTGCAGTCGGCGCTGCTCGAGGCGATGCAGGAGAAACAGGTGACGATCGGCGGCGAGACTTTCTATCTGGGCGAGCCGTTCCTCGTGCTCGCGACCCAGAACCCGATCGAGCAGGAGGGCACCTACCCGCTCCCCGAGGCCCAGCTCGATCGCTTCATGCTGAAAGTGCGCGTCGGGTACCCGACGCGCGACGCCGAAAAGGAGATCGTGGCGCGCATGGCGTCGGGCCGGCCGATCGAGGTCCAGCGCGTGGCCGAAGCGGACGACATCCTGGCGGCGCGCAGCGCGATCGCCGAGCTGTTCATGGACCAGAAGGTCGTGGACTACATCGTGGACGTGGTGCGCGGCACGCGTGAGCCCCAGGCCGTCGGCCTCCCCGAGCTGAAGCCGCTGATCGCGTTCGGGGCGTCGCCCCGGGCCTCGATTTACCTCGCGCAGGCGGCCCGGGCGCACGCGTACCTGCGCGGCCGCACCTACGTCGTGCCCGAAGACGTGAAAGCCATGGCGTTCGACGTGCTGCGGCACCGCGTGCTGCTCACGTTCGAAGCGGAGGCCGAAGACATGGACTCGGACCGGGTCATCGCCAAGATCCTCGAGGCCGTGGGCGTCCCGTGACGTACCAGGGGGTCGATCGCCGGAGCGGCGAGCACGCCCCGCTGCGCCGGCGCAGCCGCGCCGTCACGCCGCAGGTGCTGCGCCAGGTCAAGGGCATCGAGCTCCGTACCCGCAGCCTCGTCAATTCGTTGTTCAGCGGCGAATACCGCTCGGTGTTCCGCGGGCAAGGCATCGAGTTCGCCGAGGTTCGGGAGTACCAGCAGGGCGACGACTTCCGCGCCATCGACTGGAACGTGTCGGCACGGATGGGGCATCCGTTCGTGAAGACCTACCACGAGGAGCGCGAGAT
>Ga0209056_10002528_pt1 | contig 19653 bp, 21 predicted proteins | sample GraSoiAngelo_114_FD_185876 | JGI IMG/M metagenome (GOLD analysis project Ga0209056, IMG submission 185876) | Grasslands soil microbial communities from the Angelo Coastal Reserve, California, USA - 14_0903_13_40cm (SPAdes) (version 2) | ecosystem: Environmental > Terrestrial > Soil > Grasslands...
GTCTACGACGTGACTCTGCGAATTCGTGGCATTTTCGAGCCCACCACTATCACCGGCGGCGATACGCCCGACCCCGGGCACCCCTACTTCAAAGCCGGTGGTACGGTAAGCACTCCGGATTGGTCGCAGTGGCGAATCGAAGTCTCCGAACCCAAGCAGACATATTGGCTGAATCACTATCCCTCGGTGGGGCACAGAATCTACAAGGAAGACTTCGAGGCAACCATCACGGTTGCGGCGGGTTCAACTGTTGTCGTTCGGGTCACGGATGGCAACGATCGACAGATTGACAATGGCAAGATCGCGCCGGATCGGCAGCAGATCATCGCAGGCGTGGTGGATCAGCCGCTGCCAGGACAGATGTTGCGTCTCGACATCGTGCAGGTCAAAACACGATAAAAGCGGGCCGGATATCGCCCAAAAGGGGATTTGAGTGTTATGGGGCTTTATCGTCAACCAGAGACGCGTGCCTAACGATGCGGCAATCCCTAGCGCGAATTAGCTTTCTTCCTCATAATCCGGAGTATGGCTCTGATTGTTTTCCTGCGCGGTGTTAATGTCGGCGGGCACAGAACGTTTCGCCCAAGCATCGTCGCACGAGAATTAAGCGACTATGATGTCGTGAACGTGGGCGCTGCCGGGACATTTGTAGTTCGTAATCCTGGATCTAGAGCAAAGTTCCGCACTGCATTGCTCAGCAAGCTGCCGTTCGAAGCGAAAGTTGTGCTGTGCGAAGGCCGCGATCTTATCCGGCTGGAGCGCGATAATCCGTTTGGAACTGAGCGGTCACCTAAGGACGTTGTTCGGTTCGTGAGCATCCTGTCGAAAGCTGGCGGGATTCGGGCGTCACTTCCAGTGACATTTCCCCCGGACGGGGACTGGTTGGTCCGGGTGATGGCGTCGAAAGGCCAATTCGTGTATGGAGTGTACCGTCGTCACATGAGGACGATCACCTATCTTGGGCAGATCGACAAGCTTTACGGCGCACCAGCAACGACGCGGAATTGGAACACAATCATGGCGATTGTGCGGATTTTGAGGGATGAGAGAAACAAGTGCCAGCAGGCGTTTTGAGTGTAATCGCATTATAAGAGGGCGCCCCTTTTGGAGTAGGTTTTCATCGTTCGCATGATCACCTATGAAAGGAGCACCCTCAATGACCAGCGAAAAGTATATTGGGCTGGACGTTCATCAAGTAACGATCTCAGTAGCGGTAATGGATTCCCAGGGCAAAGTTGTCATGGAATCCATCTTGGAAACCAAAGCCTCTACGCTTCTGGAGTTCTTCGCTGGATTGCGCGGCAGCTTGTTCGTGACCTTCGAGGAAGGCACCTGGGCAGCCTGGCTCTACGACCTGCTCAAGCCGCATGTTACCGAGGTTCTGGTCTGCAATCCGCGCAAGATCCCACTGCTCAAACAGGGCAACAAGAGTGACAAGATCGATGCTCGCAAACTCGCCGAGCGGCTCCGCCTGCATGATCTCAAGCCCGTGTACCACGGCGAAACCGGGATACGCATGCTGCGCGAGCTGGCCCGAAGTTATCTCACCGTGGTCAAAGATCTCTCCCGGGTGATGAATCGACTGAAAGCTCTGTACCGTAGCTGGGCGATCCCCTGTGCCGGCCGGGACGTCTACTACCGACGACATCGCAGTGCGTGGTTGGACAAGGCGTTTTCACAAGCTTGCGCCCTTTATTCGCCTCGGGACCGGGGGTGGAGCCGTTTTTCCCGTCGCCACATCCTACCCGTCAAACGCATCAGGGAATGCTATCCATCCCCGCCATTTCGTTATAGACTCTTGTGCCAAAGCGAGTACCCGCGGCTAAAGGCATCCAATGTCTGGAGAAACCATCTCCGCAGAACAGGCCGCCAGCTTCGTCGAATCGGGAATGTGGCTGGATTATGGCGCAACGCACTGCCAGCCCGACGTTTTCGACAAAGCATTGGCGGCGCGCAAGGACGAGCTGGAGGACGTGAAGATCCGCTCGTGCCTCACTCTGCGGCCGCGCGCTGTAATCGAAGAAGACCCTGATGGCAAGCATTTCCACATCTTCAGTTGGCATTTTTCAGGCTATGACCGAAAGAAACACGATCTTGGCCGCTGCAACTACGCACCCTTAAATCTGGGAGAGGTGCCGGATTACTATCGGCGCTTTCTCGATCCGGTGGACATCGCGATCCTGAAGACTTGCCCGATGGACGATGGCGGTTACTTCAACTTTGGGCCTGCCAATCTCTGGCAGCGGGCGGTGATTGAGCGCTCGAAACTGGTGATCATCGAGGTCAATCGTGAATTGCCCTACGCTTTCGGCAAGGACAACGGCGTGCACGTGGGCGAAGTAGATTTCATCATTGAAGGCGATGACCAGCCGTGCGCGGAGCTGCCCAATCCGGAGCCGAGCGAGGCTGATCGCATGGTAGCGCGGCTGATTGCGGCCGAAGTCGAGGATGGGGCCTGTCTTCAGATCGGAATTGGCGGCATGCCCAATGCCGTGACCTGCCTGCTACTGGAAAGCGGAGTGAAAGACCTTGGAATCCACACCGAAATGATGGATAATCGCCGCCGCACCTCGCCTGCACAGCCCATATAGGCCGCATGTTCATTTCCTTTTAACCCGCCCAAAGCGGGTCAAATGCTCAGGATGACACAGTTGAGATGGTCAATTGCTGCGATTTACGGTTCTCCGCGATGTGCCAAAGGACGCCCGTGGGATCGCTCAGATAAAGCACCCGCAAACCCCAGGGCTGAATCGCAGGCGGCTTGCACATGATGCCGGGGTAGTTCTTGGTGAACTCCTTTTGCTGGATGTACTCCCACCATGCGTCCGCATCGTCGACGGCCAGGCTCATCATGAAGTTGCCCGCATGTTCGGCTACGTAGAACTTCTGCATCAGGAATCGGAAGGAACCAATCTGTAGTTCTACGATTTCATCATTGCTAAAGTTGATGTGAACCCGAGATCGCGGTAGAACGCTTTGGAAACATCGAGATCTTTGGCGGGCACAAACGCCTTGATGTCAGTTACGGCACTCGGAAGCATTCTTTCTCCATTGCACAATGGAGGTCCCGGGCCGTGAGAAACTGAGGCCTTGTGGATTATTAGCCGGCCAGACTGCGGTCCACGCCTTCACGATAAGTGCGAATAAAGCCTGCGATCAGCGCGAGAAAGTTCGGCCGGGACTCTTCGTTGTTAATGAATCCATCTACGTGTGCCAGGCTGTCGGGTAGTGCGCCACAGTAGAGTACGACCGGGACATCAGGCTTGATCCTCTTCATCTCGGCGGCCAAGGCGTTGCCGGTGGTCGCGCGCACCATGTGCCCTGAGAGCACTAGACAAACCGGAGAGTCGGTCAACAATTCCAAGGCGCGCGCGCCGGTGGTGGCTATCAGCACAGCATAGCCCGCTTCTTCGAGGGCCGCCTTTCGCAGGCGAAGTAGCCCTTCATCTTCATCAACGCAAAGAATGGAATGCTTCGATGACAGCTTGGGACGGGCCCCGAACCGCCACTTATGTGCGGTGTTGGACGACACTGCTGTTAACTCTGCCTGATTAAGTTCCGCTCGTATATACCCGAAACACTGTATTGTGTTTGCAACGCAAATTCAAGCTGCGATTCCCAGAAGTTCGGCTCTTGAGCAGAATCCAAGTGTTCGGTCAGCCTCTCGGGAGCTCCGTCGGCTCAGGCTAAGAGCCTCGCCGCATCTCTCGCGTAGTAAGTCAGAATAATGCTCGCTCCGGCGCGGCGGATTGAGGTCAGCGATTCCATCATCACACGGTCGCGGTCAATCCAATTATTACGGGCGGCCGCTTCGATCATGGCGTACTCGCCGGAAACTTGATAGGCGGCGATGGGGAGATCGAATCTCTCGCGGGCGGCGGAGATAACGTCGAGATAGGGCATCGCCGGTTTGATCATGATCATGTCCGCGCCTTCTTCGATATCGAGGGCGATCTCGCGAATGGCTTCACGAAGATTGGCTCCATCCATCTGATAAGAGCGGCGATCGCCGAACTGCGGCGCGGAATCTGCGGCTTCGCGGAAGGGGCCGTAAAACGCCGACGCGAATTTCGCCGCGTAAGAAAGGATCGGAGTGTTTTGGAATCCCGCTTCGTCCAGCGCTTTCCGAATGGCCGCGACACGGCCGTCCATCATGTCGGAGGGCGCGATGATGTCAATACCAGCGCGGGCCAGCGAAACCGAAGTTCGGGCGAGCAGTTCAAGTGTCGCGTCGTTGAGAATTTCGTAGTCAGTTCCAGCCGCTGGCGGATTCGCGACCGCAGCACCGAGCGGACGGGCGGGGACGCCCATCCCCACACGTTCCACAATCCCGCAATGCCCGTGCGACATGTATTCACAGAGGCACACGTCGCCGATCAACAGCATTTCTGGAACTTCGGCCTTGATGGCACGCGCCGCCCGCTGCACGACTCCGTTTTCCTCCCAGGCGCCGGTCGCCACCTCGTCTTTCTTCTCCGGAAGGCCAAACAGAATCACCGCTGGAACGCCCAGCGAGTGGGCCTTTTGCGCTTCACGAACCGCCTCCTCCACAGAGAGATTGAAAACGCCTGGCATGGAGCGAACTTCCTTGCGAACACCTTCGCCCGGGCACACAAACAGCGGATAGACGAAGCTTTCGGGAGTCAGTCGCGTCTCGCGCACCAGGGACCGGAGAGCGCCGGTTCGGCGCAAGCGACGAAGGCGTGTCGCTGGGAAAGCCATGTGGAAATTCTAGCAGAGCGCACTGTTGAACTACGCTCCGAACTATGCCCCGGACTATGCGTGCGAAACTTGGGCCTTAGCCATCGAGCGCGAACGCCGCAACTCCTGGATTTGCAGAACTACGTCCGCTGAGAACAGCGAAAAAGCCAGGCAAGACCACACAATCGTCTCGGTTGCTCCGATGCCCAGCTTCTCCCATCCGGTCACGCCCTGCACCACACGCACTTCAAGAAAAACCAAGGCGACCGCGAAGCTGCGCGTCATCCATTGACGATGCTGCTGGACCTTGCCATTCAAAATGAATCCAAAGGCGATGGCGGTCGTAGTCGTTAACAGGATGGCATCGACAAGTGCGGCGATGCTGAACGACCTTGGTCCGCCCATCCGCTCCTCAAAATACTGGATGTAGGCGCCGAAGGGCGCCGCAATCAGCGCGCCCGCAATGTAGATCCGCCCTATTACACGATGGAATTTCGTGAAACGCTGCCGCAAACGATCGGAGAATTGCAGCGGACCAAGCAGGATGGCGCAGGCGCCCGCCAGTCCGTGCGGCAGCAGATACCAGCGGAATGGATGATAGTGCTGCCATGCCAGGTCATCCCGATGGACCAGGAAGCTTTCGTTGTGTACCAAGACATAACCGATCATCAGGCCGATAAAGCCAAACAGAAGATATTTGAGACGAACGCGAGACGAAGTTTGAACCGGGACAGTGGCGGTGGCCATTTGACTCCTTAGGAATAGCGGGTGCAGTGAGCGGACTCGCGACGGGCGCCGATACATTAACATGAAAAGGTGCCGGAAATCCTGAAAAATACGAGCGCCGGATTATTGGAGTTTAATTCCTTGCGCGACTTGCTGCGTGGCTACGCTTCTTCGGATCTCGGGCAGGCTAAGGTCTCGGCGCTAGCTCCGTCACTCGATTCAGCGTGGATCGAGAACCAGCAGAAGTTGACAACAGAAATCCGCGAGTTCCAGCGGGTGGGCGGGCGTTTCGAATTCTCCGGCCTCACTGATATCTCAAGACTGCTCGAAAAATCCCGCATTTCCGGCGCCGCCCTCGAAACGCTTGAGATTCACGATGTAATCACGGTCGTAGATCGGGCAGCGGAGAGGCGGGAAATAGCGTTCAAACCGCCGCAGGCAATGAAGACCGATTGGAGCGCTGTACGGCAACTCTCGTCGGGAATCGCGGACTTCACGGATTTCCAGCGCGGATTCCGTAACAAGATCCTTCCCGACGGCACGCTCGACGACAAAGCTTCGCCGGCGCTCGCGAGCATCCGCCGCGAAATCGAAAAACAGAAGCGGTCCATTCAACAGTCGTTACAGAGTCATTTGCGACGGATGGCGGAAGGCAATGCGCTGCAAGAAGAGGTGGTCACGATCCGCGCTGAGCGCTTCGTGATTCCGGTGAAGGCCGAGCACAAGCGGCGCGTGCAGGGGGTAGTGCACGGGGCCAGTTCCAGCGGCCAGACAGTGTTCGTGGAGCCGCTTGAAACCATTGAGCAGAACAACGAGTTAGTGCGATTGCTGGACGAAGAGTTGGAAGAAGTCCATCGCATTCTGCTCGAAATGACCGGACGGATCGGAGAGCGGGCGGACGAGATCAAAGCCGCGGTTGAGATCCTCGCCGAACTGGAGTTGCAATTCGCGAAGGCCCATTTCGCGGAGGATTACAACTGTGTCGCTCCGGTTTTGGACGGGCGAGGACGCCCGTCCCTCCAAGAATCTGGGAATGGCGCGACGGGCGTCCTCGCCCGTCCAAATCTAACTCTCGTTCTTCGCGACGCCCGCCATCCCTTGCTGGAGCGCAATCTCAAGTCGAAAGGAGCAAACGTTGTCCCTGTCTCGATTGAACTTGAAGGCAATCAACGCGAACTCGTCATCACCGGGCCGAATACCGGCGGCAAGACCGTCGCGCTCAAGACGCTCGGATTGCTTGCGCTGATGGCGCAAGCGGGAATCCCCGTGCCGGCTGCCCGGATGGAAATGCCGATCTTCGACGCTGTGCTGGCGGACATCGGTGACTATCAGTCCATTGAGCAGAACCTCTCGACTTTTTCGGCGCACGTAACCAACATTAATTTCATTTCGCGAACCGCTACGGCGAACTCTCTCGTCTTGCTCGATGAATTAGGCTCCGCAACCGACCCAGAAGAAGGTGCGGCCCTGGCGGTCGCAATTGCCGAGCAGTTCCTGCGAACTGGATGTTTCACAGTAATCTCCACGCACCACACCTCGTTGAAGGTTTTCGGGGCAAATTCGCCGGGAGTGGTGAACGCATCGGTCGGCTTCGCTGAAGCCACGCTCCAGCCAACCTACGAGCTCAAGCTAGGCGTGCCCGGGGCGTCGGCGGGAATCAACATCGCACAGCGGTTGGGACTGAACTCGGAGATCATTCAATCCGCCCGCTCACGCCTGGGCACTCAGGCCCGCGACGTTGGACAGTTCCTCGACCGTCTGCATGCGGACCTTCGCGAAGCAGAAGCGGAACGCTTGCGTCTTCGCGCCAAGGACGAAGAATTGACGCGCGAGAGGGCACGTCTCGCAACGGAGGGGAAGCGTGAGCAGCAAGAAAAGGTCCGGGAACTGGAGAAGAAGCTTGAAGCACTGTTGCGTGATTTCGAGTATCACACCCGCGAAGCGGTGAACGCGGTCCAGGATCGTGCCGCGGCACAGAAGGTTTCTAAAGACGCCGAGCGGCGACTCGCAAAATTGCGTCGGGACTTTCGCGAGCAATTCGATTCCACCGTAGTCGCGCACGCAAGTGGAGCTGACCGCGAAGACCCAAACGCCCAGCCTCAACTCGTGAAGCATGTTTCAGAGGGCGATTTGGTGAAGTTGAAGTCTGTTGGCCGCAACGCGCGGGTCGTAAGGCGCCTCGACGAAAACCACTTCGAAGCCGAAGTCGGAACCATGAAGATGCGAATTGCACGCGAGGACATCGCGGGAGTCGTGAGTCGTGCCGCAGAGACTCCGGTGAAGGCAGCCCGCGCCAAAGGCGTCTCAGTTGTGCTCGAACGCGACGCCGAAAACGTGCCTTCGGAGATCAACGTCATCGGTCACACAGTGGACGATGCGACGCGCGAAGTTGAAAAATTTGTGGACCGGGCATTTCTTGCGGGACTGCCCAGGGTAAGAATTGTTCACGGCAGTGGCATGGGAATTCTGCGCAAGGCGCTGCGGCAGTTCTTGCAGAAGCATCCGCACGTGGAATCCGTCGCGGAGCCGCCGCAACAAGAAGGTGGCGGTGGCGCAACGGTTGCAGAGTTGAAAGTATAGAAGAAACACGTGGGACATGCGGCTCGCCTGTCCGGGCGAACGCTCCACACGTTTGAGCGTGAGGCTGAAATGCTAGACATTCATCTTATAACTCGCGAGGAGATACCAGCGCTTCTTTCTCTCATCCGCTCCCTGGCCACCTACGAGAAAAAGCCTCACAAAGTTGTCGCCAGTGAAGCCGACCTGCTCCGAGACCTCTTCGGCCCGCAACCAAAATTCCGTGCACTCATCGCGAAGTGGAACAATGAGCCAGCTGGCTACGCATCCTTTTTTTATTTCTATTCGACTTATGAAGGCCGCGCCACGCTATTTCTCGAAGACTTGTTCGTGCTCGACGAGTTTCGCGGAAGCGGCATCGGCAAAGCCCTGCTCTCGGCAGTGTCAAAGCTCGCCGTGGATGAAGGCTGCTTCGGACTGCGCTGGGAAGTGCTGGACTGGAATCGTCCCGCGATTGAATTTTACGAGAAGCTGGGAGCGACTTTCCTGAACGAGCGCAAGGCTGTCGCATTCGACGGCGAGGCTTTGCGGCGCGTGGCGTCTGAGTTTTCACTGCACAAGAAAGATCTTTAACGCAGAGATCGCAGAGATCGCCGCGCAAAACCCATTGATTTGCCTTACCCTGCAAAGCTCGGTCATCCCGAGCGAAGCATCTGGCAGATGAGTGTTGGCGGGCGTAGAGTAATCGCATGAAATCGTCTACGATGGCAACCTTCGTCGTCGGGATCACGTGCATTTCGCTAGGTCTCGCCTCGACACTGCTGTCCACTCCTGTCCACGCCCAAACACTTACGATGCCCACCGGATGGATTGCAACAGCCAGACACGAGTGGCGCGTGAGGGTGTCCTCAGGGGGGCTTGAGATAACGGAGGATGGCAGCCGCGATCACGAAGAAGCGGGCCTGGTGTTCCCTCCTTCCACCGGACCAAAGACATGATTGGGCGTGCAATGACGGCTAGAGCGGGTGGTGACTGGCTCATTGGGTTTGATGCTGGCGAGTTTGGTGGCGGACTTTGGTGGACGAGTCATGACGGTAAACGCACGAAACCGTTGACCCGAGAGAATGTACAGGCATTCGTTCTGAGAGGCAAAGACGTGCTCGTGTTTACGGGACTTGCACATATGGGTTACAACCGGGGAGCGGCATATCTATTTCGCTCAACTGGTGATGACGGTGAAATCACCCGCATCGCCGATCTGGACTCCGCTCCTTTCGCTGCGTTGCTTGAAAACAATGGTTCAGTTTTGATTGCGGTATCAAATGGAGCGGTTACACTCCGGCCAGACGGAAGTGTGGTGCGATTGTATAAACAGCACGAAATGCCAATCTTATATCCGAACTCCGTCGCAGGCGAAGAAAGCGACGCAATCTATATCGGGATGCGTTTCTATGTTCTTAGATTACATCGTCGCGCAGACGACATATACGAAAGCACTTGGTTTGAGCGATCATCAAAACGACATGACTAGCAGAAAATCTCCATATCACTGATTGGCGGAATTTCACGCCACCATTTCGCTCCAACTCCAAAGGGCCAGCATTAGAAACGCTGACAAAAGCGCACAGCCTCTACTTCCGCTTTTCAGAGCGAAGCCGGCTACCAGTCCAAGGAGAGCAACCAACAAGAAAAGATCGGCCGATCTGGTGGTCAAAGAAGCTACTGGTTTCTAACCTATTGATCCCCGCGCCTGCCTCAACAGGACAGCGCCCGACGTACCGTAGCGACCTCCGTGTAGTCGCCTCAAAATACAAGCTGGAGAACTACAAATCATGAGAGCTACACGCATGTTGGCGGCGATGCTTTGTTTGCTTAGCGCCGGTGCATTCGCCGTACCGCCGCGCAGCTTCGACTGGGTACAGGCCAGCGACGAAACGTCGGTTCTTGATCCGGCCGCGTTTCATGCCGGCCGCGTTTATCATCCCGGCTACGACGGTGGAAATCTGCACGTTGATATCGCTGCAACCCAGCCTGTCACCATTGCGATGACGACCGAACAAGCCTGGACCGATGCCCAGCAGCATCCCGAGAGCGCGCCGAACCTGACTTTCTCGTGCGTGCGCGAGCACGTGTTGAGTACCACGTATGAGTGCGCCTTGCCGCCATCAACGCCCATGGTCTTGCTGGTCCGCGACGAGCGCGCGCCTCGTCGCGTGGTACAGACGCGCTGGGGAGTAATCGTCGAGACGGCCAGGCAATACATGCCACCGAACAATTTGCATATCACTTACTATCGCTGGGATTGCGTCGCCAACTGCGTTCAGCCTGAATTCTTGTGGACGCGTCTGGTGAAGGAAAAATACGAGCTGACATCCGTGCCCAAGATGTACAACGTCCTGACTCCAGAGCACGATGGCCAGCGCATCAATGTGAAATTCAAAGCGCCGGTTCCGATGACCATTGCCGTGCTTCCGGCAAAAGTAGCAGACCAGCTTTACAGCAGTCCGGCCAGCCTAAACTCTGCTCTAGAAACCTCCTCGTGCAAGCAGCGCGGAGTGCAGTCACTCTCGTTTGACTGCAGCCTTAACATTGATGATGGTCCACAGTCGCTGGTGGTAATTCCAGATACTGGCGTGCCTTCGCACAAGAAGGCCTCGGTCGAGTTACAGACTCTGCGGTGCACGGCCAATTGCGAGCTGATTACGAAGTGAGAAACGTGCAGCCTCGGCTCTAGCTTTTGGCTTATTACCCTAGATTCCAACGATTTCCACCCCCCGCCGCCTCTGCCGCGACTACAATTGTGCGCAAGTTGGGGTTGTGGCAACCAAAACAAAGCGAGCGCGACCGCGGCGGAGTCCTTGGTGCAGACTTGTTGCAATTGGCGCGTCCGCGGGTGGGTTGGCCGCGCTCTCCGCTCTAATTGACGGATTGAATTCTGAGTTCCCGCCTATCGTGGTTGTGCAACACCTGGATCCACATCACAAGAGCCACCTGGCTTCAGTCCTCGCCCGGAAGACCAGAAAGCCGGTCAAAGAAGCCGAAGACGGCGAACCAATATCACAGAGCACGATTTATATTGGCCCTCCGGATGAACATCTGCTGGTGGCGCAAGGAAGGATTCAGCTTGCCCACTCCCGGCTCATACGCTTTTCTCGTCCTTCCATTGACCTGCTGTTTGCAGCGGTCGCCGCCATTTACGGAGAGCATTCAATCGGTGTTATTCTTAGCGGCTCTAATCGTGACGGAGCGGATGGTATTGCAGCTATTCGCCGAGCGGGCGGAGTCACCATTGCGCAAGATCCGGTTAGCGCAGAGTATCGCGTAATGCCGCAAGCCGCGATTGATACCGGATGCGTTGACCTGGTAGTCCCGCTCGACCAGATGGGCAGCGTTCTTTCCAGGCTCTTCGTGGAGGGCAAGACCAGGAAATGGCCAGAGATGTTTCGCTGACGGAACTGCTGCAGGAACTCGCCGAGCAGCGCAGCTTCGACTTTCGCGGGTATAAGAAAACCACCCTAGAACGCCGCTTCCGCCGGCGCATGTTTCAGCTCAATGTCGGAAATTACGCCGACTACTCAGAGTACATCCGCAACAATCCTGAAGAAATCAACGAGCTTCTCAACACCATCCTCATCAATGTCACGGGATTTTTCCGTGATCCCCCGGCATGGGAGATATTGAGGCACGAAATTTTGCCTCCCCTATTGAAGCCTCTCAAGACCGGCCACTCATTTCGGGTGTGGAGCGCCGGTTGCGCGAGCGGCGAGGAGGCGTACTCGGCAGCCATTCTGCTGGCCGAGCATTTTGGGCCGCATATCCAGGAATACGACGTCAAGATTTACGCGACGGACATAGACGAGGACGCATTGAACACCGCTCGTCGAGGCGAATATTCTCTCGATTCAGTGCAGCGTGTCCGCCCGGAATGGCAGGGTAAATATTTTCATGGAGAGGGATTGTTACGGATAAATCGAGACGTTCGCCGCCTGGTCATTTTCGGCCGCAGCAATCTCGGCCAGGACGCTCCGATTTCGCACGTGAATCTGCTGATCTGCCGCAACCTATTGATCTACTTTGATTCCGACCTACAGAAGCAAATCCTGAAGCGCTTGCACTATGCGCTCGATTCAGGTGGCATTTTGTTTTTGGGAAAGTCCGAATCGCAGCTGGCCAGGTCATCGCAATTCCGCCGGGTTAACGCGCGCTGGCGAATTTTTCAGCGGATTACAGACTCGGCGCCTTCCGATGAGCAGCCGCAGCCAAGGCGAGACAATAATCCCCAAGAGGATAATAATAGAGAGCAGATGGGGCCTTCCTCACCGGCAAACGACGAAATGGTGCGTCGCCAGCAGCGTTATTTGCTGGAGATGCTCCGCATTGGAGTCATCATCCTTGACGCTGACGACCGGATAACGCAGAACAACAGCGCGGCGCTTACCATTTGTGGACTCCCTGCCGCCGATCTGGTTGGCAAACGGTTGCAGGAGGCCGAGCTCTTTACCCGTATTCCCGATCTTGGGCCGCAGCTGCAAAAGGCGCGACACAATAATGAGCCTTCTCGATTGCAGACCCGGATCAAGACTCCGTCAGGTGAAAAGCTGCTGGAAATCACGATCCGGCCCACCCAGGACGAAAAAGGCCGTCGCACCGGTACGCTGATTTATCTGTACGACCAGACTCTCGAGGAAAAACTGCAGGCCACTGTCGAGGAGCTGGAATCCACCAGCGAAGACTTGCAGTCTGCCAACGAGGAGCTTGAAACCACCAACGAAGAGCTCCAATCCACCAATGAAGAGCTGGAGACTACAAACGAAGAACTGCAGTCAACCAACGAAGAACTAGAAACCACCAACGAGGAACTGCAATCGCTCAACGAAGAACTAGAAACCACCAATCAGGAACTGGAGGAGCGCACTAAAGAATTGGATCAGGTCAACAGCGTGTACTCGCAAACGCTGGAGCAAATGCGTCTGCCGGTCATGTTGGTGGACCAGGACCGCCGGATTGAATTTTGGAACAGCAGAGCGCTGCGCCTGTTCGGGTTCAAGAACAAACCGCCGATGGAGCTGACCATCGATCAGTTGCCGCTCTCGCCGGAGCTACGGAATGCGCTGGTGCGAAGGCATCGCACCGTCCTGGTTAAACAGGCGCCCATGATCACCAGAGACCAGCACCTTGGCGGCAAATTGAACATTACGGCTGACATTCATTTCAGCGTAATTCCGCGAGAAGATCACAGCAAGAGCGTGCTCATCATGTTCGACCCCGGCTCGCCGGAACGCGCAGTGGCGCAAAAACCAGTCGCAAAGAAGAAAAAAAATCGCGGTTGACCAACCCGGTTTACAGCGCATCAATCCAACAAGACTTACGTTTGCCGAGGCGAATTACAAGTCCCTGAGGAAAGAATGAGCGCATTCCAGCTCAGAGCCAAGGCAAACTACCATGAAAGCCGCCACACTGAAACTTGTTGATCCCACCTCAGCCGAAATAGATTTTCTTCGCTCCGAACTGAGTACCGGCCTCACATTGACCGGAATCGCACTGGATTCCAGAGACCAGGCCAGAAGGAACCGCAATTGCGCGAACGCGAGAAAGGCGTATGACGCCGTAAAGCGTTTCGTTCCGCGGGTAGCGCTATCGCCCGACGAAACCAACGAGATCAACTCCAGGCTGGAACATTTGAGATCTGAGCTTCAGCGGCTAGGAGAAGAAGTCTAGATAGTCTACCTGGGGACAGCCGCCCTCGGCTGTCCAGGCGAGCTTGCTCGCCAAGCGCAATAATTCTCTCCGTCTTGCCGAGTGTTTTGTGCATTTTGCGGAGCTCTGCTCCACCGGACAGCCGAGGACGGCTGTCCCCGCGTGATTGCTTTTATTTTCAAAAATAGAATTTCAAATCGGAGAGAAGCCTACCTCAGCCGCGATCTGATCTCCCGAAGACGTTTCCGCAGGATTTCCGCCTGGCGTTGCTGGCGAACACTGGCTTCCGCAACTGCGCGAACGAGTTCCAGAGACTGTGACATAAGGCGATGAGAGATCTCGAGCGGCGTGCTGGAATTTTGCTTCGCAACCGGCAACTTGGCGGTTGGGTCAACTACACGCAGGTGCGGAGCGGAATTTAGCCCGGAGGTTGCGATCCAGAATTTTAGCTCTGGCACCAGGGCATACACCGGACTTCGCCGCCCCTTCCCGATTCTATGTATCGGAAGCTGCAACTCGCGTTCCCAGCGCTGTACCGTGCGCACACCACGGTCGAGGAAGGACGCAATCTCCTTCCAGGAATTCAGCATTTGTGGCTTTTCGGCTGCTTGCGCCATGCACCGCTCCCCGTACGCTTTGCGGTAACTTGCAATGCCGCTGGTAGTATAAGCTTCCTGAGTTGCTATTCTGCATGCACGCTTAACGCTTTGCAAGGCTTTGCTTGCGAGCGGCAATCAGCCACCGGGATTGGGGCCTCAACAGACAAAGCCTGGGAAGTAAGGTGTTCTAGGGTGACGCTGGGTGACAAATGCCCAGATTGGTGCAGGCTAAAGATCAGAAAAACCGCGCCTTTTCGATGGTGGCCCGCCAAACCGCTATGCGAGGCCGTCATCTAATTGAACTAGACTTAGGGCGTGACAAACATGCAACTTAATCGGAATTCGTCCCAGGAGCAGCTCTGGAACCAATCGCCAGAAACCGATACTCACCGGTCCCGGCCTCGCAATTGGCTTGAGGAGCGTGAGCACAATAGTGCTATGGCGTTTGTAAAGGGATCCAGGGAGTTCGCCAGGGAACTGATAGAAAGCCAGTTATCGGGCAATTCCCGTGAAGCCAGCCACCAACTCATCGAGAGGTCACGTCAGCTGCTGGCTGAGAGCCATCGTCTGATCGTGGCAACCAGGAACACGTTGGTTTTCTCCCGCTGTGCGGTCAAGCAGGTCAACTAGGACCGCGGCGTAAAGGGTGCGGCTCCAAGGCTTCTCAGGCAGACCGCTTCATGGTCTGAGGGATTGGCCTTCCCGTACGAACTAATTCGTGGGTCTCGCGCAATTCCTTGCAAGACGGGCAGTTTGGGTCCGAACAATACGGCGCTCCCGTCTCTGGCTTGTGCGGCGAAGGCGAAGGGCTTCTCTGCGTTTCCATGTAGGTCTCCTAAAAGGTGCTTTCCTTTACTATCGGGCAGCATCGCCGCCGGCGAAGCGTCAACATACGCCACAGAGCCGATTGTTGTGGAAGGGGGACGGCCCTCAGAATCGTGAAGCTTTGGCCAGTTCCACCCTGAGAATCAGACTTAAGTAGCGAGTTGCAACAGAGAGTGCTTCGCGTTCGGAAGCAGTCACATCGGAAGCGTGCAGGCGCTCGTTAATTTCGATGAAGGCGTCTCGGATGTAGACGCGCGCCGTGTCCGGTTCGCTCTCCATCACTGCGCGGCAGTAGGACTGGAACCACTTCGACTTGAAATCTAACAACATGACGACGGCACAATAAAACGCGCTGTCCCGAGCAGGACGGGGTAAGGCGTCGCACGAAACAGCGCGCTGTGTACGTGGTGCATCCATAATTCGGCCATTTCTGGATGGAAGGAAAGCGTCAAGAAGCGACACGTTGGGCTATGAGTAGCAGCGTTTGAAAATCGATCTCACCGCCGAACCGGCATCAGCAACATGGACGCTAAGACCGCGCGGAGCTGAACCACCGCTTAGTTTGCACTTGCCTGTGCCCCTCTTCTGAGGCAGAATTACCGTGCTTCCCCGCGCCCGGAGGGCTCCTTTGCGCGAAAAATCGAACGTTCTGTTGTCTTTGGCGGTAGTGTCTTTATTTGCGGCATCGTCCACAGGCTACGGCCAGACCGCACCCGCCGCTGGCCCTAACTCAGATCCCGTTTACCAGCAGCTCCGCAATATCGGACTCGGCGGCGAGTCGGTGACGGTCAGCAATTTCGACCTCAAGCGCGATGCCGCAACTTTCCATCTTCACTCCGGGACCGTTTGCTTTGCCGCGCCGGTGAATGGAAAGGTGACGGGCGCGGTGTTTGTGGGAGACGGAAACATGCTTTTGGAGCCGCCCAGCCTGGACGAAGCGAAGAGCCTGAAACTGCTCACTAAAGAAAATGAGTTTCATGAAGACTTTGAACGCCTGGTGCTGCGCTTCACCGATTCCACCTACGATGAAGTCAAAAAGGCAGGCGCGTCGACAACGGGCGGTTGTGATCCCGGCTTGCTCCAGGATAGCCAGCACACGACCCGCAAGAAACTACACACCAATATTAGTGCTCGGATCCTTGAGGATCTCCTGAGCGGCAAGCAGGGCGGCCTGTTTGTAGCGTTCGTTCATGGCAAGCGATACGACAGCAAGCTTCTGTTCATGGTCGATCCCAACGGCGCCTGGGACGCTGCCCCCGATGAGATCGAACTAATGACCTATAACGAGAACAAGTCTGGAACTTGGGCTGCATTTCGCAGCGACTCGGACAAGATTCGAGAACTTGGTCATAGCAGAATTCACATTGAGCACCAACAGCTCGACACGAGTATCGAGAAGAACGCGCATATGACCGGCAAGGCAATCACAACCTTTGTTGCACTAAGCGACGACGTTCGTGCCGTTCCATTCGATCTGTTTGGTACCCTGCGCGTCCAGAGCGTTACTAATCAGAGCGGTCAAGCGCTCGCATTTGTGCAGGAAGATAAGGACGATGATCCCGACTTCTACGTTCTGCTTCCCCAGCCGCTTGCAAAAGGCGAGAAGTACACGATAACGACCACATATGGCGGCAAGGATGCGATCAAAAACGAGGGTAGCGGTAATTATTATCCCATCGCGAGAGAAAACTGGTATCCAGCAAATGCAGGCGCGGGCCTCGGCGACTACACCAGTTTCGACATGACATTCCACATTCCGAAAGGGATGAAGATGGCCGCTTCTGGAAGCCTTATCAGCGAGAGTACCGATTCTGGCTCAAGCCTTACTGTGTGGAAGAGCGATGTTCCAGAGCCGGTCGCGGGTTTTCAATTTGGACGAATGAAGGAAGAGGACGCTAAAATCACGGACTTCCTGATCGCGACCTATGCAAATGAAGAACCGCCGGATTGGGCTGAACGGTTCACGAAGACCGGAATTATGGGAAATTTGAGCACAGTTTCTATGATGAAACAGCCGCTTGCCGAGGCGCAATTCGCGATTCCGCTTTATACGAACTACTTCGGCCCGCTTCCGTTCAAGCGCCTCAATGTGGCCCAGCAAACAGCTTGCAACTACGGACAGTCCTGGCCTGGGCTGGTATGGTTACCGATCTGCTCGTTCTACGACGTTACTGTCCGCCATTACCTTGGTCTCGATTGGTCGGACAATATTTATTGGGATGTAGTGACTCCGCACGAAGTAGCGCACCAATGGTGGGGACAGCTCGTCGGCTTCAACTCCTACCGCGATCAATGGATGACCGAAGGCTTCGCAGATTTCTCGGCCGCTCTCTTCTTACAAAGCGCCTATGGCGCGAAGGGGAACAAGAAGTTCATCGAGTTTTGGGACCACGAGCGAAAATCCATCACCGAACGCAACCAATTCGGCTATCGTGCCATTGACGTTGGGCCGGTGACCATGGGATACCGGCTCGACAATAGTAAGGTGGGAGGGAATGTCGGCGTGGATCTAATCTACCCCAAAGGCGCCTACATTCTTCACATGCTCCGGATGATGATGTGGAGTAATCAAGGGGGAGATCAGAACTTCAAAGAAACGATGCAGGACTTCGTCAAGACCTACGCGGGACATGCTGCAACTACCGAGGACTTCAAGGCCACAGTAGCGAAGCACATGACCGTCGACATGCAGCGGATCGGTGATGGCAAGATGGACTGGTTCTTCGATGAGTACGTTTACGGAACGGCTTTGCCTCGCTACAAACTAGATTCCAATTTCGAGAAGGGCCCGGACGGTGATGTGGTCTTTCGCTTCAAGGTCACTCAATCCGAGGTGGATGATAAGTTCCGCATGTTGGTGCCGGTCTATCTTGAACTCGCCGACGGCAAGACCATGTTCTTAGGTCGCGTGAGACTTGACGGCAACAATCCAACGGAAGGAAAGATTCCACTGAAGGGCTTAAGAGATGTGCCCCATCGCGCCATGCTGAATTATTACGATGATGTGCTGGCTTCGCCCAACTAGCCCGCAGAATGGACAAAGGTGACTCGAAATGAAGTTGTGGAAACTTGGTCCCGCTTCTGGATTTTCTTCCTTCTCACCAACGCACTGACAGGAGGGGCACAACAGTCTGCAGCCCCCTCCAATGCCGCTTCGGCCTCGGTGCCACCGGTCGCTACCAGCTCGACCGCATCTACTCCGCCACCCGCGGCAACGTTCAAAGCGTCATCCCGCATGGTTGCGGTTGAAGTTGTCGCGCGAGATCACAAAGGCCAGGCCATTTCAGGTCTTACAGCCGATGACTTCCAGGTGTCCGAACAAATTGGCGGCAAGCGAGAACAGCACCCGCAGAAGATTGCGGCATTTCGCGCCGTTAGTGTCGCCGAAATTGCGGCACAGGACAAAGGCAAGCTGACTCTACCCGCAGGCGTCTATACCAATCTTGTCACCATGGACAAAGCCCCTGTGCCGCCAACTGTCCTGCTGGTGGATGGCCTCAACACCGATCGTGCCTCGCAGATGCAAGTGCACCGGCAGATGATCAAAATGCTGGCTTCAATTCCCGACGATGTGCCGGTAGCGGTGTTCCTACTTGGCCGGCGCTTGAGCTTGATTCGAAACTTCACCACCGACCCCAAGCTTCTAAAAGCAGCCCTGCAGAAGAGTTCATCGGTTGGAGCTGACAATGGCACGGAGGTGGAGCCGGTAGATGATCCAAATGCACTGTCGGCGCTTCTGGAAGATACAAACTTTCCGGCCGCTTCTCTCAACGAGATTGAGCAGTTTGAGCGCGAAACCTATGCCTTCCAAATGGATACGCGCATACGCATAACTCTCGAAGCGTTGCGCGCCATAGCCCCCATGTCGCCGGATACCCGGGACCCAAGAACCTGTTATGGATTTCTTCGTCCTTCCCCATCGCGATCAATCCCGACGTAGACTTGGGATTTGCAGGAATTCGCGTTTATCAGGAAGATGGCAGTCACAGCGGACGCGCTAGCGGTCGCCAAAGTTGCGGTCTATCCCATGGATCCCGCTGGGTTGCAAACCCAGTCCATGTTCCAGGCCAGCGCCCGAATGAGAGGCAATCCCGTAACGGGTCAGCACAGCATTGGGAGGCAAATCCAGCGCGAGGATCAATCCCGCTTCAACCGTCAGGCGTCAATGGAAACTCTGGCTGAACAAACTGGCGGCATTGTCTGCATCAACAACAATGATCTTGGCGACTGCGTACGAAAAGCCGTGAACGACGGAAGTTCTTTTTACGAGATCGCCTATTATCCGGATTCCAGCGATTGGCACGGAGAATTTCACAAGATCATCGTGAAGGGCACAAAATCTGGAATACGCTTGGCGTATCGGCAGGGCTATTATGCGCGTCCGGAAGTCGCAACCGATCCAAAGGCCGAGCTTCAGGAAGCCGCCTGCCAGGATCTGCTGACCTCGACCTCCGTGCCGATTGTCGCAAGGGCCTACTCAACTGATAAGCCAGGCACGATGAAGTATGTGATGGGAATTGATCCGGCGACCCTGACATTCCCGTCCCAAAGCGCGGCTCACGAGAGTTGGCGCTTAAAATCGGCGCGT
>Ga0209056_10002529_pt1 | contig 19647 bp, 21 predicted proteins | sample GraSoiAngelo_114_FD_185876 | JGI IMG/M metagenome (GOLD analysis project Ga0209056, IMG submission 185876) | Grasslands soil microbial communities from the Angelo Coastal Reserve, California, USA - 14_0903_13_40cm (SPAdes) (version 2) | ecosystem: Environmental > Terrestrial > Soil > Grasslands...
ATGAGCCACGCGGAGAGGATGAAGCCGATGAGGAAGACCGTGATCGGCAAGCCGCGGAGCGTCCCGAGCGCGACCGGCAACGGGCCGGCCGCCGGCTTGACGACGAGGCCCGAGGTGAAGAAGCCGATGAACGCGATGAAGAGGCCGATGCCGACGCTGATCGCCCGCTTGAGCCCGAGCGGGACGGCGTCCATGACCGCCTCGCGAAAGCGGGTCAGCACGAGCACGGTGATGATCGCGCCCTCGAGGAACACGACCGTCATCGCCTGGGGCCACGAGAGTCCCCGGCCCGCGACCAGATCGAAGGCGACGACCGCGTTGAGCCCCATGCCGGCGGCGAGCGCGAAGGGATAATTGCTGGCGAGCCCCATCCCGATCGAGAGCACGCCGGCCGCGAGACACGTCACGGTGAGCGTCGCCGCGAATGGCAGCCCCTTGCCGTCGAGCCCCGGCACGCCGGTGAAACCGAGGATGATCGGATTCACGAAGATGATGTAGGCCATCACCATGAACGTCGTGAACCCCGCGCGTACTTCGGTCGCGAGATCGGTCTGGCGTTCCTTGAAGCCGAAGTAGCGGGAGACGAGCCCGGCCATGTGCCGGGCGGCAGTCTACATCAAATCGACGGCCGACTCGACGGCAGAGGTGTCGGCGTCACGACACGGCGCCGCGTTCCGCGCGCCTGTTGTCACGTTCGGAATCTCTTGAAGTCGACGGGCCGCTTCTCGACGAACGCGTTGCGACCTTCCATCGCCTCCTCGGTCCGGTAGTAGAGCGCGAGCGCCGTGTGCGCGAACTGCGCCACGCCGGCTCTCGGCTCGGAATCGATGTTGAACGACTGCTTGGCCAGCGCCAACGCGGTCGGGCTCTTGTCGAGGAGCTCGGCACACCACTTCTCCACTTCGGCGCGGAGGTCCTTCAGCGGCACGACCTTGTTGACGAGGCCCATCGCGAGCGCGTCCTGAGCCGAGTATTGCCGGCAGAGATACCAGATCTCGCGCGCCTTCTTCTCGCCGACGACGCGCGCGAGGAAGCCGGTGCCGTGCCCCGCGTCGACGCTGCCGACGCGCGGCCCCGTCTGGCCGAAGACCGCGCTGTCGGCGGCGATCGAGAGATCGCAGAGCACGTGCAGCACGTGGCCGCCGCCGACCGCGAATCCGTTGACCATCGCGATCACGGGCTTGGGAATATGGCGGATCGCGCTGTGAAGCGCCTCGACGTCCATCGGCCGATTGAAGGGTCGGCTCGTGGCTCCGGCGCCTTCGGCGCCTGATCGCCCCTCACCTCCGACGTCCATCGGCCGCTGGCCCGCCACGCCGGCGGCGCCAGGCGCGTAGCCGCCCTGCCCGCGCTCCTTCTGGTCGCCGCCCGAGCAGAACGCCTTGTCGCCGGCGCCGGTGAGCACGACGACGCCGATCGCCGGATCCCAGCGCGCGTCCAGGAACGCGTCGGTCAGCTCGGCGACGGTCGTGGTGCGAAAGGCGTTGCGCACCTCGGGTCGGTTGATCGTGACCCACGCCACGCCGTTCTTCTTCTCGTAGAGGATGTCCGTGTATGCCATGGGGCCTCCGAGCTCCTAGAGCGATTTGCGCAGGATGTGTCCGAGCTCGCCGACGATACCGCGGCGGAAGGTCAGCACGCAGACGACGAAGATCACGCCCTGGACGATGGTGACCCAGGCGCCGAGCTGGGCCAGGTAGTTCTCCAGCGTCACCACGACGAACGCGCCGACCACCGGTCCGAACACCGTGCCGAGGCCACCTAGCAACGTCATCAGCACGACCTCGCCGGACATCGTCCAGTGGACATCGGTGAGCGAGGCGAGCTGGAAGACGAGCGCCTTGGTGGCGCCGGCGAGCCCCGCGAACGTCGCCGACAGCGCGAAGGCCAGGAGCTTGTACTGCTCGGCGCGGTATCCGAGCGAGATCGCCCGCGGCTCGTTTTCGCGGATCGCCTTCAGCACCTGACCGAACGGCGAGTGGATCGTGCGGTAGATCAGCAGGAATCCGACGAGGAAGATGGCGAGCACCACGAAATACAAGGTCAACGTCTCTCTCAGGTCCAGCACCCCCAGGAGCGTCCCGCGCGGGACCGACTGGATCCCGTCCTCGCCGCCCGTGAAGCCGGCCTGCAGGCTGAAGAAGTAGACCATCTGGGCGAACGCGAGCGTGATGTTCGCGAAGTAGATGCCCTTGCTCCGGATCGCCAGGGCGCCGATGACGACCCCGAGCGTGGCCGCGACCCCCGTCCCGAAGACGATCGCCAGCTCCGGGGGGAAGCCCCAGACCTTCGCCGCGTGCGCCGCCCCGTAGCCCGCGGAGCCGAGGAACACGGCGTGGCCGAAGGAGAGGAGTCCCACGTAGCCGATCAGGAGATTGAACGCGCAGGCGAACAGGGCGAAGCACAGCGCCTTCATGAGGAACACCGGGTACACGAAGAACGGCGCGACCACCAGCGCTGTCGTCATCACGAAAAAGGCGACGACCCGTGAGATCGACACGCCGGTGACCGCCGGCAGGGCCGTGCCGACGTACCGATCGGTCGTCGCGGTCACGAGGCTCGCCCGAAGAGCCCGGTGGGCCTGACCAGCAGCACGAGCGCCATGATGACGAAGATCACCGTGTTGGACGCCTCGGGATAGAAGACCTTCGTGAAGGCCTCGACCACGCCGAGTCCAAAGCCGGTGACGATCGACCCCATGATCGAGCCGAGGCCGCCGATCACGACTACCGCGAAGACCACGATGATGAGGTCGGCGCCCATGAGCGGATTGACCTGATAGATCGGCGCGGCGAGGACACCCGCCAAGCCCGCGAGGCCGACGCCGAATCCGTAGGTCAGCGTGATCATCCGGGGCACGTTGATCCCAAAGGCCTGGACGAGCGCCGGGTTCTCGGTCGCGGCTCTCAGATACGCGCCCAGCCGCGTGCGCTCGATCACGTACCAGGTCGTGAGGCAGATCGCGAGTGAGAACACGATGACCCACGCCCGGTAGTTCGGAAGGAACATGAAGCCGAGGTTCTGACCGCCGGCGAGCTCGCGAGGCATCGGGTACGGCAGCCCCGAGGCGCCGTACTGGTGGCGGAACAACCCCTGGATGATCAGCGCGAAGCCGAACGTCAGCAGGAGCCCGTACAGATGGTCGAGCTGATAGAGACGCTTGAGCGTCGTGCGCTCGAGCACCATGCCGGTGAGGCCCACGGCCACCGGCGCGATGAGGAGCGCCGACCAGTATCCGAGCCCCGCCCATTTCAGGATCAAGTACGCCGCGAACGCGCCCATCATGTACTGGGCGCCGTGCGTGAAGTTGATGATGTTGAGTAGTCCGAAGATGACCGAGAGCCCGAGGCTCAACATCGCGTAGAAACTGCCGTTGATCAGCCCGATCAAGAGCTGACCAAACAACGCCTGCGTCGCCACCCCAAAAATCGTCACGCGCAGCTACACCGAACAGCGACGTCCGCCCTACGCCAACTGGCAAAGCCCGACCGATGCCCCCCAAAGCGAGCCGATCGACGCCGAGGAAAGAAGCCGGACCGGCACCCTAAGAACATGCCCAGCCTAGGCCCAGAAAATCGGCCGAACACCAGGCGCAGCTCATCGTGCTTGACCAGGCCGAGCGGAGCGTCTTGAACTAAGCCAATCAGAGTCGGGGCCGGCGGCTGGGGAGGGGTGCGCCGACCCGTTCCCTCCATGCGAGCGCCGGACGGGAAGCGTCCGGATGGAGCCCAGCCGCACCCCTCCCCAGCCTCCGCCCCGCCGCTGGCCCCGGCGCAACGCGGGCTACTTCTTGACGAGCTCGCACCCACCCTGATCGAGCGGACGAAAAGCTTGCTCGGCCGGAATGGTCGCGCGGATCTTGTAGTAATCCCACGGGTACTTCGACTCGGCCGGCTTCTTCACCTCGACCAGGTACGCCGGGTGGATCTTGCGGCCGTCGACACGAATCGTCCCCTTGCCGAAGAGCGGATCGTCGGTCGGCAGCTCCTTCATCTTCGCGATGACCCTGGCGCCCTCGTCACTCTTCAGCGCCTCGACGGCCTTCAGGTAGTGCAGCACTCCGGCGTAGACGCCGGCGTGGATCATCGTGGGATGGATCTGGCGATTGCGTTCCGCGAACCGCTTGGCGAACGCGCGCGTTTTCTCGTTCATGTCCCAGTAGAAGGTCTCGGTGAAGGTCAATCCCTGCGCCTTCTCCAGGCCGAGCGCGTGGACGTCGGTCAGGAAGACCAGGAGCCCGGCGAAGGTCTGGCCGCCCTTCACGATGCCGAACTCCGCGCCCTGCTTGATGGCGTTCGTGGTATCGCCGCCGGCGTTGGCCAGACCGATCACCTTGGCCTTCGAGGCTTGCGCCTGCAGCAGGAACGACGAGAAGTCCTGCGTGTTGAGCGGGTGGCGGACCTTGCCCAGCACCTTGCCGCCGTTCTTCAGCACCACGGCCTCGACGTCGCGCTCGAGGGCGTGACCGAACGCGTAGTCGGCGGTGATGAAGAACCAGGTATCGCCGCCGGTCTTCACGACCGCGTTGCCGGTCCCGTTCGCGAGCGCCCAGGTGTCGTACGTCCAGTGGATCGTGTTGGGCGAGCACGCCTTGCCGGTGAGGTCGGACGTCGCGGCCGAGGACACGATGAACGCCTTGCCCTTGTCGCGGGTGATCTGGTTGACGGCCAGCGCGACGCCCGAGTTGGGCACGTCGAGGATCACGTCGACCTTCTCGGCGTCGTACCACTGCCGGGCGATCTGCGAGCCCACGTCGGCCTTGTTCTGGTGATCGGCGAACACGATCTCGACCTTCAGGCCCTTGGCGGCGGCCCCGAAGTCCTCGACGGCCATCCGCGCCGCGACCACCGAGCCCTGGCCGGCCAGATCGGCGTAGAGACTCGACTGATCGTTGAGGACCCCGATCTTGACGATGCCGTCGGAGATCTGGGCGCTCGCCGGGCCGGCGAGGCTCAGAACGATCAAGATGAGTGCCACAATGCGTACGATGGTCATGCTCTCCGCTCCTTTTGGAGGCGTTAGACGCCGAGATAGTCGTGCAGCTTACCCATGCTGGCTTCGAGCTCCGCGTTGGGAATCATGTCCACCACCCGGCCGTGCTCCATCACGTAGTGGCGATCGGCGACGGTGGCCGCGAACCGAAAGTTCTGCTCCACGAGGAGCACGGTGAAGCCCTCGCTTTTGAGCCGTCGCAGGGTGGCGCCGATCTGCTCGACGATGACGGGCGCCAACCCCTCGGTCGGCTCGTCGAGCAGCAGGAGCCGGGCCCCGGTCCTCAAGATCCGGCCGATCGCGAGCATCTGTTGCTCGCCGCCGGACAGGGTGGTTCCGCCGGCCTGGAGCCGCTCGCGGAGGTTCGGGAAGAGGCCGTAGATCGCGTCGAGCCCGAGCCCGCCGGGGCGGACGATCGGCGGCAGCAAGAGGTTCTCCTCGACGGTGAGGCTCGCGAAGATGCCGCGCTCTTCCGGGCAGAAGGCGATCCCCAGGCGCGCGATCTGGTTCGACGGCAGGGTGACGAGCTCGCGGCCCGCGAGTCGAATGGAGCCGCGGCGGCGCCCCACGATCCCCATGATCGATTTCAGGGTGGTCGTCTTGCCCGCGCCGTTGCGACCGAGGAGCGTCACCATCTCGCCCGGGCGGATCTCGAGATCGACGCCGTGGAGGATGTGCGACTCGCCGTACCAGGCATGGAGATCATGGACCCCGAGCAGTGGCTCAGGCACGACCGGACCCCATGTACGCCTGGATCACGTCCGGGTTCCGCGCCACGGTCCGGTAGTCACCTTCCGCGAGGATCTCGCCGCGCGCCAGGACGGTGATGGTGTCCGAGAGATTCTCGACCACGCTGAGGTTGTGCTCGACCATCAGGACCGTGCGATTGGCCGCGACCCGCTTGATCAGCGCCGAGATGCGCTCGACGTCCTCGTGCGCCATGCCGGCGGTGGGCTCGTCCAGCAGCATCATCTCCGGGTCGAGCGCGAGGGTCGTCGCGATCTCCAGTGCGCGCTTTCTGCCGTACGGCAGCTCGACCGCGGTCGTCCCGGCGAAGGCGGCGAGGCCGACCGCGTCGATCAGCTCCAGGGCTCGGCCATTGAGCCGCCCGAGCACGCGCTCGGACCGCCAGAAGTCGAACGAGCCGCCGCGCGTTCGCTGCACAGGTGCGGGAACACGGCCGAGATCTGAAACGAGCGCACGAGCCCCAGACGGGCGATGTCCGCGGGGCGCGAGCCCGTGATGTCGCGGCCCTTGAAGTGTATGCGCCCGCGCGTGGGCGTGAGGAAGTGCGTCAAGAGATTGAAGCAGGTCGTCTTCCCGGCGCCGTTGGGACCGATGAGCGCGTGGATCGTCCCGCGCCGCACGCGCAAGGTCACGTTCTTCACGGCGACGAATCCGCGAAACTCCTTGGCGAGCCCCTCGGTCTCGAGGATGAGGTCGTCAGCCATCTCGGGACGGCCCGTCCGGCGGCGGATAGAAGCGCGCGTCGCGCTTCTCGCGCCACGCCCGATTGGCCTCGTCCATCTCCCACGAGGCCCCGCACTCGGCCTGCGCCAGCAGGACTTCCTCGAGGATCGCGCGCGGATCGCGGTGGAACGATTCGTGGAGCAGTCGCTTGGTGTGGGCCGTCGCGGTGGGCGCTGCGCTCCGCGCCTTCGCGACGACCGAGGCCAGCGTGCGGTCGAGGTCGCCCGGCGCGCACACCCAGTTGACGAGGCCGATCGCGCGTGCCTCCGCCGGGCTCACGTGATCGTTCAGCAGCGCCAGCTCCTTGGCTCGCCCGACGCCGATCACGCGCGCCAGCCGGAGCACGGCGCCGTCGGGAACCAGGCCGTGGAGCGTGGCGCCGAGTCCGAGGACGGCGTCGTCGATGGCCAGGCGCAGATCACACGCGAGCGCCAGCTGCAGGCCGCCGCCGATCGAGTAGCCGTGCAGCACGGCGACGGTGATCTTCGGCATGTCTTCGAGGCAATCGAGCGCTCGGCTCCAGTGCCGATAGAACGCCTCGCCGATCGAGCCGGACGCGAGCGCCGTTCGATCCATCCCCGAGCAGAACGCGCGCCCGGCTCCACGCACGATCACCTGCATCACGCCCGGGTCGCCGGCGGCGGACTCAGCGTGATCGGCGAGCGCAGCGGCGAGCTCGGTGGACAGGGCGTTGAGGACTTCCGGCCGGTTCAGCGTGATCCAGCCGACGCCGTCCCGGGCTTCGTAGGTGACCGGAGCCGCCGTCATCGGGAACGCCTCGGCCACCAAGACAAATTGTCGACCGCACTCACGAGGTTGTACGATCACCGCGTACCCATGGAAAGTCAAGCCGTGCGCGCGAGGCGCGGCTGTGGGGCGGTGCGCAGCCGCAGCGCGAAGCGCGAGGCGCGGCTGTGGGGCGGTGCGCAGCCGCAGCGCGCGAAGCGCGAGGCGCGCCTGTGAAAGGAGACCATCAGCCATGCCCGTGATCACGCGCCGCCGGTTCGTCACCACCGCCCTCGCGACGGGAGCGGCGCCGCTCCTCCCGCGCGCCGTCCGCGCGCAGACTGCGGTCAAAATCGGCACCGCGGTGCTCGGCGACTACTCGATGGCCGGGCCCGTCATCGTCGCCCTCGATCAGGGCCTGTTCAAGGCCGAGGGCCTCGCCGCCGAGTTCGTGCCGTTCCGCGGTGGCCCCGATCTCCTCAAGGCCGTCATGGCCGGGGAATGCCTCATCGGGATCAGCGGCAGCACCGACATCCTCGTCTTCCGTGAAGCCGGCTCACCGATCAAGATGATCGCCACGCACACCGAGGGCAACCATTTCACGTTGAACGTGGCGCCCGACATCCGGAAGGTCGCCGACCTGCGCGGCAAGTCGATCGGCGTCACCCGCGTGGGCGCGACCACGTGGGTCTTCGCGCGCATGGTCGCCAAGAAGGAAGGCTGGGATCCGGACAAGGACATCCAGGTGGTCGGCCTCGGCGGTCTCGACGCCCAGCTCGCGGCGATGGCCCGCAAGGAGATCGCCGCCTACGTCTGGGGCGACGGCGGCGCCGTGAGCGAGCTCCAGGGCAAGTCCAAGGTCCTCATGCGCCTGGACTCGGTGACGCCGAAGTGGATCAGCCAGATCCAGTACGCGTCGGAGGACGCGATCGCCAGGCAAGGCGACGCGATCCGGAAGAGCCAGCGGGCGCTCTTCCGCGCGCTCAAGCTGATGCGGGAGCATCCCAAGGAAGCGGCGGGGCTCGTGTCGAAGAAGCTCGGCTGGAGCCCCGAGGCCGTCCTCGACGCGCACAAGATCTCGGGTCCGCTGCTGCCGGTCGACGGAAGCATCAACGTCGAGGCGCTGGGCGTGATGCAGGACACCCTGCTCGAGTACGGCCTCATCAAGAAAAAGCTCCCGCTCGACGCGCACTACACGCGGGAGTTCACGCCTGTCAACGTCTAGCCGCGCGATCTTCACGGCGCTCGTGCTCGTCGCGGCGCCCGGCGCCGCGTACGGGCAGGTGTTTCTCGCGACGCAGCCCAAGCCCGAGTTCACGATCGGGCCGCTCTCGGTCCGCGCCAACGTCGCACCCAAGGCCGGGCCGATCGAGGTCAGCCTGCTCTTCAGTCTCGTCGTTCCGGCCTCGGTCAGCGCCGCCGCACTCGAGCAGAGTCTCTACCTCCTCTGGCCCGGCGAGGTGGACGGCGAGCCCGTCGCCGGCGCACCCGACCCCGAGCTGCGCCGCACCGTGGAGGGCCGCGGCTTTCAGGTGACGCGCGAGGGGCGGCTGCCGCTCGCCGCGCGCGGCATCTACTCCGGAGGGGAGCGCCAGAAGCCCGAGCCGATCGCCGGCGGCGCGCCGTTCGTCACGTACACGCGCGAGGCGGGTCCGCTCGGGCAGGGCACGCCGGGGAGCTGGATCCGGATTCCGTGGACTCCCCGGCTCATCGACCGGAGCTGGCTCGTCGAGCTCAGGATGCGGCTGACGGGACTGCGGCGCCAGAAGCAAGCCACCTGGGTCGAGAACGCGCTCTGGGGCGAGCGGCACGTGATCACGCTGGGCTTCAACGACGTGAGGACGCGGGCGACCTTTCCGATGTACCTGGCCTATCGCGATCGTGTCGTCCATCTCTCGGACGATCCTTCGCAGCTCATCATCACCTTCGCGGACTCGACGCACCTGAAGATCCACGAGGTCTATCCGGGCTCGAGCCAGCGGCGCTCGAGCGAAACGCGCCAGGCGACCGAGATCGTGTCGGCCTATCTCGATCCGTCCGAGGGGCTCCGGCCTCAGGTCCTGTCCGTGCAGTTCGGGTACTTCAACGGCTGGAAGGCATGGTCGCCGCTGCTCTTCGCGGCGCTCTTCTTCATCCTCGGCAATCTCGCGGGCCCACTCGTCACGATGCTCGTGAAGACGCTCGGCGCGCGATTGCAGGGGCGGATCCAGTTCGGACCGCGAAGCGGCGCGCCGGCTCAGCGCGAGACCGGTACGATCGTTCCCCGCGAAACGCTCGCGCGCATCGCGCCGGGCGAGACGACGCACGCCGAGGTGCTCAATCTCTGCGGGCCCGATCCGGAAGAGCGCGAGCGGCTCAGCGCGCCTGGACACCGCACCCTGGTCTACCGCGGACGGCGCGTGGTCCCACACCGCCGACGGCGGTTCGGGTGGTTGGCGACCGTGAACCGCTGGGACATCGAGCATCATGAGGTCGAGATCGAGCTCGACGGCGACCGCGTTCGCGACGTCCAGGCGCAGGTCTACCGGACCAGGCTGAGCCAGCCGGGGCCGGCCTGAGGAGCGGTCGTCGATGAGTCGTCCCGCCACCTGGGTCATCGCGCTGCTGCTCGGGTGGGCGGCGCCTGATTTCGCGCACGGCCAGGTCTTCCTCGCCTCGCGACCGAATCCGGAGTTCACGATCGGTCCGCTCTTCGTGCGGGCGACCGTGGCGCCCGAGACCGAAGTCGTGACCCTGGACGTCCTCTGGAGCCTGGTCATCCCGCCGAACACGTCCGGCGCGTCGGTCGAGCAGGATCTCTATCTTCTGTGGCCGAACTCGGTCGACGGCGACTCGACGGCGGGCGCGGCCGACCCGGCGCTGGCCGCCTACGTGAAGAGCCGCGGCTTCACGCCGATCGCCGAGGGGCGGTTGCCGCTGCTGGCCAAGAGCCTCTACCGGATCGGCGAGGAGCTCCCGCCCGAGCCCGTCAAGGGCGGCGCGCCCTTCGTGACGTTCGTGCGGCAAGGCGGTCCGCTCGGGCTCACGTCTCCGGTGACGTACGTGCGGATCCCGTGGACGCCCCTCCTGGCCAACCGCACGTGGCTCATGAACCTGAAAATGGAGCTCACTGACCTCATGAAGCGACGGAAGGCGACGTGGATCGAGGACCTGTTCTGGGGTCCGCAGCACACGATCTCGCTCACCTTCAACGACACGAGGCCGCGCGCGCTGTTCCCGCTCTACTTCGAGCGTCGCGACCGCGTCGTCCGTCTCGCCGACGATCCGTCGCAGCTCCTCGTCAACCTCCGTGACGCCGACCACCTGAAGATCTACGAGTTCTATCCGGGCTCGGCCCGCCGCCGGCTCAGCGAGACCCTCGACTCCACCGAGGAGATCGCGCTCTTCCTGGATAGCTCCGAGGGCATCAGTCCTCAGGTCTTGACCGTGCAGTTCGGCTATTTCAGGGGTATGAGGTCCTGGGCGCCCGTCCTGATCCCGATCGCGTTCTTCGCCCTCGGCAACCTGGCGATGCCGATCTTCATGATGCTCGTCCGCCGGGTGAGCGCCGTGCTGAAGGGTCGCGTCCAGTTCGGTCCCGGAACCGCCGAGCGTCAGACCGGCGTGGTCCTCTCGCGCGAGACGCTCGCGCGCATCGTGCCGGGGGTCACGACGTACGAGGAGGTCCTACGGCACTGTGGGCCCGAGGCCGAGGAGCACGAGCAGCTCACGGCCCCCGGCCGTCGCACGCTGCTCTATCGCGGCCGTCGCGTCGCGCCGCAGGGGCCGCGTCGACTCGGGTGGCTACTGACCGTCCGGAGCTGGTCGATCGAGCAGCACGAGGTCGAGATCACGCTCGAGCGGAACGTCGTCACCGACGTGCAGGCTCGCGTGCGGCGCTCCCCCCTCGCGCAACCTGAGACGGCGCCGGCCTCGTAGCCGGGGACCCGGGCCTTGACAGGATCGGCAAAGCTCCCCCAAATAGACCCCCACTGATCCCGAACATACGCCGCCGAGGAGGCGACCACATGACAGAGATGACTCGACGTGACGTGCTCAAGATCGCGGCAGCCGGCGCGGCGGCCGCGCTTCCCGGCGTACCACAGCTCGCGCACGCGCAGACCACGCAGAAGCGCGATCTCGTCGTCGCCCAGGGAGGTGACATCGCGGCCCTGGATCCGCATCTGAGCACCTCGTCCAACGACATCCGCATCTCGTTCAACATCTTCGACAACCTGACGAGCCGGCGCCCGGACGGCAAGCTCGCTCCCGGCCTCGCGACGGAGTGGAAACTCCAGGGCCAGACGACGTGGGTGTTCAAGCTTCGCTCCGGCGTCAAATGGCACAACGGGGATCCGTTCACGTCGGCCGACGTGAAGTTCAGCATCGACCGCTCGCTCGACACGAACCTCAAGGGCAACCGGGTGAACACGGTCCTGACGACGGTCGAGCGGGTCGAGACGCCGGACCCGGGAACCGCCGTCGTCCACACCAAGAAACCCGATCCGCTGCTGCCGGCGCGCCTGGGCTTCTACGGCGGCCAGATCATCCCGAAGAAGTACGTCGAGGCGAGCGGGAGTGAGAACTTCAACCTCAAGCCGGTCGGCACCGGTCCGGTCCGCTTCGTGTCGTGGACGAAGGACGACAAGCTCGTGCTGGAGGCCAACCCCGACTATTGGGGCGGCCGCGTGGACTTCGATCGATTGACCGTACGCGCACTGCCCGAGATGGCGCCCCGCGTCGCCGCGCTGCTCAAGGGCGAAGTGGACCTGATCACGCAGGTGCCGCCCGATCAGGGCGAGCGCATCAAGGCCAACCCCGGGACGGTGTTGAGCGGCGCACTCTACGGCGGTCTGTACGTGCTGGCCGTGAACTCGAAGCGGCCGCCGCTCGACAATCCGCTGGTCAAGCAGGCGCTCTCCCTGGCCATCGATCGTGAGGCGATCGTGAAAGAGCTGTGGCGCGGGCGCGGCGTCGTGCCGAACTCGATGATTGCCAAGGGCGACAACCATTTTGACGCCTCGCTGCCGCCGCTCGCGTTCAACGCGGGCGAGGCGAAGACCCGGCTCAAGAAGGCCGGGTACAAGGGCGAGGAGATCATCATCGAGACGACCTCGGGCTACATGGCCGGCGACAAGCCGATGGCCGAGGCCGTGCAGGCCATGTGGCGCGACGTCGGCGTGAACGCGAAGGTCGAGGTTCTCGAGTATTCCGTGCGCGCGCAGCGGATCCGCGAGAAAACCTTCAAGGGGCTGTGGTGGTCGGATCCCACGTCGACCTTACGGGATCCGGACGGCATGATGTGGCGGCTCCTGGGTCCGGGCGGACCTCAAGATTACTGGCGCCACGCGGAATTCGACGAGCTGGGCAACGCGGCGCGGTTTTCGGTCGACGAGAAGTTCCGCGCCGACGCATACAAGAAGATGACCCAGCTTTTCCTCGAGTATCTCCCCTGGCTCCCGGTGATCCAGCCGTACGAGGACTACGGCCTGCAGAAGTACGTGGAGTGGACGCCGGACCCGCTCCAGCAGCTCGAGATCCGGCGCTTCAACTTCAAGTTCCGCCGCGCGTAGACCGGTTTCCCGGGGCGGAGCCCGCGAGGCTCCGCCCCATTGCGCATGCGCGGTCTCCTCCCCTTTCTCGCCTCTCGGCTCCTCCGCGCGGCGATCGCGCTCTGGCTCGTCTCGACCGTCGTGTTCGTCGTCATGCGACTGTCGGGCGACCCCGTGCCGCTGCTGCTGCCGTCCGACGCCCCGGCGAGTGAATTCGCCCGCGTGCGCGCCGAGCTTGGCCTGGACCGGTCGCTGCCCGTGCAGTACGCGGTCTTCCTCGGCCATGTCATGCACGGCGATTTCGGCCAATCGCTCCACTTCCGCCAGCCGGCCATCCGCGTCGTGGCCGACTACCTGCCGGCGACGTTCGAGCTCGGTCTGGCCGCGTTCGCCCTGGCGCTGCTCGTCGCGTTGCCCATCGGGATCGTCTCCGCCGTGAAGCGCAATTCGGTCCTCGACCAGGCCACGATGGGGCTCGCGCTGGTCGGCCAGTCGGCGCCGACGTTCTTCATCGGCATCTTGTTGATCCTCATCGTGTCCTTGAACCTCGGCCTCCTGCCGACCTCGGGGCGCGAGGGGTGGCAGAGCCTGGTGCTCCCCGCGCTCACGCTCGGCGCCTTCGCGATGGCCTCGATCGCGCGGCTCACGCGCTCGGCGGTGCTCGAGGTGCTGCGCGCGGACTACATCCGGACCGCCCGCGCCAAGGGGGTCACCGAAGCGCTGGTCGTCGTCAAGCACACGCTGAAGAACGCCGCGGTGCCGATCGTCACGATCACCGGCCTGCAGTTCGGCACCCTGCTCGGCGGCGCCGTCGTGACCGAGACCGTGTTTGCCTGGCCCGGCATCGGCCGGCTCGCGATCCAGTCGATCTACAACCGCGACTATCCCGTCGTGCAGTGCACGGTGTTCATCTCCGCCGTGCTGTTCATCGTGATCAACTTCGTCATCGACCTCATCTATGGCCTCCTCGATCCTCGCGTCCGCTCGGGCTGAGCCGGCGCCGCCGAGCCGCGCGCGGCGCACCCGCGGGCTTGCAATCGGCGGCGCCGTGTTCGTCGCGCTCCTGATCGTCGCCGCGCTAGCGGCACCGGTGATCGCGCCGGCCGACCCAATTAGACAGTCGCTGCGCGGCCGGCTCGCGGCGCCCACGCTGTCCGGTGCCGACGGCAGGGCGCATCTGCTCGGCACCGATCACCTCGGACGCGACGTCTTCTCGCGCGTGATCTACGGCGCGCGGGTGTCCCTGCTGGTGGGATTCGCGGCGGTGATCGTGGGCGGTCTCGTGGGCGCCACGCTCGGCCTGCTGGCCGGCTTTCGGGGCGGCTGGACCGACAGTATGATCATGACGCTCGCCGACGCGCAGCTCGCGTTCCCGTTCATCCTGCTCGCGATCGGGATCATCGCGGTGCTCGGCCCGAGCTTTCCGACCTTGATCGTCGTGATCGGGCTCTCCGGCTGGGTGACCTACGCGCGCGTGCTGCGCTCTCAGGTGCTGGTGCTGCGCTCGCGCGAGTTCGTCGACGCGATCCACGCCCTCGGCGGCTCGGTGGCGCGCGTGATCGCCCGGCACGTGCTGCCCAACGTGCTCTCGTCGCTGGTCGTCATCGCGACGCTCGAGCTGGCGCGCGCGATCGTGCTCGAGGCGACCCTGTCATTTCTCGGGCTCGGCGTGCAGCCGCCGACGCCGTCATGGGGCGGGATGGTTCACGAGGGGCGGGAGTACCTCGACTCGGCCTGGTGGATCTCGACGGCTCCGGGGATCGTGCTCATGCTCACCTCGATCGTGGTGAGCCGCACCGGAGACTGGCTCCGCGATCTCCTCGACCCGACTCTCCGCGGGGAGTAGCGGGTCGGAGCTAGCAGGCCGCGTCCGCGACCGGGATCCGCTCGAGGACGCAGAACGGGATGGTCACGCTCTCGGTGCACGCGAGGCAATAGAAGTCGAGCTCGAGCCCCGCGCGGTGCCCGTGGAGCGAGAGCCGCTGCTTGCACCGGGTGTGGTGAAGCCCGCCGTCCATCGCCATGTACACGGTCATGACTTCCGTTGCCGTCGCCACGTCCTTCGCGGCCGAGCTCATCGCCGTTGCCCTCCTTGTACCTGGAGATGAGCAATCCGCATTCCAGCAAGGCGGGGTCCTGGGGTGGCTGCTAAGGCCGTGAGATATAAGGCTGACAACTGGGACGACGGAGCGGGGTGTTTAGGAACTGGACGGCGACTGGGAAGCCCCGGACCGGCCGATCTCAGCCCCGCCAGCGCGAGAGCTTATCGTTGAGGTGGTCCAGCGCCAGAACGATCGCGATCGACGCGGCCGAGACGAGCGCGGTGGCTGCGAAGAGCTCCGGTGCCTGAAAGCCGTTGGCGAACGAGCCCAGCACGTGGCCCATCCCACGCGAACATCTCGACCACCAGGACCCCGAGTAGGCAGAAAACGATGCCGAGACGCATCCCCACGAGCACCGAGGGAACGATCGCCGGCAGGAGCACTTTCCAGTAGAGCTGCCACGTCGTCGCGCCGAGCGACCGTGCCACGGTCACGAGCGTGTGGTCCACGTCGCGCACGGCGCCCATGACGAGGACCATGATCGGGAAAAAGCCGTGCAGCGTGCCGTAGAACACCGCCGGCGTCGTGCCGTAGCCGAGCAGGAGGACGATCCACGGGAGCACCAGGATCTTCGGGATGCCGTAGAGCGCGACCAGGTAGGGCGACAGGACGTCGCGCAGGAGTCGGACCGAGCCGACCGCGATTCCGGCCGAGACGCCGAGCACCACCGAAAGGACGTACGCCAGGGCCGTCTTGCCGAGAGTGTCGGCGAGCCCGGCGAGGGCGTCGCCACCGATCCGGCGAAGGGCGGGAGCGACGGCGCTAGGCGCCGGGACGAAGAGCGGGTCGACCCAGCCCGACCGCGCGGCGACCTCCCACACCGCGAGCCCGGCGACGACGGTCACGAGCTGGAGGATCCTGACCCTCATTCGGTCCACCGGCGCGCGCGGTGCTCGAGGAGGCTCGCCAGCACGTCGGAGCCCACCACCAGGGTCAAGGTGACCAGCACCAGGGCGACGTAGTCCCCCGTACGCAGAAGACCGTAGGCGTGGTTGATGAGGGCGCCCATGCCGGCCTTCGAGCCGAGGATCTCCCCGACGATGACGCCGATCACGCACAGGGCCAGCCCGGTCCGGAGCCCGCCGACCAGCGTGAACAGCATCGCGGGCAGCATGACCCGGCGAAAGACGGTGACCGTGCCCGCGCCATAAGCGCGCGCGACGACGACGAGCTGCGGGTTCACCTGGCGGATGCCGGCGAGCACCGCCAGCGCGATCGGGAAGAAGCCCAGCAAGAAGCCAAAGGCGATCTTCGAGGCCGCATCGAGACCGAAGAACAGCATGAGGGAGGGATACCAGACGACGGCCGGCACCGCGTAGAGCGCCCCGAGCATCGGGCCCCACGCGCGTCCGACCAGCCGGTGCATGCCGAGCATGAAGCCGCAACCGAGCCCGGCCGCCACCGCCAGCACGTACGCCGTGGCGATCTCGCGCACCGTCAGCACGAGGCTCGCCACCAAATCGGGATAGGACCGGAGCAACAGGAGATCGCGCAGGGCCGGGAGGACGGCCGAGGGCGGGATGCCGAGGAGTGGATTCATCCTCCGGCCCGCGACTTCCCAGGCGCCCAGGAAGAGCGCCAGGAGCACCAGCCGCAGGGCGACGACCTTCATCGTCGCAACGTCATCGCATCGCTCGCAGAGACTCCTCGCGAATCTCGGTCCAGAGCTTGGCGCGGAGCGCCACCATCTCCGACGACTCCATCGAGCGTGGGTATTCCATCGTCAGGTCGAGCGCGGCCTTGATCCGTCCGGGGCGCGCCGTCATGACGGCCACCCGGGTCGACAGGAAGAGCGCCTCGTGCAGGCTGTGCGTGACGAAGATCACGGTCTTGCGCGTGCGCCGCCAGATGTCGAGCAGCCACTCGCCCATCAGGACGCGCGTCTGCTCGTCGAGCGCGCCGAAGGGCTCGTCCATCAGGAGGATCTTCGCGTCGAGCGCGAGCGCGCGCCCGATCGCGACGCGCTGCTTCATCCCGCCCGAGAGCTCGCGCGGATACTTCTCGGCGAAGCCGGAGAGGCCGAGCGGGCCCAGGAGCTCGGTGGCCGTCCGGCGCCGCCGCTCGGCCGGCACGCCCTGGAGCTCGAGGCCGAACTCGACGTTCTGGAGCGCGGTCCGCCAGGGAAAGAGACCGGCTTCCTGGAACACGGTCGCGACGCGCCCGGGATCGGGCCCCGTCAGCGGCCGGCCGTCGACCACCAGGCGGCCCTGATCGGGCGTGACGAGGCCGCCGAGCATGCCGAGCAGGGTGGATTTGCCGCATCCGGAGGGGCCGATCAAGGTGCAGAACGCGCCCTCTTCGACCGAGAGCGAGACGTCCTGGAGTGCTTCCACCGGGCCCGAGCTGGTGAGGTAGCGCTTGGTGACGCCCTCGATGACGATCAGCTCGGGGCGCGCGCTCACGTGAGCAGGAGGATCTCCCGGGCGATGACGAGGCGCTGGATCTCCGAGGTGCCCTCGCCGATCTCGGTCAGCTTCGCGTCGCGGAAGATGCGCTCGACCGGGAACTCGGTGATGTAGCCGGCGCCGCCGTGGAGCTGCACCGCCTTCGACGCCGCCTTCATCGCGGTCTCCGACGCGAACAGCTTGGCCATCGCGGCCGCGTGCATCGCTGGACGGCCCGCGTCTCTCAAATGCGCCGCGCGCAGGGTGAGCAGGCGCGACACCTCGACCTCGGTCGCCACGTCCGCGATCATGCCCTGCAAGCCGTTGAACTCGGCGAGCGTGCGGCCGAAGGCGCTACGCTGCTTCATGTACTTGACGGCCTGGTCGAGCGCCGCCTGCGCGATCCCAACTCCCATGGCCGCCATCGCGATGCGTCCGCCCTCGAGGACCTGCATCGCCTGGACGAAGCCGGCGCCGCGCTCGCCGATCAGGTTCTCGGCCGGGACGCGGGCGTCCTCGAAGATCAGCTCCGCGGTGTCCGACGCGTGAAGGCCGAGCTTCCGGTACGGCTTGCCGCTCGCGAAGCCGGGCATCCCCTTCTCGAGGACGAAGGCGGAGATGCCACGGGACTTGCGATCCGGATCGCTACGGGCCATGACCACCGCGGTGGAGGCGACCGACGCGTTGGTGATGAACGCCTTGGTCCCGTTCAGGACCCACTGGCCGTTCCTGAACTCGGCCCGCGTGGCGAGCGCCGCGGCGTCGGAGCCCGAGCCGGGCTCGGTGAGGCCCCAGGCGCCCAGCACCTTGCCGCTCGTGAGATCCGGAAGATATCTCCGCTTCAGCTCGGGCGACGCGAAGCTCGCGATGTGATTGGCGCAGAGCGAGTTGTGCGCCCACATCGTGATGCCGACCGACGCATCGCCGCGGCACAGCTCCTCGACGATCAGCGCGTAGGATACGTAGTCGAGACCGGCGCCGCCGAACTCCTCGGGCACGACCACGCCGAGAAAACCGAGCGGGCCGAGCTTGGCCACGATCTCGTGGGGGAACTCGTGGCGCTCGTCGTACGGCGCGATCTTGTCGCCGAGCTCCGCTTCGGCGAACTGACGCGCGACGTCGCGGACCTGCTGCTGCTCGGGGGTCAGCTCGAGGTCGTGTGTCACGGCGACGTCACACCGCGGCGCGAATGTGCTCGCGGACGAAACGGACGATGTCCTGGGTCGATGTGCCGGGGGTGAAGAGCTCCTTGACGCCCATCGCCTTCAGCCCGGCGATGTCCTCGGGGGGAATGATCCCGCCCCCGAAGACGGCGATATCGTCCGCGCCCTGCTCGGCGAGGAGCTCGAGGACACGCTGGAAGAGGTAGTTGTGGGCGCCGGACAGCACGGACAACCCGATCGCGTCCGCGTCTTCCTGGACCGCGGTCGCCACGATCTGCTCGGGCGTCTGATGCAGGCCGGTGTAGATCACCTCGAAGCCGGCGTCGCGTAGCGCCCGCGCGACGATCTTCGCGCCGCGGTCGTGGCCATCGAGCCCCGGCTTGGCGACGACGACGCGGATCGACCGTTCGGTCATGACGTGCCTCCCACGAGCGCGGCCCGGAGCTCGCCGCCCACCTTCGCGATGCGTTCCCGGTCGCCCGCGACGAGCTTCCAATCGAATCCCTTGCCGTCGTTGGTCCAGCGCGGGATGAGGTGCAGGTGGAAGTGCGGCACCGACTGGAACGCCGCCGGACCGTTGGCCTGCAGCACGTTGAGCCCATCCGGCTTGAGCGCCGCGCGCTGCGCCACCGCCACGCGCTTGGCGGTGACGATCGCGGCCTGCAGATCCGCCGGCTCGGCGTCGAAGATCGTCGCCGCGTGCGTCTTGGTGAGCACCAGGCAGTGTCCGGCGTTGAGCGGATTGATGTCCATGATGCAGAGGGTCCGCTCGTCCTCGTACACCTTCGTCGACGGGATCTGCCCGTCGCGGATCTTGCAGAAGACGCAGTCACTCATCGAGGTCGCCTACACCGCCACCGTCCAGCCGCGCGTGTCCGGCGCCGTGCCGTACTGGATGCCGACGATCGTGTCGTAGAGCTTCTGGGTCAGGGGTCCGATCCGCCCGCCGTTGATCACGATCCGCTCGCCCTTGTAGGAGAGCTCGCCGACGGGCGAGATGACGGCCGCGGTGCCGGTGCCCCAGACCTCCTGGAGCGTTCCGTTGCGTGCGGCGGCGGCGTGGATCCGTTCCACCAGATCGGCTGGACGGGCCTGGCCCTCCACCACCACCGTGAGATCGAGGGAGGGCAGCGTTGCATTCGCCACCTGCTTGACCTCTTCGACGAGCTTGCCGTTTTTCTTGACGAGCCGTGAGTCGAGCGGGTGCTCTTCGTGAAAGCCCTCGAGATCTTTCATCGAGACGCCGAGGTACAGATTGTTCGCGCTGGCCTGAAGGATG
>Ga0209056_10002530_pt1 | contig 19641 bp, 18 predicted proteins | sample GraSoiAngelo_114_FD_185876 | JGI IMG/M metagenome (GOLD analysis project Ga0209056, IMG submission 185876) | Grasslands soil microbial communities from the Angelo Coastal Reserve, California, USA - 14_0903_13_40cm (SPAdes) (version 2) | ecosystem: Environmental > Terrestrial > Soil > Grasslands...
TTTTCTCCAGGCTCTCTTCCGCTCGCTGCGTCTGGACTCGAAGATCCCCTGGCCGGAGTACTACACCCAGGCGCGCGAGTTTGCCCGCCGTTACGCCGAGCGAGGAGTCCCGCTCGAGTCGCTGATGGAGGGACTCGCCGTCTTCCGCCGCACCGTGGTGGCGCGAGTGACCGAAGGGCTCGAGGAGAGCCCGTACGCCGATGAGGTGCTGCTGCTGGCCCAGAGCAGGCTCGGCGATGTGATCGAGCACCTGAACTCAAGCTTCATCCGCGGCTATCTCGACTACACCGAGAGCAAGCACCGCGCGCGCCAGACCGAGCTCCACGGGCTGTACCACATCGCCAGCGCCCTCGGCCGCTCGCTCGACGTCAACGAGATCGCCGAGGTCGGTCTTAGAGAGACGCTCAAGGTGCTCGGACTGCAGGCCGGTGCGGTGTGGGTCCGCGAGGGCGCGCGACTCAAGCTCGCCAAGACGATCGGCATGCAGCAGGGTGAAGAAGAAGAGTTCTCCCAAACCGGCCGGTCAGGGCTCAGCCGCGTCGTCGAGATCTCCTCCGGTCCAGCCGAGTCGCGGGTCGACCGCATCGCCGGCGAGTGGAGCGCGATCCGCGCCGAGCTGCGGACCAAGGGCGTGCTGCTGGGCGCGATGACCGTCGCGACGCGCTTGCCGCGCACGTTCGAGCCAAGCGACCTGGAGTTCGTCGCCGCGGTCGCGGACCAGATCGCCGTGGCGCTCGACCGTGCGCGCCAGCACACCAAGGAAGCGCGCACCGACTACCTGACCGGGCTTGCCAACCGGCCCGAGTTCGAGCGTGCGATCGACCGCGCGGTCGCCTCGGCCGAGCGGCACAAGCGCCGGCTGGCGCTGATGATGCTCGACCTCGACAACCTCAAGGACATCAACGACTCGTACGGCCACCACGTCGGCGACGAGGCGATCCGCGTGCTCGCGGCAGAGCTGCAGCGCGCGGTCCGGGCCACCGACACCTGCGGGCGCCTCGGCGGCGACGAGTTCGGCGTCGCGATGCCGGATGCGGACGAGCGCGATGCCCGCGAGGTCGGGATCCGCGTGCGCGAAGCTCTGGAGCATCTCAACCGCACGGCCAAGCTCCCGGTGCCGGTGGAGTTCAGCATCGGCATCACCGCGTGGCGTCAGGGCCTCGACTGGCAGGCCATGTACCAGTCGGCCGACAAAGCGCTGTACGTTGACAAACGCCGGCGCCATTCAGCCAAGAAGAGGCTTGGCCAGACTCCAGTCAAGACCCCGACTTCCTGAGGGAGCAGTCCTTGACGCGTCGTTCTTTCAGCGAGATACGCGTGTGGTCGCGCGCGACCTGCTCGGCAAGTTGCTGGTGCGCGAGCTTGACGGCCGGCGCCTGTGGGGAAAGCTGGTCGAGGTGGAGGCCTATCTAGGGCCGGACGACCTCGCCGCTCACTCCAAAGGTGGGCGGCGGACGGCGCGCACCGAGGTCATGTTCGGCGCCCCGGGGCATGCCTACGTCTACTTCACCTATGGGATGCACTGGTGCCTCAACTTCGTCACGCGCGAGGCCGGGATGCCGCAGGCGGTGCTGGTGCGAGCCCTGGAACCGGGGCCCGGCGTGGGTAGGTGCAGCGGGCCGGGACTCGTCACCCGCGCCCTGGGCATCGATCGTGCGCTCAACGGTGCCCTCCTCCGGCCGCCTGACCTCTATGTGCTCGACGACGGCGAGCCTCGGGGGCGAATCTTCATCACGCCGCGGATCGGCGTCCAAGGCACCGGGCGCTGGGAGAAGCGTTTGCTGCGTTACGCCGTCGATTCGCCGAGCCTATCCCGGCCGATCCCAAAACGCCTGAAAAGGCCCAACATCAGGGAAGGAGAGCAGCGGCGCTTGCCAGGCCGTTAGGCCGGGTCGGCTTTGCCGACGCCGCGATGAGAGGGAACCGCTAGGTTCCCTCGCATTTGGCCTACGGCCAGCGGGTGCTCGCCGCGGGCTCGGTGTGCTCTAGCTTCTCCCAGTCCGCCCGGATGGGCGCAAACACGTCCACGACCGTGCAGCCTTCGGGGCCCGCGGACGCATCGTGCGGAACGTTGCTCGGAATCGTGTACGTGTCTCCCGCCCGGAGCGTCCGCACCTCGCCTCCGATGTGCATGGTCATCGAACCGCTGAGGATGAAGCCGAGCTGCTCGTTCTCGTGTCGGTGCTCGGGTAACGCGATGTGGGGCTCCAGGTCGACGACCGCCATCGTCAACCGCTCTCCGTTGACCGCGCGGGCGATGATGCCCTCACGGAGCTTGATCCGTCGCAGGCCGGCCAGTGGCCGAAAGGTCTTACTCAACTTCGCGGTCGATGATGGTCGCCGTGCCGAGCCCCCCTCCGCAGCACATGGTCTCCAGGCCGTAGCGGCCGCCGCGGCGCTCGAGCTCGTGGAGCAAGCGGGTCATCAGGATCGCGCCGGAAGCCCCAAGGGGATGGCCCACCGCGATCGCGCCGCCGTTGACGTTCGTCTTCTCCAGGTCGGCGCCTGTTTCCTTCTGCCATGCGAGCACCACCGAAGCGAATGCCTCATTGACTTCGAACAGGTCGATGCTCTTAAGGTCGAGACCAGCGCGCTTGAGGACCGCGGCCGTGCCGGGGATGGGGCCCTCGAGCATCAGCACCGGGTCAGTGCCGACCACCGCCATCGCCCGGATCCGCGCCCGTGGCTTGAGCCCGAGCTCCTTCGCCTTTTCGAGCGACATCAGCAGCACCGCCGCGGCCCCGTCGGAGATCTGACTCGCGTTTCCCGCGGTGATCGAGTGCTCGGGGTTAAACGCCGGCTGCAGTGCTGACGTCGCCTCGTAGCTTGCGTTGGCCCTGATGCCTTCGTCGCGCGCGAAGATCTCGACCTGCCCATTGGAGATCTCGACCGGCATCACCTGCGATTTGAAGTAACCCTTCTCGGTGGCGTTGTCCGCGCGGTGGTGGCTCTCGACGCTGAATTCATCCATCGCTTTGCGCGAGATGCCGTACTTGCGGGCCATCAGCTCAGCGGAGATGCCCTGCGGCACGAGGTCATAGAGCTCCATCAGCTCAGGCGGAAACGGAGTGCCGGGCGAAAGCGCGTTGCTGCCCATCGGCACGCGTGACATCGACTCGACGCCACCAGCAATCGTCACGTCGCACACGCCCGACTGGATGAGGCTCGCGGCGAAGTGGAGCGCCTGCTGGCTGGAACCGCACTGGCGGTCGACCGTGGTCGCCGGCGTGGTGAAAGGGAACCCGCTGGTCAGCCACGCGTTGCGTCCGACGTTGAGACTCTGCTCGCCTGCCTGACTCACGCAACCGAAGACCACATCGTCGACCAGCGAAGGTTCGACGCCCGCCCGCTTGACGACTTCTTTGAGGACGAGCGAGCCGAGCACGACCGGGTGAATGTCCTTGAGCTTTCCGTTGCGCCGGCCGATCGGCGTCCGAACGGCTTCAACGATTACTGCGTCCCGCATCCGTCAGTGCCCTCCTCTAACGATTCCGTCGTCTCTGTGTCAAGCCACCAGGATTTGCCTGGCGGTTCGAGTTTTTTTATTGTTGACGTGTCTATAGACGCCTGTTAACTTTCGCGACGCCCCAAGCGGCTGAGTACGGTAAACCTGAGGATACCGAACGTCGACTAGGTGGAAGGTCCGGGGCAACCCGGGATGGAAACCGAAAAACGCATAGGGGACTTCAGGGTAAACAGGAAGGTCTCTTGGGGCATTACTTTTCCCCAGAACCTCCACACGGCCTACTTAATTCAAAACGCCCCGCTTGCGCGCCTTTGCGCAGGCTTTGTCCACAGCCCCGGCGTCGAAATTCGCACCCTTTTTCCGCAGCCGCCTGACACCCTCGGCCAGGCGGGCGACAGGGGCCGGATCCTCGTAGCGCAGCCACCGGTAAGCAGCCGGCCGGGACCACGGTTGGGCCGCCCTTGCATAGACGGTGCGGTGCGCGTCGACCACGATCTCTTCCACGTCCTTTAACAGTCCCGTGCTGACCAGGTTTGCGAAGTCCTGGCCGGCCATCCACGCTAGGAGTCGCGAGAGCCTTGCGCCGGGGCTAATCAGGCCAAGGGGTCCGCGGCCGGCTGCGGCGTCGGCATGTCGTACACGCTAGCGCGCAGAGTGCAGATGAACGGCAGGTTGCGATACAGCTCGCGGTAGTCCAGGCCATAGCCGACCACGTAGTCGTTGGGGATCTGGAAGCCCACGTAGCGCACCGCCGCCTTGACCATGCGGCGGAGCGGGCGGTCGAGCAAGGTCACGACCTCGAGCGAGGCGGGCCGTCGCCGCCGCAGCTCATCGAGCACGTAGTCGATCGTGAACCCGGTGTTGATGATGTCTTCGACCAGCAGCACGTGGCGCCCCTCGATCGGGTAGTCGATGTCGCGGGCGATCCGCACGCGGTCCTGCGGCTGCGCGCCCGCGAACCGGTGCAGGTCGAGGTAGTCGATGACGAATGGGACTCTGATCTGGCGGGCGAGGTCGGCCAGGAAGAAGGTGACGCCCTTGAGGACGCCCACCAGGACGAGAGACTGGCCGCGGTAGTCGCGCGAGATCTTGCGACCCAGCGCGCGCAATCGCGTCTCGAGCTCGACCGGAGAGATGAGGATCTCGCCGATATCCTCCTTGCGCAGGTGCTGCACCTCCAGCGCGCCGTATCCGGCCTTGGCGAGCAGCTGCTGGTAATCCTTGCGATAGAGCAGCCGGACGTTGAGCTCCGGATACAGCTCGCGGACGAGGCGCACCTTGCGGTTCTTCGGCGTGACCAGCGACTGCTTCATGGTCGTCAGCTCGATGTAGAGGTCGTGCTCGGGCAGGTAGAAGTCGGGTGTGAACATCTCGGCCACACGCGTCCCCTCCCAGGCGATCGGGAAGGACACCGGCTCGTACTGCCAGCGGATGCGGTAGTAGTCGAGGAAGCGCGCGAACTCCTGCTCTGACGGATGCGCGAACTCGACGCGCGAGTGAGCGGGGCCCGTTCGTCTGACCAGCCGCGACCGCTGCCGGACCGGGCGGCGCCATTTCTGCGGGATCGAGGAGTCCGAATGAGCACTCCGGCGCAGCGAATGGTGGCCGAGCAGCTGCGACCGCATGGCGTGACCGATGAGCGCGTGCTGCAGGCGATGGCATCTGTGCCTCGCGAAGAGTTCCTGGCGCCGCGGATGCGCCGGCACGCCTACGAGGACCGGGCGCTTGCGATCGAATGTGGTCAGACCATCTCGCAGCCGCTCGTGGTTGCGCTCATGGCGCAGGCCGCCGGGCCGCAACCAGACGACGTTGCGCTCGAAGTCGGCACCGGCTCGGGTTACGCGGCCGCGGTCCTCAGCCGGCTTTGCCGGCTCGTCATCACAGTCGAGCGCGAGCCCGCCCTCGCCGAGCACGCCTCTGAAACGCTGCGGCGGCTTGGGTTTGACAACGTCGAGGTCGCCGTCGGCGACGGCAGCCTGGGCTGGCCCGCAAGAGCTCCCTACGGGGTGATCCTGGTCGCGGCCGCCGCACGGGGAGTCCCGCAGGCGCTGATCGACCAGATGGCGGACGGCGGCCGGATGGTCATCCCCGTGGCGATGTCACCGGAAGAGCCGCAGGACCTCCGGGTCTATATGCGGCAGGGGACAGAGGTGACGTATCGCTCGCTGTTCCCGGTGCTTTTCGTCCCCCTACGGACTGGGTGAGGCTTTTGGCGAAGGGCTCGGCGATATGGACGATGTCCCCGTCAATGCCTGGAGCTGCTGGAGGATGACGCCAACCTGCCCCATCTCGGTCGAGAACGTGGTCAGGTCACCTCGCTTCAAAGCGTCGTATGCCGCCTTGTAGTGCAGGTTTGCCTGGGTCACCAGGTCGGTGATCTGGGCGACCACCGCCGGCGTGATCACGGTCGGAGGCTGGTTCGGGAGCGGCGGCGCGGTCGCCGTACCCACCAGCTGCTTGATGGCGCCATCCAGGGTGGTGGCGTAGGCCACGTCGGTCTGGTCCGCGAGGATGACGCGCTTTAGCTCCGGCAGCGCCGACGACTCCTTGGCCCGGAGATAGACCGGCTCGAAGTAGAGGAACGAGTTGCCGATCGGCACCACCAGCAGGTTGCCCTGCTGTACCTCCGAGCCGGCCTGGCTGAAAAGTGTGAAGTCAGCGGAGATGGTCGTGTTCTGATTGATGCGGTTGGCGACCTGCTGCGGTCCGAAGATGACCTTGTCCTTGGGAAGCACGTAGGACACGTACTGCCCGTACTGCGAACCGTCGTTGCGAGCCGCCAGCCACGAGACCATGTTGTTCTTGCCGAGCGGGGTGAACGGCATGATCAACAGGAACTCGGGGTTTTGCTGGCCGGGCAGGCGGAACAGCACGTAGTACGGCTGCAGCGCCGTCGCCGCGCTGTTGGGTGAGGTCTGTGCTGTGGGGATCGCCCATACGTCCTCCCGCGCGAACAGCACCCTCGCTCCCGCGGCGTCCGCCGTGACATGGTAGGTGGCGTAGATCCCAACCTGCACCCTGAAGAGGCCTTCGGGGATGCGCAGGTGGGACCGGAGACCCTGCGGCATCTTGTCGATCGATTTGAAGAGTGAGGGGAACGTGGCCTCGTAAGCCCGGATCAAGGGGTCTTTCGGATCGATCACGTAGAAGTCCGTCGTGCCCTGGTAGGTGTCGATCACAACCTTCACCGAGTTGCGGATGTAGTTGATGTCGGTGTCGCTGCTGACCGACACGGTCTGCGCGTATGGGTAGGTGGACGCGGTGGTGTATGCGTCGAGGATCCAGTACAGGCGCCCGTCGACGACCACCAGGTACGGATCGCTGTCGAAGGTCAGGAAGGGCGCGAGCTCGGAGGCGCGGTCCTTGATGTTGCGGCGGAAGAGCATCAGGGATTTGTCCGTCACCTGCTGCGAGACGAGCAAGTTGAAGTCGCCGAGCTTCAGCGACCAGAGCGCGCGATTCAGGCTGTTCATCGGCACGCCATGGGTGCCGGTGTAGTTCGTGTACTGGTCCTGGCTGCCCTGCGGGAAGTCGAACTCGCGGACCTGCGACGGCGCCACGGCATAGTCGTTCTCCCGCGGGACCTCGCCATAGTAGATCGCGGGCTGCGTGATCTTGAGCGGGCCGGCCGGCGGAACATCACCTACGACGTAATCGGGCAGGCCTTCGCCGACGACCGCGTTGACCGGGCTTGCGGCGGCTCCGTAGCCATGCGTGTACTGGAGATGGAGGTTGACCCAGTTCTGCGCGCTGGCGGACAGCCTGTTGGTGTCGACCTCGCGCGCGCTGATCTCGAGCTGCTGATACTGCCCGTTGACCGTGTACCTGTCGATGTCGATGTCGTTGAAGGTGTAGTAGGTGCGGATCGTCTGCTGCTGCTGATAGGTGTCCTTCAGCGGTGCGTAGTCCCAGAGGCGCACGTTGTTGACCGTGGCCTGGTCGTTCTGCACGTCCTGCGCTGTGAGTGGCTGGTCGCCGTTGAAATTGTTGACCGCGACGTCGGACAGCCCGAAGGCGGCGCGCGTGCCCGCGATCTCGCGCTGAATGTACGGAAGCTCGTAGGACTGCGCGTTGGGTGTTACCGAGACGCTCTGCACGACCGTCGGGTAGACCTGGCCGACGATCGCGATCAGGATCCAAGCCCCGGCCGCAGCCGCCGGCACCCACAGGCGCTGAAACCAGGCATTCGCCAGCAGCCCGCCCGCGAGCACGATGCCCACGCCGGCCTGGAATGTGTACAGCGGCAGCCTCGCGTTGATGTCGGTGTACGCGGCGCCCCATACGACGTTGCTGTTGTGCGCGAACAGCAGGTCGTACCGGCCGAGCCATGCCGAGGCCGCCAGCGTGACCGCGAACGCCGCGATCAGGACCGAGACGTGCGCGAGCGCGCGCGGCGTCGGGCGGAAGTCAAAGCTGTCGCCGCGCCACGAGTAGAGGGCGGCGATCAACAGGATCGCCATGAAGTCGAGTCCAACTGACCAGTTGGCCACCGCGTGGAGGAACGGAAGCGTGAGTAGATAAAAGGAGATGTCCTGGCCCAGGACCGGATCGGTGGTGCCCGTCGGCGAGGAGTGCAGGAACAGGGCGAGAGACTGCCACTGGCTCGCCACGCCGCCAGACAGGATCAAGGCGATCACTGCCGCGGCGCCGAGGCTGATCCAACCGGCTGTGCTCCGCAGCACCGAGCGCCGGATGCCGACTGCGCGGAGCGCTCCCCCGGAGCGCACGCGGAGCGCGATCAGGACGTTGACCGCCAGGTAGGCGAGCGCGATCACAAAGCTGCCGAGCCCCAGCGACCACTGGAGTCCGACCCGTGTCGTGTAGACGTCGCGGAGGCCGAGCGAGTCGTACCACTCGACCTCGGTGACGAAGCCGACGATCGGGCTGGCGGCGATGAAGACCAGGACTGCGAGGGCAAAAAGCGCGACTCCGCCCCAGAAACGGCGCGGTACCTGCGGCATGCGGAACTCTCGGCTCGGGTCGAACGGACCGCCGCGCTCGAACGGATCGAAGGGACGGTATCGCCGGGACATGTGAGTGGAAGCTTAGAGCGAGGCCAGAGCGCGATCGTCCTCAGCGAAGTCGGTGCTGCCGTCGGTGGGCGGATGTTCGAGATGCCAGCGCACGGAGGCGCGCAGAGTTTCGAACGGATCCGAAGTCGTCCAGCCGAGCAGGGAACGCGCTTTGCTCGCGCTCGCCGCGATGTGCTGGGTCATGTTGCCCGTCGCCTTGAGGTCTTCCGGCAGCATGTCGTCGGCGACGCGAACCAGCTCCGCGTCGGACTCCGCAGCCTCGAGGATCATGCGCGACCACATCCGCATCGAGTAGGAGCGGTCCTCGCATATGTTCATGACCTCGCCGCTCACTGACGTCCCCAGCGCCAAGCGCACCGCACGTCCCACGTCGCGCACGTAACCCCGGCAGGTCAGCCACGTGCCCGCGCCGAAGGGAATGCGCTTCCGGCCTGCACGAAGCCGCCGCAGCAGGAACTCCTCGCGGCGCTGATAGTCGTGCTCTCCGTAGACCATCGGCAAACGCAGCACGGTCGCGCCCCTCGGCAAGTACACGTCTTCCACGTCGAGCTTGTCGTACTCGTCCATGCCCGGCATCTTGCCGCGGTATGGATAGCGCTCTGTGCGCACCGGGGAAGCCTCATCGAGCGGCACGGGATCCGTCTCGCGGTCCTCGCTGAGTGCGCCGAAGGCCCTGTAGACGTCCAGGCTCGAGATCACGATCCAGCGGCTCACGTCAGGCAGGGCGCCGAGCGCCAGCTCAGCGTCGGTCCGCGTGAGCGCCCGGCAGTCGATCACGGCCTCGGGTGCAAAGGCGTCGAGCTCGGCGCGATGCATCGCCAGCTCTGCGCGTTCGCAGTGCAGGTGCCGGACCTCCGGCATATCGTCCGGCTCGAGGACGCCGCGATGCACGACCAAAAGCTTGTTGCGGGCGGCGGCGAGCTCCTCCACGGCGGCGCGGCCGATGAACCGCGTGCCGCCCAGAACGACGATTCTCAGAGGCGGACGACCCTCAGGCTTTATCTTTTGCTGCCGGCGCCTTCGCGGGCCCGGGAGCCTCGGTCGAGGCGGCGGTGACGTGAGGGTTCTTTTCGACGATCAGGTCGATGAGGCCCCAGTCCCGCGCCTGGTCGGGGGTCATGAAGAAGTCGCGTTCCATCGCTCTCTCCACGTCCTCGAGCTGCCGCTTGCAGTGCTTCGCGTAGATCCGCGCCACCTGCTCGCGCTGGCGGAGGATCTCCTGGGCGTGGATCTGAATGTCAGAAGCCTGTCCCTGGATGCCCTGGGTGAAAGGTTGGTGGATGAGGATCTGCGCGTGCGGCAGCGACATGCGCATCCCGTTGTCTCCTCCGGCCAGAAGGATCGAGGCGCCGCTCGCGGCCAGGCCGGTGCAGAGCGTCGCGACCTTCGGGCCGACGTACTGCATCGCGTCGTAGATGGAGAGCGCGGCGGTCAGCGAGCCACCGGGGCTGTTGATGTAGATCTGGATGTCGCGATCCGGTGACTCGTTTTCCAGAAACAGCAGCTGTGCGGTGACGGTGCTCGCCATGTCGTCATCGATGACGCCGCGAACGAAGATCACGCCGTCCTTGAGCAGGCGCGAGTAGATGTCGTACGCGCGCTCGCCACGCCCGTCGTTGGTGATCACGGTCGGGATGAGATGCATTTATTCCTACCTCCTTGGCGAAAACCCAATCCGATCTTTGGGCTTTGGCGGTGGATTCGCCATCGCCAGATAAGCGCTGAAGTCGGCCACGCTACGCAGCGCCTCTAAAGGTAGCGAGGCCGTGGCAAGACGGAGCTTGACGGGCGGGTCATCCGGCCAGGCATGCTGCTCGGGCTGGGCGCCCAGCAGGCGGGCCAGCTCGGCGTAGATCTCGGCCGGCCGGACGCCCAGGGCGTGGGCGACCGCGATCAGGCGCTCGGTCGAGACTTCCTTGCGGCCCCGCTCCACCTCGGACAGATGAGCGGGCGAGAGTCCCGCCTCGGCCGCGATCTCGCTGAGGGTTCGACGCGCCGCCTCGCGCCGCGCCCGCAGCACCGAACCCAGAACCTGGCGGATGGTCTGTGCAGTTTCGCTGTAGGCGAATGCCATTTGTCCTGAGCAAAACGATACGACGAAATCCGGACTAGCGGCGGGCGAACGTCGGGCCGGGCGGCGCGGGCACCGCTTCGCGCTCGGCTGCGGTCTGCGCCCGGCGCCGTCGCAACTCCAGCTCCAGGCTTTCCTGGCCGCGCGCCATCGCCCACCGGTGGTTGGCCGCGAAGATCGGCCGGAATATGAAGCTCCCGTAGCGCAGGAGCTGCTTCTCGGCGGAGATTCGCCAGTCGTAGGTCACGTCGACGTGGTCACCGTCCTGTTTGAGGGTCCACACGCCTGTGCCCTCGAAGTCGCCGTGCGCCACGAGCTTGAACCCGGACGGCGGAGTGGACTCGGTGATCGTGAAGTTCCACTTCAGGGTGTAGGGCAGCCAGCCCTTCGTGTGCAGGCCGACCACGCGACCGGCGCCGCCTTTTTGATCCGGTGGCCGGAGCTCTCTCACGTCGAGGTAGACGGATGGCCACCAGCGCGCGAGGCCAAATGGGTCGGCGAGCACGTCGAAGACCTCCTGCGCGGTGCCCCGCAGCCGCCAGTGCGTCACGAACGCATACTCGGGCGCCATCTTTTAATCCTTGAGGTTCATCGGATCCAGCAACTCCTGTTTCGGCCGTTCGATCTTCTGCCGTGAGCGCATGATCTCGATCAGCTTCTTGCGCCCCTTCGGCGGTCCGATCATGATCGCGCCGACGAGCCGGTCGTCCTTGAAAAATAGCTTGCGGTAGTACTTCTCCTCGAAGCTGAACGTGCGCACCGACTCGAGGCCCGGCTGCACGTCCGGCGTGACGCCCATCACTGCCAAGGTCGACCCGAACATCGTCGTCGTGTAGGTCGGCACATCGAAGAAGTCCTCATCCGCGCCAGCCATGTTCCGTGCGGCGACCCTTCCGTGAGCCTCCGCGTTGTCCCACGTGCCCATCTGATTGTGCCGCTCGACCATGAGGTCGTAGAAGACCGCGATGTCGCCGGCCGCGTACGCGTCGGGCGCTGACGTACGCAGCTTCGAGTCGGTAACGATGCCCTTGCTCAGCTCCACTCCTTGGCGCACCGGCTCGGTGTAGTAATCGAGGCCGACGCCGTACGTCAGCAGGTCGAACTCGACCTTGTGTCCGTTCACCGTCTCCGCCGTGAAGCGGCCGTTGCTGCGACTGAACTTCTGGACCTCGTCGGAGGTGATGAACTGCACGCCCTGCTCCTCACCGAGCTGGCGACACAGGCGGCCGCCCTCCTCGTCGAGGACGTAACGGAGGAACCACGGACCACGCATGATCCACGTGACCTGGGTCTTGCGCCGGAAGCTCACACCTTCGGCGAGCTCGTAGCCGATGAAGCTTCCGCCCATCACCAGCACGCGCTGCGACGCATCCGCCTTCTCGATGATCGCGTCGGTGTCGTCGAGGGTCTGGAAGCCCAAGCACGCTGAGACCTCGCCCGAGCCGGGCCACGGCGGTGGTTTTGGCCGGCCGCCGGTCGCGATCAGGATCGCGTCGTACTTGAACTCCTGTCCGCGATTGGTGTGCACGACCTTGTCGTGGAGGTCGATCTCGGTCGCCCACGTCTCGAAGTGGACCTCGAGGTTCTTGTTCCCGTAATCCTCGACAGTGCGCATGAAGACCTTCTCGCGCCGCACCTGCCCGCGCAGGTAGCGGGGCAGCGCGACGCGGTTGTAGAGCGGATGGCGTTCGGCCGCGATGATGACGATCGTGGATTCGGCGTCGGCCTTGCGCAAGTCTTCCGCGCAGGTCTGCCCGGCGATGCCGTTGCCCAGGACGATGTAGCGGCGGGTCAACTACAGCTTCAATGAATAGACGTAAGCGCTTCGTTCGGCATCCGCGAAATCGTATCCGGTGGCCTCAAGGTCCTCTTCCGCCGGATGGCCTGGCGGCAGGTTGACGGTCACGTGCTTCAACCCGTCCGCATCGGCCTCGAAGCGAAGCCCCATCAGGACCTCGCGCAGCGCGCCGCCCGATCCGGCGAGGAGTGAAACGGCGATGTTCTGCCCCCACGGCTCGCGCAGCAGCGCGAGAGCGCGGCCACCCGGGCCGACTCTGACCAAGCCCCGACGGGCGAGCCGCTCGAGCTCCTCGACATTCAGGTCACGAGCGCCGTTCATGTCCGGGCAGATGCCTGCGTACAGGTCGATGCCCGCGCTTGACGCGGCCATGGACCACAGCCGCGGCGCTTCGGCAGGGTCCGGAATCCGCGCCGGCTCACCTCCTTCGACGCGCAGTCCCCGCCACCAACGCATCTCGACCAGGCGGTGGAATCCTGCCGACTCGAAGAGTCTCACCGCCGGCAGGTCGCGGGTCGCCAGGCGCATCTCGCGGAAGCCCTGCGCGCGCGCCTCCTCGATCCCTGCGTTGAGCATCGTCCGCCCGATTCCGCGCCTGTGATGGGTGCTCGCGACGCGCAGTCCCTCGTACCAGATGAGGCCTAGGGCGTATGGACGCAGCCGCTGGACGCCGACCACGACGCCCTCGAGCTCCGCGGCCTGGAACTCGGCGCCCGAGTCCGATACCCAGCGGTCGAAAACGCGCGGGATGTAGTCATGGCCCTCCCAGACGTCGTTGGTGATCTCGGCGATGCGCTCGCGATCCGCCGGCCGAACGGGCCTCAGGGTCAGCTCGTCTGTGGTTTCCAATGTGCGACTCCCGAAAGCGCGACGCCGCCGTCGAACACAAGCTCATCGCCTTCTTTGCTGAGCACGTCGTCGAGCACCGCCCGCGCCTTCACCTCGTCCCATCCCTCGCCGAACAGCGCGCGGCTGTCGGTCAGCGCTTCCTCCATGTTCGCGTATCGCGTCAGGATCGGATAGCGGATGAAATCTACGTCGGCCGCGACGCCCTGCTGGAGCAGGAGCATGAACAGCTCGCTGAAACGCGGCAGCCGCGGGCCGGAGTCGCCGACCAGCCTCCTGCGTATCTCCGCCGCCGGATGCGGCAGGTCGGTCTCGCGCATCATCACGAACACACGCTCGCGCGCCGCCTTCTGCAGCTTGTCGAGAAAGGGCACGGGGTCGGCGACCCCATAGAGCACGTGGCTGCAGATGACCAGGTCCGCGGGCGCGACCTGGGCGTCCTCCCAGGTGCTCGCGATGACCGTCATGTTGTCGCGTGGCGGGATGTGCGAACGCATGCCATCGGAAGGTTCGACCGCGGTCACCCACTCGAGGCGCTCGGCGAGCGGAGTGGCGTGCCGCCCCGTGCCTGCTCCCACGTCGATCAGTGTCTTACGCGGCGATAGGTACGGCTCCAGCACCTGGAGGAACTCATCGCCGCGGGCATGGGTCGAGCGGGCGTAGCTTCGCGCGCGGCGGTCCCAATAGCCGGAGTCGGCGTGCCCTGAGGCCAGGGTGGCGCGATCCGCGACGACCTTTTGCCAGCGTGCCACCCAGTCGATCTCGCCCATCGCCTGAATCAGGAGGCTAGTGCCTGGCGGAAGTCCCCGTTTCGCAGGCAGTTTTTAACACAGCTGGGGACAATCCGGGGACAACCTGGACTCGACGCCCATAGGATGTAGGTAGCGCCCCGTGCGACACAAGATATGGCAGGGCGACTTCGAAGCGATGCGATAGGGAGAATAGCCACCGTGGGCGGGCGTGAGTTCAACGCAGCGGAATCGAGCCTTCTCGAGCGGTATTTCACCAACCTCGACCGGCCGGTCTTCGCCCTTCGCAACCTGCCCGAGGTGGTCAAGGGAGCCCTCTTCTCGCGCTACTCGAGAACGGAGAAGAGCTTACGGCGCGTCCTGCTGGACGAGTTCATCAACGAACCCGATTCGGGGTTCGAGCGCCTGGCCGGCGCGCCATCCTCCGCCGACGACATGGTCGCGGTAAGGCGAGCTGAAGACTTTTACGAGCGCGTCCTGGTGGGATATGGGGACGACTCGGTGGCCGAGCTGGCCGGCGCTCACGTCGCGGTGGAGCAGGTGTCGACGCTGGCGGCAAAGGCCCTCGAGGACAGCCGGATAGGGATCTCGCCTCTGGAGAAGTCGACCCGGTACGTGCGCTTCGACCGACCCGGAGCGGATGGCAAGTACCTGTATCACCGCGGCGCCGAGCTCCGTCATCCCGACTACGAGCCGGGCGCCGACGGGCTCTTCGCCACCTACAGCCGGCTCGTCGAGCCCGTGACGTCGGCGATCCGGGAGAAGTTCCCCCAGGAAGAGGGCGAGACCGACCGGGGGTGGAAGTCGGCGACGAGGGCGAAGGCGCTCGATCTCCTGCGGGGGCTTCTCCCGGCGGGCACGCTGACCAACCTCGGCCTGTTCGGCAACGGACGCGCCTTCGAGTACTTGATCACCAAGATGGCGGCCAACGAGCTGCCCGAGTGCCAGGCCCTGGCGGTGGAGCTGCACCGGGAGCTTTCACTCGTCATCCCATCGTTCGTGCGCAGGGCGCTGGACGACAAGTACGGGCGGCCGGCCGCGGAGCGGATGGCGCGGATCCGTTCCGCCAGCGCCCGATTGGCATTGTCCGGAAATCCCGCATCGAGCCCCCCCTCCGTCCGCCTCCTTGAGTCCGATGCCGACGCGGAGCGGAAGGTGGCCGCCGCCGCGCTGTTTCCCTACTCAAACCTTCCCCTCGACCAGCAGGTGGGCGATCCTTCGACCGTGCTGGAGGCGCTCCTCGCCGATCGGGCGAACCGCCGGCAGCGCGCACCACGGGCGCTGGAGCAGGCCCAGTACCTGTTCGAGATCACAGCCAACTTCGCCGCCTACCGTGACCTGCAGCGCCACCGCATGCTGACCCAGGACCGCCAGCTGCTGGGCACATCGCTCGGCTACGACAGCCCGCCCGGGCTGGCCGAGCTGGGCAAGGAGGACGAGTTTGGCAGGGCCGTGGAAGCGGCGGCGGAGTTTCACGGACGACTCGAGCGCGACCTCGGCCCTACTGTCGCCCAGTACATCGTGCCGCTGGCCTTCCACGTGCGCTGGTACTTCCGCGCCAACCTGCGCGAGGTCTACCACCTGTGTGAGCTGCGGACCACGCCGCAGGGCCACCCGGATTACCGCGGGGTGGCTCAGGAGATGTTCCGCCGGGTTGAGGAGGTGCATCCTAGGCTCGCTCGCTACGCCCGGTTTGTCGACCTCGGAAAGGGCGACGAGCTGGAGCGCCGCGCGTCAGAGCGGCGGATCGACGAAAAGTTGTCCGCAATCGACCAAAGAGTGCGATAGCATCACGCGCGCACGCAGAGAGTGGTGGAGATGGTTGAGCGCGGTCCGGAACGGAGAAATGGCGACAGGCGATCGGGCATCGACAGGCGCTTCGGCGAGCGCCGCAGCCCTGAGCGCGCCGCCGCAAACCGGCGCATCCTCAACCCCTTCGACCGGCGGGTCGCGGACCGCCGCTTCGTTGAGCGCCGGAGCGGCTGGCCCGAGCCCCTGGCCTACTAACCAGACCGCCCACCTTTGGCCCGCCCGGCCCTGATCGTCCACGGCGGCGCCGGGCCCGTCCCCGAATCCGAGAGTACTCAGCGTCAGGCCGCGGTCGAGCGGGCTAGAGAGGTCGGGTGGTCGACGCTCACCGATGGCGCCCTGGCGGCGGCCATGGCTGCGGTGCGCCACATGGAAGACGAGCCACTTCTCAACGCGGGCATCGGCGCCTGTCTGAACGCCGAGGGCGGGGTGGAGCTGGACGCCGGCGTCATGGACGGGGCCGGGCTGAAGGTGGGCGGGGCGGCGTGCCTGCGTGACGTCCGTCATCCGATCGACCTTGCGCGGGCCGTGATGGAGGACGGCCGGCACGTGCTTCTGGCGGCGGCCGGAGCCTCGAAGTTTGCGCGCGAGCACGGCCTCGAGATGTGCGACCCGTCGATCTTCATCACCGACCGCAAGCGCCAGGAGCTGCTCCTAGGCGCGGACACCGTCGGCGCCGTAGCGCGGGACGCCGACGGACACCTCGCCATCGCGGTTTCCACCGGCGGAATGACAGGCAAGCTTCCGGGCCGTATCGGCGACTCGCCGATCGCGGGCGCCGGCTTCTACGCGGACGACCGTTTCGGCGCCGTCTGCGGCACGGGGCTGGGCGAGGCGTTCATCTGGCTGGGGCTGGCGCGTCTGATGGTCGTCGAGCTGCAACACGGAATGGAGCCCGCGTCCGTGGCCAGGGGTGCGGTCGATCACCTCGGCAAAGCGCTCAAGGCATCGGGTGGAGTGATCGTCATCGGTCGCGAGGGATCGCCGCAGGCGGCATTCAACACGCCGGCGATGCCCTGGGCGGCCGCCGAATAAATTGGACTCCGGCAACGCGGGCGAGCTCGTCGCGCTCGCGCTGAAGCAAGCGGGAGTCAGCCATCTGTTCACCCTGAACGGCGGCCACATTTGGCCGGTGCTCACCGGCGCGGCTGAGCACGGAATCCGCGTCATCGACGTCCGGCACGAGCAGTCGGCGGCTTTCGCGGCCGAGGGATGGGCAAAGGTGACCCGCGAGTGCGGTGTCGCCGCGGTCACGGCGGGGCCTGGTGTCCTCAACTCCGCATCCGCTCTGGCGCAGGCGCAGGGCAATGACAGCCCGATGTTTGTGATCGGTGGTCGCGCGCCGGTCTCGCGGTGGGGCATGGGCTCGCTCCAGGAGATGGACCACCTCGAGGTGACGCGCAGTCTGACCAAGAAGGCGGTCACGCTCACCTCGGCCGACGATGCTTATCGCACCGCGGCCGAGTGCATCCGCTCCGCCCTGAGCCGTCGCACGGGGCCTGTCTTTATGGACATCCCGATCGACGTCTTCTTCGGTGCGGCCGATCTGCCGGAGGCGACCGAGCACCTCACCGTCGACCCCGGGTCGCCACCAGATCCCGAGTTGATCGAGCAAGCCGCGCGTGTCATTCGCGACGCGGAACGGCCGCTGGTGGTGGCGGGCGGCGGCGTGTGGTGGGCGCGCGCCGAGGATGAGTTGCGCGCCCTCGTCGAAGCCGCAAACCTTCCGCTGACCGTCAATGGGATGGCGCGCGGAATGCTGCCTCCTGGGCATCCTCTCTTCTTCTCCCGGGCCCGCGGCCAGGCGCTGCGTGATGCGGACCTGATTGTGCTGGTCGGGGTCTTGCTCGACTTCCGGCTCAACTTTGGTCTGCCGCCGGTCTTTGGCGAGGATGCGCGTCTGCTCTACCTCGACGTCGACGGCCACCGCAAGCATCGGCCGGCGGAGGTTGCGATCTTCGGTCAGGTGAAAGCGGCGCTGAGCCAGCTCGGCGCTGCGCTCGCCGGTGGCACTCATCGAGATGTCTGGCTGCAGGCGCTGCGCGAAACGGAGACCGCCGCGCGGCAGCGCGACGAGGCGATGACCAGCTCCGAGTCCGCCCCGGTGCATCCGGCGCGGCTGATCGCGGAGGTCGATCAGTTCGCCGACCCCGATGCGATCATCGTCGGCGACGGCGGGGACTTCATATCGTTCGCGGGCCGGCTGATCGAACGGGACAAGCCCGGACTGTGGATCGACCCGGGGCCTTTCGGCTGTCTGGGCTCGGGGCCCGGCTACGCGATTGCCGCCAAGCTGGCACGCCCCGGGCGACAGGTCATCCTGCTGTCCGGCGACGGCGCGTTCGGCTTCTCAGCCATGGAGTTCGACACGATGGTGCGACACCGGATCCCGGTTGTCTGCCTGGTCGGAAACAACGGGATCTGGGCGTTGGAGAAGCATCCGATGCAGAGCTTGCTCGGGATGAGCGTGGCCGCGGACCTCGGTTCGAAGACCCGATATGACAAGGTGGTCGAAGCCCTCGGGGGCTACGGCGAGCTGGTCGAGCGGCCGGAAGAGATCCGGCCGGCGCTGGAGCGGGCTTTCAAGTCCGGCCTGCCGGCGTGCATCAATGTGATCTGTGATCCGGATGCGGAATATCCGCGATCATCAGTGCTGATGTGAGCGCAACCGAGCTGAGACCCATTGTCGAAGCAGACGAGTGGCGCACCGCCCAGTCGCAGTTCGACGAGGCCGCGGAGATCATCAAGCTCGAGCCCTGGCTGCGCGAGGTCCTGCGCGAGGTGCAGCGAGAGTTCACCTGCCACTTCCCGGTCAAGTTGGACAACGGGCACACGCGCATCTTTACCGGCTACCGCGTGCAGCACAACATCAACCGGGGCCCAGCCAAGGGTGGTATCCGCTACCACCCCGACGTGTCCCTCAATGAGGTCAAAGCGCTCGCGATGTGGATGACCTGGAAGTGCGCGGTGGTCAACATCCCGTTCGGCGGCGCCAAAGGCGGAATCATCGTCAATCCGCGCGAGCTTTCGGCCAACGAGCTCGAGCACATGACGCGTCGCTTTGCAACGGAGATCTCGATCCTCATCGGCAGCGACCGCGACATCCCGGCGCCGGACGTGAACACGGACGGTCAGACGATGGCCTGGATCATGGACACGCTCTCGATGCACCTGGGCTACTCGGTGCCTGCGTCGGTGACCGGGAAGCCGCTGGAGGTCGGTGGGTCCGCGGGTCGGGTGGAGGCGACGGGCCGGGGGGTGACGATCTGCGCGGTCGCGGCGCTCGAGCATCTCGGACGTGCGCCGCACCAGACCAAGGTCGCGGTCCAGGGGTTTGGCAACGTGGGCAGCATCAGCGCAAAGCTGCTCGAGGAAGCGGGCTGCACGATCGTAGCCGTCTCGGAGGATTACGGAGGGATCTACAACCCGCTCGGCCTCTCCATCAAACGCGTGCTGGAGTACCGCGCGCGGGAGAAGACGCTGCGCAGTTTTCCGGATGCGCAGGAGATCGGCAACCAGGAGCTGCTGACTGTCGAGTGCGATCTGCTGGTGCCGGCGGCAATCGGCAACCAGCTGACGTCGCGCAACGCGCGGGATGTGAAGGCGACGCTCATCGTCGAGGGGGCGAACGGGCCGACGACGCCGGAAGCGGACGCGATCTTTCGCGAGCGGGGGGTGTTTTTGGTGCCCGACATCCTGGCCAACGCCGGGGGCGTTACGGTGTCGTACTTCGAGTGGGTGCAGGACCTGCAGTCCTTCTTCTGGTCCGAGCATGAGGTGAACCAGAAGCTGAAGGCGATTCTCTCGCGGGCGTTCGGCGAGGTGCTGAAGACGCATGAGGAGCGGAAGGTCGACATGCGGATGGCGGC
>Ga0209056_10002535_pt1 | contig 19621 bp, 18 predicted proteins | sample GraSoiAngelo_114_FD_185876 | JGI IMG/M metagenome (GOLD analysis project Ga0209056, IMG submission 185876) | Grasslands soil microbial communities from the Angelo Coastal Reserve, California, USA - 14_0903_13_40cm (SPAdes) (version 2) | ecosystem: Environmental > Terrestrial > Soil > Grasslands...
TCTGCTGCAAGAGGTCGGCCTGCGACCCGAGCACCTGTACCGCTTCCCGCACGAGTTCTCCGGAGGCCAGCGTCAGCGCATCGCGATCGCCCGCGCCCTCGCGCCGGAACCGGAGTTCCTGCTCCTTGACGAACCTACCAGCGCCCTCGATGTGTCTGTCCAAGCCCAGATCCTGAACCTCCTCAAGGAAATACAGCAACGGCAGAACCTCACGTACCTCCTCATCACGCACAACCTCAGCGTGGTGCGGCACATGGCGGACCGTGTCGCGGTCATGTACCTCGGCCGGATCCTCGAGCGGACGCGAACGGCCGAGCTGTTCGCCAATCCAATGCACCCGTACACGAAGGCGCTCCTCTCCGCCGTCCCCGTCCCCGATCCGAAGCGACGGCGGGAACGAATCATCCTCCCCGGCGACGTCCCGAGTCCCATCGCTCCCCCCGCGGGTTGCCGGTTCCACACGCGTTGCAACCTCGTCCTCCCGCATTGCGGCTGGAGTCCGAGGGATGTGGCGGCGACCGCGGCATACTTGTTCGATCCGTCTCGGAATCCGGAAGCGTCGGATCTCCCGCCACTCGAGGAAGTGACGATTCGCGGGGACGAGGTCCTCCTCCTTCGTTACCGCGAGCCGGCCACCGAATCGCATCGACTGCGCGTGGAGGCGCTCGTGAGAGCACGGTCGTCGCGGCCCGATGGAATCGCGTTCCGTGCGATCCCGAGGGTCGGACTCGACACCGGCCGCGTCGTCCTCGAGTTCCTACCGCCGCTGGAGCCGGAACTCCTCGAAATCGTCCCGCATCATTTCGTCGCCTGCTATCTGTACCCGGGAACCCAGCCCGTGGCGACCTGACGCCGCAAGCCAATGCGTAGACGAATGAAGCGGTCGAGTCCGCGGCTCACTCTTCCTGCTTCGGCTCGTACACCGCGATGGCTTCGATGGCGATCTTCAGGCCCGGATTCGCGATGCCGAGTTTCGCGGGAGATCGCGCCGGCGGTTCTTCCGGAAAGAATTCCTTGTACGCCTCATTCATGGCCTGGAAGTCCGCCGGGTCGGTGAGGAACACGGTGGTCTTGACCACGGAGGCCATCGTCAGCCCGAGTTCTTCGAGGATCGACGCGATGTTTTTCAACGATTGTCTCGTCTGGCCGGCGACATCGGGCGCGGCCCATTCACCGGCCTTCCCACCGGGAGCAATCGGCGCTTGCGCGGAAATGAAGACGAAGCCGTTCGCGACGACGCAGTGGGAGTAGGGACCGAGGGGCTTCGGATGCTTCGGCAGATCGGGGACCGCTCGCACGTCGTTCGCGCCGGGAACGTCCCGACGACCAAAAGGATTGTGCCGGAGGACTCGTCGTCCTCCGGGTTCTATGCATGCAAGAGTATATTAAATTCGGACGGCGTTGATGGGGAGAACCCGAGACACACTTCGGCCCACGCGGTGGGATTCCGGATGGCCAAGAGAGACCTTGTCTTTCGCATAGGCGGCGCCGCTGGAGACGGCGTCTCGTCGACCGCGGAGAGCTTCGCGAAGATCAGTGCGCGGAGCGGGATGCACACGTGGACGTATTCGTCGTATCAGAGTGTGATCCGCGGTGGCCATGTCTGGACCCAGATCCGTGGCGGCCTCGATCCCGTCCTGTCCCATGGCGTCGACCCGGACGTTGTCGTGTGCCTGAATCAGCAAACGATGGACGTCCACCAGGGGCAAGTCAGCGAAGGTGGCGCGATCGTCTACGACGTTGACGGCACGAAGCCGGATCCAAGCAAGGTCCGCGGCAACGTGCGCCTCCTGGGGATTCCCCTCCGCAAGAAAGCGCAGAGCCTCTCGCCGAACCAGCTGATGCGGAACACGGTCGCCCTGGGCGCGGCCGTCCGGTTGTTCGATCTGGACTTCCGGCATGTGGAGAGCGCCTTCAAAGACATCTGGGGGGACAAGAAGCCGGAGGTCGTTCAGCAGAACATCGCGGCCGCGAAGCTCGGTGCGACCGCGGTCGAGGAGATGGGCGGTTCGCTGAACCTCGGACTGGCGTATCCGAATGAGCCGAAGTACCTGATGACCGGGAACGAGGCGATCTGCCTCGGCGCCCTCGCGGCGGGCGTCAAGTTTCTCGCGCAGTACCCGATGACGCCGGCCTCTTCGATTCTCCACTGGATGGCCTTGCATGGTCCCCCGCACGGCGTCGTCGTCAAGCAGGTCGAGGACGAGCTGGCGGCGATGAACATGGCCGTTGGCGCGGGCTTCGCCGGCGTCCGCTCGATGACCGCGACCTCGGGCGGCGGCTTCTCCCTGATGGTCGAGGCGATCGGCCAGGCCGGGATGACGGAGACGCCTTTGGTGGCGATCCTCGTCCAGCGGAGCGGCCCCTCGACCGGGCTGCCGACGAAGACCGAACAGGGCGATCTCAACTTGGCGCTTGGCGCGGGCCAGGGGGATTGGCCGCGGGCAATCCTCGCACCCCGCAATCCCGAAGAGTGTTTCCGTCTCACCGCGCAGGCGTTCAACCTCGCGGAAATCTACCAGACGCCCATCATCCTGATATCCGACCTCTACCTGGGCGAGGGCTACCGCACCGTCGAGAAGCCCGACTTTAACGTCCCAATCGTGCGCGGCATGTCGGCCGCGAATGGCGCGGAGGTGAAGGACTTCAAGCGTTACCTCCTCACAGAGAGCGGCGTGAGTCCCCGGGCAATCCCCGGCATGAAAGGATACCAGTTCGTTGCGGCAACGGATGAGCACATGGAGAACAGCGAACTCATTTCCGACGTCCTCGCCGGCATCCCGGAGTACGTCGCGGAGCGCAACCGAATGCATGAGAAGCGGATGCGCAAGCTCGATGGGCTTCGGAAGGATACGCCACCGCCAGAGCTGTGGGGTCCGGAGGACGCCGACCTCACGCTGATCCACTGGGGGTCCACTTGGGGGGCGGCCCACGAGGCGATCCAGAACGTCGAAGCGCGCGGAATCCGGGTGAACAGCCTGGAGTTCCCGACCCTCTTCCCGTTCCACGCCGACGCGACCCTCGGCCTCCTGAAGAACGTGAAGCAGAGCCTCGCGATCGAAGGGAACTACACGGGCCAGTTCACGCGTCTCCTGCGGGCGGAGACCGGATACAAGCCGAACCATTTCTTCGGCAAGTACGACGGCGAGCCCTTCACCTGGCGGGACATCTCCGACAAGATCATGGAGGCGGTCGCGTGAAACTCGAGTTCGAGATGGACACGTACAAGTCCGAGATCAAGCCGACGTGGTGCCCGGGCTGCGGCGACTTCGCGGTCCTGCGGGCGCTCCAGATGTCGATCCACGCGCTCCAGCTCGAGCCGTGGAACATCCTGGTCGTCTCGGGGATCGGATGCTCGAGCAACCTGCCGCACTTCCTTTCGACCTACGGATTCCACGCGATTCACGGACGGGCGCTGCCGGTCGCGGAGGGCGCGAAGCTCGCGAATCCGGATCTCCAGGTCATCGTGACCGGCGGCGACGGGGACGGATACGGAATCGGAGTGGGACACTTCATTCACGCCATGCGAAGGAACTTCGACATCACGTACCTCGTGATGAACAACCAGATCTACGGACTCACGACCGGGCAGGCGAGCCCGACCTCGGAAAAGGGTATGAAGACGAAGTCCACGCCCATCGAAGGGGTCATCGAAAACCCCGTGGATCCGATTTCCCTCGCGTTGGCTTCCGGGGCCACGTACGTGGCGAGGGCCTTCAGCGGAGACGTGAAGGGCATGGCGGAGCTCGTCAAGAACGGGATCCAGCACCATGGCTTCTCCCTCATCGATTGCATGTCTCCTTGCGTCACGTACAACAAGGTCAACACCTACGATTTCTTCCGCGAGCGCGTCTACGATCTGCAAAAGGAAAACCACGATTCGAGCGACATGAAGGCCGCCTTTGCGAAGGCGATCGAATGGCCGTTCGTGCAACGCGATCGGATTCCGCTCGGCCTGTTTTACCGAAACGAGAACGTCCCGACCTACGAGGACCTGGAGCCCGCGCTGAAGAAAGGTTCGCCGGTGCGGCAGCCGCTGGGCGTCGAAGACCCCGACGAATTGCTCTCCGAGTTCCTCTGACGTTCCCGGCGCGAGACCACCAGTCTTATCTCGATGACTGCCGCTCTGCCGCCTGTGGGAGGGACGGCGAAGTCTCGGAGCCGTCAGATGGATCCGGCCGCCCGGCTCCGGGTCTTGCTGCTCCTGGCGTTCTTGATTGTGGGAACGATTTTTGGCGTCATTCGATTGGCTCTCGACATGGAATTGTCGGGCCGGATCGACTACACTTGGATTGTCGTCCTCGTCGTGATCGATGGGGTCATCGCTTCCTTCGTCATCCTTCAGATTCGAAGTCGGGAGATTCAGTTCGGCGAGGTCCAGGTGCGGCTCGCCTCGAGGGCCAAAGAGGAAGGGTCCGCCGGTGCGGGCTGGACCCTCGCGTCGTTTGACAACGGACTCGTCATGCAAGGCCAGCGACAGGGCCCGATCGTGTCGTTTTATCTCTGTTACGACGCTAGTCGGCAGCGCTACGCTCCGACGATGGCGGAGATTCAGGAGTACACGCGCGGCTTTGGCGTGATGCGCCCAGTCCAAACTATCTCGGCCACGAAGGGCGACCCTTCCGCCCGAGCCCTTTTGGAGCAACTCCGCAACCAGATCGGCGCAAAGCGAGCGAGGATGGTCTTTCAGAAGCGGCGGCCGGAGAAGCGTCCGACCGTACGCGCGCCATCATGGATTGTCGGTGTCACTCTCTTCTGGCCCAAGTGGTCGATGAATGCGGACGCCATCCTTAACGGCCTCGATCCGATTGAGGCCCTCTTGGACTCCGCTCAGAGGCAGTACTTCGCACCGGCGATGGCCGCCGGGTAACCCTCCGACTCCATCCGCGACCCCACCTCATCACGAAGCGCTTTCAGAACCCGAGCCTCTCGCCGACAAGGACGAGTGTGGATCGTCCCGGACGCTCTCGTTCGAAGATCACGGATCTAGTTCGTGCATCAGTTCTTATTGGATCCTACGTTCGATTCGCGGGAACTCCAGGCTTTTTTGGTCCACTTCGCCACGCTGCATCTTCCCGATTCGCTCCCGGTCCCGGTCCACGTGAGCGAGCAGCGTCGCGGTGTCGATGCCCAGGTAGTCCGGCGGATACGATCGCATCTTCTGCGCCCCTCGCTCGAGGAGGGTCTCGGCCCCGATCAGGTTCCCGTTCTGGAAGTGGTGGTATGCGGCACAGATCTGGATGAGCCCCTGGAGGAACAGTTTCGACTTGCCGTGTTCCCGTTTCCAGAGATCCTCCAAGACCTCGTGGGCCTCGAAGAAGTATTCCTCGTTGAACAGGCGGATGCCTTCCTGGACCGGGTCGAGTCCCGCCGGCGGTTCGGGTTCCACCATTCCTTCAACGTAAGAGAGGGATGGGAATCAACTTTCCGCCGCGGCAGGCCGGCGCGGCTCCCGTCCCGGAGACAGCATCGTGCGGACCACCTCGGGCCCGTACGTTCCCCGCTCCGTGACGATCAGGGTCACGAGGTCCGCGGGTGTGATCTCGAACGTGGGGTTCATCCCGTCCGAGTTGCTTGAGCCGGGCCATGTTCCCGCGTCGTACCGGGCGTCGAACTTCAGCGTCTCGCAGGCGACGTAGAACGGTTTCTTGCGGTCTCCCGCGGTGCGCGCGAGGCCATGGGTTCCGACCTTGTTGACCACGGCTCCGTCCCGGAGGACGCTATCCGCGCCGACGAGGGCGCACGAGACCCGCGCCAAGAGAGAGGGGCCCTCCGAATCCGGAACCGCCGACGCCGGAACCCCCGCGTCCGAGAGGGCGTTCGCCATGGTGCGTCCCTCGAAGACCGGACCGGACTCGAGCACATACACGCGGTTCACGTGGCCGCGGCCGTGGGCCATCTTGATCGCCTCGAGGACGTTGTCGCTGTAGCTGAGCGTCACGATCGTCGCATGGGGCGGGACGACCTTCAGGAACGTCCGGGCGATTCGCTCCCGGGCCCGGTCCAATTCCGTTCGGATTTCCAAGAGGACCGCCTTCGGATCGAGTCCTTCGGAGACGAGCCGGGCGACCAGGTGGGCGACGTTGTGGACGATGGCCATCGCCGGTTGTGCCTCGGAGATCCGTCGGGCGACCTCCGCGAGTTCCTTCGGGTCCGGTCGGCCTTTCGCGTTCACGATGGCGAGGCCCATCGTGTCGACCGCGAGGCGCGCGAGCTTCGACGCACCGCTCGTCCGGTCCTCCGCCATTCCGCGGATCGCTTCTTCAACCGGTGTGGGCAGCATGCTCCATCCTCTCGTGGTACGTCGCGAGGCCGGTGATGCTCACGCGGATCCTCCGTTCGAGGAAATCCCGCGGGTACCGCTTCGCCGCGCGGCAACTCATGTCGTACAACTCGCGCAAGACGCCTTCTTCGCCGATTGAAGTGAGCTTGTCTCGGACCACGCGAGCCCATGCCGGATACGCGGCCATCATCGCCTCGATGGCGGCCTTCGGCTGCGTGTGCGGGCCATAGTGACTGAAGAGAAGGGCTCGAGGATTTAGCGCCAGGAGTCGTCGGAATGTCTCGAGATTCTTCTCCAGGTCGAAAGCCGGCGCCGGAGTGACCGGCATGAGGATCTCGTCGCCGGGGAAGTACAGACCGGCAGCGTCCCCGGTGTACAGGCATCGGTTGCGCTCGTCGAGGATTGTGAGCTCGTGAGGCGCGTGGCCGGGCGAGTCGAAGAAGACTAAGCTATGCTTCCCGAGGTCCAGGCGGTCTCCTTCGTTCACCGGTACGAGCCGATCCGGTTGGATGGCCCGCATCGTGCCGAAGACGTCCGCCTCCTCCGGCCCGAGGGCCTCGCGAGCGCTGGCCACGAGTTTCGTGGGGTCGACGAGGTGCTTGAGACCTCGTGGGTGCACGTACACCTTGGCCCGCGGCATTTCCGGGAGCAGAAATCCGGCTCCGCCGGCGTGGTCCAGATGGATATGGGAAACGACGAGTGCGTCGATGTCCGCCGGCTTCAGTCCAAATGAGCGCACGGCTTCCAGGATGCGATTCGCATCCCACGAGGTCCCCGTCTCGACGATTGCCTTGCGGTCGTCGTCGATCAGGTAGATCGCGCCGAACGCCTCCTGCTGGAACATTTGCACGTCCGCCAGGTGGGTTTCCGCGTCGAAGGGCAGGCGCTCGAACGGCATCGGTGCGATGATTGCCGTCCCGGCCATGTACTTTCCCGTTTGCAAAGGGCACATCTCAGCGATAGTTGACGGGTGACGCTCTCGCGTGACATTCGCGGTGAGTCGAGCGGGAATGCTTTTCTACATCACGCGGACTTCGGGGCCGCGCGGCGGTAGCCAAGCTCGGAAACGGCGCGAGATTTAGGGTCTCGTCCCGCAGGGGTTCCCAGGTTCGAATCCTGGCCGCCGCAGTCTCCAACGAAACCTCAACGCGCATCTTCGCGGGACTCCCGCCAAAAGTTCATCCCGTCGGACGTGGATGGATTGATCCATGGCCGGCACGACGTTCCCGCAAGGCACCTCCGTGTCCATCGCGTCTCAGGCCCAGTGGGATCCCACGTCCAAGATCCGCGAAACGTCGTTGGACCGAGAAAGCCTCCCGCGCCGGCACGATCCGTCACCGGATGCGCTCAATCTGATCTGGTTTTTCGTGGCGCTGTTTGGCGGGCTCTTTGTTCTCGCCGTGTTGCTTCGCCTGTTTCGCTGATTGGTTCGATCCCGCTCGCCAGCGCCTCATTTCTGAACGTCGAGCAATGCGACCTTCTCCAGGACGAGGTCGGCCCGTTGTGACGTTGGTATCGTCTCCGCTTCTTTCTGCGAGATCCCGAAAGCCGCTAGGGCTTTGCTCGCCGGGTTGAGGACCTCGTCGTCTCGCGGCCATCCCATCGCCTGAAGGAGCTCGTCGACTTTCGCGTCGCCGAACAGCACGATTCCTACGGTCGTCGTCTCCCTCCGGAGGCCGGCCACCCGGATGGCGTCCTGGACCTGACGCTGACCGGAAGCGTAGAGCAGCGTCTCCATCGCCAGGGACCGTGAGGACATCGTGTTCGAGTCCCGGGCTCGAATCGCATGGCGGGCCGCGGACTCGAGATGGTCGCGGCCGAACACCGATCGCGCATCGAGCAGGCAGACCTCCGCCGCATGAGACACACCCCAATCGGCCGCGGTTCGGACGGCTTTTTCCGGATTCACCGCGGAGGCCTTCGCTCCCGCGATCACGAACGTCACGGAAAATCTCCCAATGCGGCCTGGCCCTCGATCTCCCGCACATCGACCGGCGCGCCGACTTGCTCCTTGATCTTCATCGCGAGGGCCGAGCCGATCGTCGGGATGCGCGCGAGATCACTTGGATTCGCCTTCTGCAGATCCCGCAACGTCTTGTAGCCCCGCTGGAACAGCGCCCGTCCCCGGACCCGGCCCACGCCGCGGAGGGAGATCAACTCGAGGAGCTCCTCTTTGATGCCGTACTGCACCTGGATCGTGAGCCGCGTGAGCGCACGGACCTTCTTCTTGTTAAAGATCCGACCGAGTTCGCCCATCGAGTACAGGAGCCACTCCGCCTGATCCGTCATCCGGCGGATGTCCCCGGGCCCGATCCCGAATTTCTTCGTGACCTCTTCCTCTGTCCGCTCCGTGATCCAGTCGTCCAGGAGCGACGCCGTCTTGACTTCCGCCAAGAAGAAGTCGTAGTCCTCGACCGGGAATGTGAGGTCCGCTTCCTCGATCTTCTGTTCGACCCATGCGTAATCGCCGCGCCGGAGGTAGAGCTTCGGCATGTCCGGCGTCGTGCACACGGTCCAGAGGTGGAAGAAGCGATCGTCCCGGGCCTGGTGGAGCGCGTCGCGCATCTTCACCGCACTTAGCGGGTCGATATACAGATCGCTCGTCCGCTTTCCGAAGAAAGTGGCTTTGAGGAAGCCATCATGCCTGTTGATGAACTCCTCTTTTGTGAGAAAATCAAGGACATCGAGGATTTTGCCTCGGATTGCGTGGACATCGCCCGTGAAAGCGAAGAACGTGCGGTTGAAGAACGCGAAGAGATCCTCCTCCGTTCCCACATGGCCCGTCGCGATGTTGGCGAGGATGTGCATCCGCAAGGCGGGCTCGGACCCGAGCTTGGATTCGATCGCCTCCGGTTCGCTGAGGAAATAGTCTTCCATGAGTTCATCGATGTCATCCTCGTCTTTTGCGAAGAGAATGGCTTCGCCATAGGGGTCGTAGCGGGGTCGACCGGCCCGCCCACACATCTGTTTGATTTCCATCACCGGGATCGGAGTGAGTCCCATGTTCACGTCGAACCGGTTGAGGTCCCGGATCACCACTCGTCTTGCGGGGGTGTCGACCCCCTGAGCTAAGGTCGGGGTCGCGACGATGCATTTGACGCGGCCCCGCTTGAATTCCTTCTCGACGAGGCTCCGTTGGTCGTTCGTGAGTCCGGCGTGATGGAAGGCCACGCCCCCGTCGATACACTTGCCGAGACGGGCGGCCATCGAGGTGGCCTCCTCTTGACCGCGGACCATTTGCTCGGCGAGCTTGTTCAAGTGATCGAGTTCTTTCTCGCCAAGCGTCTCGCGTACGTCCTTCGACAGCGACTTGGCAAGGGCTTCCGTCGACCGCCGAGTATTCACGAAGACGAGCGCTTGGCCTCCCGACGCGAGGACGTCCGTCACCAGGCCGGACATGTCGTCTTCTCGCACCTTGACTTCCTGAACACTCTGGTCCGTGAAGTGGACGAGACCGTCGAAATAGACTCCTTGCTTGAGGGGAACGGGCCGCCATTCGCTCGTGATGTGCTCGGCTTCGAGCCATCGCGCGAGTTCTTGGGAATTCTTGATGGTCGCACTGAGGGCCAGCACCTGCGCCTGCGGGTTCACTTGTCGAAGCTTCGCAAGCGTTACCTCGAGGGTCGGCCCACGGTCGGCATCGTTGATCAGATGCACCTCGTCGGCCACGACGACGCTGAGCCGTTGGAGCCAGTTCGTCCGATGCCGCAACAGGGAGTCCGCGCGCTCGGAGGTTGCGACAATCACGTCTAACTTCTCGAGGGTCGGGTCCGCCGAATCGTAGTCCCCGACCGAGATGCCGACCTTGATCCCGAGGGGCTCGAAGTCCTTGAGGGCTTCGTATTTCTCCGCGGCCAGGGCGCGCAGCGGCACGATGTAGAGGGCCTTCCCGCCTCGCATGACGGACGCGAGGATTGCGAGGTAGGCGACGAGGGACTTGCCGCTCGCGGTCGGGATTGCGAGGACGAGATTTTCGCCGAGCAGCGCGGGACCGATCGCATAAGCCTGCGGCGGATATAGCTCCTCGATCCCCTGTTTCTTCAAGATCTCTACGATTCGGGGATCGAGACCGAGGTCCGCGACACGCATTGCTATCCGATGCGAGGCGGTCTGCATAAAGGTTCTCGGGGGAGCCGCGCGGCAACGCCAAGTGGACGGCACCGATCGGGCAGGTGGCGGTGCTCGCCCACCGGTCCTAATGTACGAGGCCCAGCTGCCTCATGAAGTCGAGTTGGTCATAGTAGATGTGGCTCTCCGCAATCTCGCCGTGTTCCACCTTGTACACGACGCACCCCCGAATCTCGATTCGGTTCCCGGTGGGGGGAAGGACACCGTCCCGGCCCTTTTCCAGCGTCCTCTTGTCGAGGCCATGGCGGAGCGGCCCTTTGTGCGTTCCCGAGATGACGAGTTCGACGCACACCCAATCTCCCTGTCCAAAACCGTGCACGCGCTTCCACGAGAGATCCGGAAGGGCCTCGCCCCACGCCTGAAGTCGTTCCTGAACCGCCTCGCGACCCTTGGCCGGATCCGGCAAGTCCGGCGCCGACATGACGATGTTGTCCACGTGGAGGCCCCACAGATGGTCCCAGTCTTGGTCGTTGATGGCCTCAAACGCGGCGTCAACCATGCGAAGGTTCTGCTCGACGCTCATTCCTTCCTCCACTCCCTTGCTGCGCATAGTATCCGGGGTATTTAGGTTGGACGAGAGAAAGAGGGATCGTCGTCCCGTCAAGGATCCCGAACCGGCGGGCGCATATGGTGAGGAGCCCCATTCAGCTGGCGGCCTTACGAGACGTCACCCAAAGCCTTTAGGACCTCCATCAATTCGGTCCGCCCGATGGTGGACCTCCGGACCGAGATCGCCGGGGTGCGGCTTCGGAACCCGACGATGCTTGCCTCCGGATTTCTCGATGAGACCGGCGGGTCCATGGCCCGCGTATACGAAGCCGGGGCCGGCGCGGTCGTCACGAAGAGCATCGGACCGAAGCCGCGCGAGGGCTACCCGAATCCCACAATCGTCGAGCTCGATGCCGGCCTGTTGAACGCAGTCGGCCTACCGAATCCCGGGATCGTCGAATACGAGCACGAGGTGAAACGCGCCAAGAAAGCCGGGGCGGTCATCATCGGATCCGTGTTCGGAAAGGACGCCGACGAGTACGCAGGCGTCGCGACGAAGATGGCCTCGTACGGCGTCCAGGCGATCGAGCTGAACCTGTCGTGCCCGCACGCGAAGGGCCTCGGGACGGAGATTGCCGAGGACGAGGCCGCGGTGCGGGACTTCACTCGGGCCGTCAAAGACGCCGTCTCCTTGCCAGTCTTCCCGAAGCTTTCTCCGAACGTCCAGGACATCGCCTCGTTCGCCGTCGCCGCAGAGGAAGGGGGCGCGGACGGAATTGTGGCGATTAACACGGTGAAGGCGATGGCGATCGTCCCGGAGCTGAAGATGCCGTTCCTCGCGAACAAGTTCGGCGGCCTCAGCGGTCCCGCCATCCGACCGATCGGCGTGCGCGCGGTCTACGACATCTGCGAAAAGGTCCACATCCCCGTGGTCGGAGTCGGCGGCATCGGGTCGGGGCGGGATGCCCTGGAGTACATCATGGCCGGGGCATGCGCCGTGCAGGTCGGGACCGCGATCATCCCGAAGGGCCTCGCGGTGTTCGACGAGATCGTCAAGGAGATGGGTTCCCTCCTCGAGGAGGCCGGTTTCGCCTCCGTCTCGGAAGCGATCGGGGTCGCCCATGCCTAAGTTCGAGGTCGTCCCGATCCTGGAGCTCGTGCGCGAGACGCCCACGACGATGACGTACCGGTTCCGGGGCGACTTCGGCGGGCAGCCGGGGCAGTTCCTCATGGTCTGGATTCCCCGCTACGACGAGCTGCCAATGGCGATCTCGTACCTCGGAGCGGTGAAGGGCATCACCGTCCACGATTACGGCGACGCGACGCACGCCTTTGCTACGTTCAGCGCGGGCGACCGGATCGGCGTCCGCGGACCGTACGGGAACGCGTTCCGCCTGGAGGGCGAGAAGGTCCTCGCGGTCGGCGGGGGCAGCGGCATGGCCTCGATGATCGCCGCGATCGAGGCGTTGGCGCAGCAAGGCGCCCGGGTCGTGACCGCGGTTGGCGCGAAGACCGCGGCGGAACTCCTGTTCGTCGAGCGGGCGAACTCCGCCGGGGAGGTCCACATCGCGACCGACGACGGGTCCCGCGGCTTCGCCGGATTCGCACCGGCCCTTGCCGAGAAGCTCGTCGATCGGGAGAAGTTTGACCAGATCCTGACGTGCGGGCCCGAGCGGATGATGAAGGCCGTCGTGGACTTCGCGAAGAAACGCGATATCCCGGTTCAAGCGAGCGTCGAACGGTACATGAAGTGCGGGATCGGCATTTGCGACGCGTGCTCGCTGGACGACCAACTCGTGTGCCTCGATGGTCCGATCTTCACCGCGGAACAGCTCGCGCAATTCGAGGAGTTCGGCAAGTTCCGGCGGGACAAGAGCGGCCGTCGGGTTCCGGCGTGAGACCCACGCCACAAGGCTAAAGCGGGATGGGCGATGCCCGCGGCATGCCTGACGCCGAGGTCGATGCCCTCGCGAAGGAGGTCGTCGATTGGTACATCGAATGGAATCCGATCTTCGCGACGTATGTCGGGATTCACGACCACGATCACCGCCTGCCGATTGGGACGTATGACGCGGAACTCGAAGAGCGCGCCCGCGTCAAGGAATTCTTGCATCGGGTCGAGGCAATCGATCGGACCGGCCTGTCTGCGGGGAAGCGCGTGGACTTGGGGAACCTCCGGAACGTCTTCCGGATCTGGATCTTCGAGTCCGAGGAAATCGGCACGTGGCAATCGATGCCTCGGGGTGCGCAGACGGTCGGAGACGCGCTGTTCCCGCTCTTCATGCGTTCCTTCGCTCCGCTGCCGCGGCGACTCGACATCATCACCGGACGACTCGAACGGTCGCCCGGCTTCTTGGAGGAGACGAAGGGGCGGATTCGAGCCCCGATCAAGATCTGGTGCGAGATTTCCCTCGAGGCGGCGCAACGCGTCCCGGGCTTCCTGCACGTAATCGAGGCGACGGGCAAAGAGGCCCTGGCCGGTCCAGACCGCGCGCGGCTCGAGGAGGCGGTCGCCAAAACGGGGACCGCGCTCCAGGACTACGCGAGGTGGATCGGGTCCGACGTGCTCCCGAAGGCGAAGGACAAAGTCGGCATCGGAGCCGCGAAGTTCCGAAAACTCGTCCGGCTCCGCGAGCTCGGACTGACCGTGGAGGAGATCTACGCCGTCGGCAAGAAGTATCTTCGCGAAAGCAAGAGAGCGCTCGTGCGCGTCGCGAAAGAGATCCAACCGGGCGCCTCGGTCGAGGACGCGAAAGAGATCGTGAAGTCCGACCATCCCGCGCGCTTCGAGGAGGCGCTCGCGTATACGGCGAAGGCGATGTCGGACTCGAAGGCGTTCATCCGCCAGCACGACCTCGCGACGATTCCGCCGAACGAGGAGCTCACGGTCATCGAGACGCCCTCGTACTTGCGGCACGTGATCCCGTTCGCGGCGTACAACGCGCCGGCGCGGTTCGAGGCGCACAAACAAGGATTCTACATGGTGACGCCGGTCGAGGACAAACCTGAGATGCTCCGGGAGCATTCGTTCCCGGGCGTCCGGAACACCGCGGTCCACGAAGGATACCCCGGGCATCATTTGCAGCTCACCTGCGCGAGCCTGAACCCGTCGTACGCGCGCATCCTCGCGGACGCGACGGAGACGATCGAGGGCTGGGCCCATTACTGCGAGGACATGATGAAGGAGGCCGGATTCAGCTCCGACCCAAAGACGAAACTCGTGCAGCTCCTCGACCAGATCTGGCGGGCTTGCCGGATCCTGATCGACGTCGACTTGCACTCGGGCAAGATGACGTTCGACGAGGCGGTCGACCTCCTCGTGCGGGAAGCGGGCATGGAGCGCCCCGGCGCGGTCGCAGAGGTGAAGCGGTACACGTACAACCCGGCGTACCAGCTGTCGTATCTGATCGGCAAGTATCTCATCATCGAGCTGCGCAACGATGTGAAGAAGCGACTCGGGAAAGCGTATTCGGACAAGCTCTTCCACGATACGATCCTGTACTCCGGTTCGCTGCCAATGAAGTACATGCGGGAAATTTTCGACCACAAGGTCCGGGAGCTAGGCCGGCTGAAGAAGGTCGGGTTGTAGACGGACCCCGCCGGTTCCGGAACGCACCATGCACAGCCCGATATCTTGATATCCGGCGTCTCGCATCGTGCGCGGCGGAGTTGGAGAACGGATGAAAGACGTGAACTCGATCGCGAAGAGGGCCATGGAGTACAAGGAGAAAGGCCTCTCCGAGAAGGAGATCGCGGACGAGTTGCACCTGTCCCCCGAGACCGTCACTTGGCTTTTGACTCGCGGGATCAAGGGAGGCGAGGCGCCGAAAGACGTGAAGATCGGTTGGCGGTCCGTTGGGGTGTACGGGAACCGCATCGGGTTCATGGCCGCGGCGATGTCGGACATCGCCCTCGAGGAACTCGAGAAACGGCAAATGGATGCGGACTCGATCGTCGGCGTCGCGATCAACGGGATTCCTCTGGCGGCTTTGATCAGCGAGGAGCTGGGGAAAGAGCTCATCGTCTACCGGCCCAGCGAGGAACGGCACGGCAAAGGCGGCGCGTTTTCCTCGAACTACGCCTCTCCCCAGGGCAAGAAAGTTCTAATCGTCGACGACGTCGTCTCGACGGGCGACACGATCAAGGCCGCGATCGCGGACGTCCACGAGTCCGGCGGCACCGCCGTCTTGGCGGTCGTCCTCGTGAACAAGACGGCCCACGACGAACTCGCGGGCGTGCCGCTGCGCGCCCTGATTCGCGCACGGTCGATCTGAAGTGCGCTCGGAAGTCGCCATCCGCCCATAGAGGCCTCGGAACGAATCGCAACTCTTAAGCCCCGGGAGTGACAATCGTTGAAGCGTGGCGGCGGCGAGTGGAGTGTGGCGCCGAAAGTGGAGCCCTCGGCGACGGTGGGCGTTCGCAGAAGTCGTCCTCCCTTTGATCCTCTTGGGGCTGTTCCTCGAGTTCCTTTTCCTCTTTGTCCTGCAGTCCGCGGCCGTCGAATGGCTCCTGGTTCTCCCCGCCATTGGGACCCTCCTCGGCCTCATGTGGCTAGTGAGCCGCGAGCCCGCAAACCTTTAGGCTCTTCCGGAGTTGTGCGTCGCGCGGTGGGACGCGCTGACGCACTGGTATGACGACCTCCTCGTCGAGGCGAAGGCGTACGTCGGCGAGAAGAGGGACCTTGTCATCAACGCGGGCCTCAGCGTGAGTGGCCTTCAGCACGTCGGTCGTCTCCGCGGCGAAATCACGCTGTCCCAACTTCTGACCCACAGTTTTCGGGATCATCGGCGGAACGCGCTTCAGAGCTTGGTCCTGTACACGCAGGACGAGTGGAAGGCAAAGGAGACGCAGGTCGCCCAGTTCACGAAGGAAGATGGTCGGAAGTACGCGGGGCGGCGGCTCATCGACGTCCCGGATCCCGTCGGATGCCACGCGAATTGGGTCGAGCACTTCTGGCAAGATTTCGGCGGTGTCCTGGATCGGTTCGCGCCCGGCATCCGGACCGTGACGACCACGGACACCTACCGCAACCCGGAGATGCAGGCGCTCGTCCGCGATCTGGCGTCGCGGGCGGAAGAGGTCCGCGCGACCGTCAACAAGTACCGCGCCCGCCACCCGTATCCTCCGGGGTGGATTCCGTTCGAAGCGTTCTGCGACAACTGCGGGACGATTGGCGCGACGACGACATCGATTGACGGAACGTTAGCATCGTACCGATGCGAGCGATGCGGGCACACCGGCAAGTCGTCGATCGAGAAAGGGAAACTGAATTGGCGGCTCGAGTGGCCCGCCCTGTGGAAGGTCTACCGCGTGGACATCGAACCGTTCGGGAAGGACCACGCGACTCCCGGTGGCTCGCGGGACTCCTGTGCGGAGATCGCGGAAACGATCATGCACTTCCGGCCCCCGATGGGCATCCCGTACGAATGGGTCGGCATCGCGGATCGAGGGAAGGATCTCGGAGACATGGGCTCGTCGGACTTCCTCGGTTTCACGCCGGCCCAATGGGTGGAAGTCGGGGATCCGGAGGTCTTGCGGTACATCTACGCCTTCAATCCGATCTTCCGGCGGGTGGTCCTCGACCTGTACCGCATCGATTCGTACCACGACACGTTCGACCGCGCGGAAGCCGCGTTCTTCTCGGAGAAACGCCAAGGCGACGAGGACGACCAAGCGCGATCATATGAGCTCGCATACCTGGCGTCCCCGCCGAAGGAGAAGCCCTTCGGGCTTTCGTACCGCCACGCGGCCTTCTTGTCGCAGATCAGCCCCGAATCCGGTCGGCTCGAGTGGTGTCTGAAGCGGATGCGGGACACCGGAATGCTGACCCGAGGTGCGACCGAATTTGAGCGCTCGCGGATTGCGAGGCGCCTCGCGCAATCGCGCGTCTGGGTCGAGAAGTATGCACCGGAGAACCGCGTGAAGCTGCTCGAGTCCCTCACAACCCAGGTGAAATCACAACTCGACCCAGACGACCGGAAAGCGCTTCATCTGTTTGCGACCAATGCCGCCGCACTTCGCTGGAACGAGGAGTCGATCAAGGAGTCGATGGTCTCTCTCACGAAGAAAGGCGGTCTTCCGGTCGAAACCGGCCGGTTCTTCCGCGACCTGTACCTGGTCTTGCTCGGATCGGAGAAGGGCCCGCGTGCCGCGCCGTTTCTCGCGGTGTTGGAAAAGGACTGGGTGCTACGCCGACTCAACGAAGCGGCGCAGTAAGAAAAGTCAATATACGCCCTCTCCGTTGAATCGCGTTCGCAGCCCCGTGGTCTAGCGGCCAATCGTGACCGCGATGCGGTCGCGGGCCAGTGATTCGAGGCTCTGGATCGGCCGAAGACGCCGAGGGGAGACCTCGCGACGGCAGTTCGAATCTGCCCGGGGCTATCCTTCCCATGCCGCGAGGACCGACAAGGCGCTCGGCAAGACGGCGAACCGCAACGGGTGGCGGCCGACGGAACTACACGTTCCCAATCTCATGTCAGCGCCCCTTGTCGGCTCGAAATCCCTGATGGGCGCGGACGAGGTCTTCGTACGCGCGGATCTCGAGGTCCATCCTCTGAGAATCCCAGCCCAAGACCTTTCCCATCCGTTCCGCCACCATCGCCGCAGCGTTCACTCCTTGGTCCGGCGACTCGTAGAAGAGACCCAGCCTGCGGACCAACACGTCTGCGATGGTCATCGCCATCTCTTCATCCATCGCGATGTCCACCTCCGCCCATGTGTGCGGGGTCGACCGGAGGATTCGCTCTCGGGCGGACGGTGCGCCAAGGAACCGGCGCATTTGCTCCGGCGCGTAGCGACCTTGGAGATGAAGAGCGGTCTCCTCGTCGAAACCAAGGCCCGTGAATTCATCCAACGGACTCGCTGGAGGGCCGAGGGGACGATTCCGCGTGGCGCTCGATCGCGGGCGACGGAGTCGGAGTGCGAGCAGCCCGCCGACCTCTTCGGCCATGATCCGATGGGTCGTCAGCTTGCCGCCCGTCACCGAGATGAGGCCGTCGGGGTCCCAGAGTATCGCGTGATCCCTCGAAATGTCCGATTCCGATTTCTCCGCTCCGCCTTTGCGGAGGAGGGGACGCAGGCCTGCGTAGGCGCTCACGACATCTGCAGGGCTTAGATGGGCGTCCGGGAACGCCGCGTTCACCGTCTCTAGGAGATAGGCGACGTCCTCTGAGTCCGGGACGACCCGGTCCGGGTCGCCGCGAAAGTCTGTATCGGTCGTACCTACGAGGGCCAAGTTCCGCCAAGGCAGCACGAACACGACCCGGCCATCACGCTTCGCGCTGAGGGCGAGGGCGGAGCGGTTCCCAATCTTCGCACGCGGGACCAAGACGTGAATCCCCTTCGTCGGCCGGATGGTTGGACCGCGTCGGGCGGTCCGCACCCGGTCGAGCCAGACGCCGGTCGCGTTCACCACGAGCCGCGCAGAGACCTCGAAAGAGGCACCTCTCATCGCATCCCGGAGTCGCGCGCCTGCGACGCGACCCCCCTGGCGGACGAGGCCTTCCACCTCGACGTAGTTCGCGACGATCGCTCCCGCCGCGGCCGCATCCTGCACGATCGCGAGCACGAGGCGGGAGTCGTCCGTCCACGCGTCATAGTAGAGTCCTGCTCCTGCGAGTCCGCGCCCTGCGATCCGCGGCTCCCGCTCCCGAGCCTCCTCGGCCGAGAGCCAAGATCGGCGAGGGAGCGTCTTCTCCTTCGACAAGAGGTCATACACGAACAGGCCGAAGCGGAGAAGCGTCCGGCTCGGACCGTGGTCGGCGTACGCCGGGATGAGGAACGGGAGCGGATGGACGAGGCCCGGGGCGTTCCGGAGCAAGAGGTCCCGTTCTCGGACGGCTCGCCGGACGAGGCCGAACCGATAGTTCCGCAGGTATCGGAGCCCCCCATGGACCAGCCGGGACGTCTTGCCGCTCGTCCCGGAGGCGAAGTCGCCCCGATCGACGAGGGCCGTGGCGAAGCCGCGACATGCGACGTCTCGCGCGACACCCGCGCCGACGACTCCGCCACCCACCACGAGGACGTCGAACGATTCCGTCCGCATCCGCTCCAGGTTTGCGGCGCGCGTCCGAGCGGAGAACTCCGTCACGGCGATCCCATCGCGAGGGTCTCCGGGTCCCTGATTCCGTGCGGGTGAAGCTCCCGCGTCCGGACCCGAAGGACGCCACTCCCGTCATCTCCGACGCGCCACCCCCGCCTTCTGACCGATCGTGCGTCCAACGTGGCTCGAAATGAATCGGCCGATAAAGACGTTCCTCCATGGTCTCGAGCCGCGTGCGCGCAAAGGATTAAACTCGGACGTACCATGGGGCCGCACCGGGAGGGGACGGGGACGATCGTCGGCCGCGAGGCGATTCTGAAAGTCCTGGAGGGGTACGATCCGTCCGCCATCCGAATCGCGACGATTGGCTCGCACTCCGCCCTCGACGTGTGCGACGGGGCGGTCGAGGAGGGATTCCCGACCTTGGTGGTCTGCGAAAAGGGCCGGGCGACCCCGTACGCACGGTACTTCCACGCAGTGCGGGACAAAGAAGGCCGCACCGTCCGAGGGATGGTCGACGAGGCGATTGTGCTCTCGAAGTTCCAAGACGTGTTGAGCGAGAAGGTCCAAGACCGCCTTCGCAAGTCGAACGCGGTCTTCATCCCGAATCGCTCTTTCAGCTCGTATTGTGACCTCAATGAAATCGAACGAGCGTTCATGGTCCCGCTGTTCGGGAGCCG
>Ga0209056_10002536_pt1 | contig 19620 bp, 20 predicted proteins | sample GraSoiAngelo_114_FD_185876 | JGI IMG/M metagenome (GOLD analysis project Ga0209056, IMG submission 185876) | Grasslands soil microbial communities from the Angelo Coastal Reserve, California, USA - 14_0903_13_40cm (SPAdes) (version 2) | ecosystem: Environmental > Terrestrial > Soil > Grasslands...
GGGTCACCATTAAAAAATCAACGACCGCCCCGCTCATGCTGGTCGCCTTATCCTCACCGCAGGGTACTCATGACGAGAAATTCCTAGCCAACTACGCCAACATCAACCTCAATGATCCCATCGCGCGTCTGTACGGTGTCGGTCAGACGCAGGTTTTCGGAGCAGGCGACTATGCCATGAGGCTATGGGTAAAGCCTGACCAATTGGCAAAACTGGGGATTACCGTCACTGAGATCGTCAACGCAATCCAGGCGCAGAACAGAGTGAACCCGGCTGGTCAACTAGGCGGCGAACCCGCCCCCAAGAACCAGCAATTCACGTATTCGGTTCTTGCTCAGGGTCGTCTGACGTCTCCGAAGCAATTTGAGGACGTGATCGTCCGTGAAGCTCCGGATGGCGGAATCGTCCGAGTGAAAGACGTAGCCCGAGTCGAAATGGGCACGAAGGATTACAGCATTGTTGGTCGCTTGAATGGCCAGCCCTCCGCAATCATCGCCGTCTATCAGTTGCCCGGTTCCAATGCGGTCCAAACCGCCGCGGGCGTCCGCAAGCTGATGGCGGAGATGAAGCAGCGCTTCCCGCAAGACATGGATTACGCCGTATCACTAGACCAGACGCGCGCCGTGACAGAAGGCATGAAGGAGATTATTGAAACTCTTTTGATCGCCATCGTGTTGGTCATCCTTGTCGTCTACCTCTTCCTGCAGGACTGGCGCGCTACGCTGATCCCGATGCTTGCCGTGCCCGTCTCGCTGGTGGGCACGTTTGTTCTCTTTCCGCTATTCGGCTTCTCTATCAACACTCTTTCAATGTTCGGACTGGTGTTGGCCATCGGCTTGGTGGTTGACGATGCCATTGTCGTCGTCGAGGGCGTACAACGCCACATCGAGGAGGGCTTGGCTCCCAAGAACGCGGCTCGAAGAGCCATGGAAGAGCTTTCCGGGCCGGTCATCGGTATCGCCCTGGTTCTCTCGGCGGTCTTTGTTCCCACGATCTTCATCCCAGGCATTACCGGACGGCTCTACCAGCAATTTGCCTTGACCATCGCGATCTCGGTGATCCTCTCGGCTTTTAACGCGCTCACTCTGAGCCCGGCGCTGGCCTCGATCCTGTTGCGATCGAAGCGGGAGAGCCACGGGCCGCTGCGAAAGTTCTTTGATTGGTTCAATCGTGTTTTCGGGCGCGCAACGGAGGGCTATGTCCGAGTATCGGGGGGACTGATTCGGAAGGGTACGCTGGCATTGGTAATGCTCGCGGCGTTTGGCTTTGCCGGGATTGTGTTTGCCCACTTCCTGCCATCAAGCTTCCTGCCCGATGAAGACCAGGGATATGTCTTCATCAACATGCAACTTCCGAATGCGGCTTCGCAGGAGCGTACAGCAGCAGCATCGAGAGATGTTGAGAAAATCCTGAGCAACACCCCTGGGGTTCAGTACTACAGCAGCGTGGTTGGCTACAGCTTATTGAGCGCTGTCCGGACCAGTTACAACGCGTTCTATTTCGTCACGTTTAAGCCTTGGAGTGACCGCACAACCAGGGCAGAACAATATCAGGAAATCAAGGCGCGCCTGAACCAGCAGCTGAGCAAGCTTCCGCAAGGGACCGCTTTCAGTTTCTCCCCGCCGGCAATTCCCGGCGTCGGCACTTCCGGCGGATTTCAGTTCGTGTTGGAAGACCGTGCAGGACGGGACGTTCAGTTCCTGTCCGACAACCTCAACAAATTCCTGGCGGCGGCCCGCAAGCGTCCCGAAATTGGCACGATCAGCACCTCGTTTCTACCGAGCGTGCCGCAAAAATTCGTGCAAGTGGACCAGGAAAAGGTGCTGAAGCAAGGTGTAGCCATCAACCATGTTTACCAGGCCATCCAGACTTTCATGGGCGGACTGTTCATCAACTACTTCAACGATTTCGGCCGGACCTGGCAGGTGTATGTGGAAGCGGAAGCTGGTTATCGGTCGGATCTGGCAAACCTGGGGCAATTCTACGTGCGCAACAACAGAGGGGAAATGGTTCCCCTTACCGCGCTGACGAAGTTCGAGTCGCGTGACGGACCCGAATTTACGATGCGCTACAACGAGTACCGGTCAGCGCAGATCAACGGCAGCGCTGCGCCAGGCTACAGTTCAGACCAAGCTACGGCGGCCCTGGAAGACGTGTTCAAGCAGACGATGCCCGGCGAAATGGGATTCGACTATATGGGCATGTCTTATCAGGAGCAGAAGGCACGCCAGGGGCTCCCCGCTTCGGTAATCTTCGCCTTCTCCCTGCTGTTCGTGTTTCTAATCTTGGCAGCCCTCTATGAAAGCTGGTCATTACCTTTCAGCGTGTTGTTGAGCACACCGGTCGCGGTATTCGGCGCCTTCGGAGTGTTATGGCTACGCCGGACCGTGCTCAGCGCTTTTTATCCGGCTTACATGGTGCAAATTGAGAACGACGTTTATTCGCAGATCGGCTTGGTAATGCTGATTGGCTTGGCGGCTAAGAACGCGATCCTCATTGTTGAGTTTGCCAAGGAGGAATACGAAAAAGGTAAACCTCTGGTCGATGCGGCGCTGGAAGGGGCCAAGCTCCGCCTGCGGCCGATCCTCATGACCTCTTTCGCGTTTATTCTCGGTTGTGTGCCGTTGTGGATCGCAACCGGCGCCGGCTCAGTGGCCCGTCAGATTATGGGGACAACCGTGATCGGCGGCATGCTGGCGGCGACCGCGATTGCCATCTTCATTATTCCGGCACTATTCGTCTTGGTCGAGCGTCTGACAACGCATCGCAGCCAAGTATCCAGCCAGGACACGGTTCCGCAGCTCAGCCCGTCGGAAGGAGACTAAGTGACCAAACTAAGAGCCCAATTGTTGGGCCTCTCGCTGACTGTGCTCCTCAGTGCGGGCTGCGCCGTGGGGCCGAACTATAAGAGACCAAGAGTTGATGTTCCGGGTACGTACCGTGGAGCTTTGCCGCCGCAGGCAACGCAGCCTGCGACGGAATCGCTTGGAGACCAAAAATGGTGGGATGTTTTTCAAGACAAGCAACTTCAAGACCTGATCCACGTCGCTCTTCAGCAGAATTACGATGTCCGCATTGCAGCCACGCGAATCCTGCAAGCCCAGGCGCAGTTGGGTATCACCCGCGCTGACCAATGGCCGACAATCAGCGGCGCAGCTCAGGCGGTGAATGAACGCAATCCGAAGACAAAACTTTTCCGCCAATATGAAACGAGCGCCAATCAGGTGGATCTGTCACTCGCCTGGGAGCTTGATTTTTGGGGAAAGTATCGCCGCGCTACGGAGTCCGCACGCGCAACCCTGTTCGCCAATCAGTGGGCACGTGAAGCGGTTGTTAGCACACTGGTGAGTGACGTTGCTACAGCCTACTTCCAGCTTCGTTCGCTCGACCTGCAGCTCGAAATTTCGCGGGGTACGTTGGCTTCGCGCCAGGACTCCTTGCAGCTCACGCAAACATTGGCAAACGGTGGGGCCACATCCATGCTCGACGTCCGGCAGGCAGAGCAGTTAGTGGACACTGCGGCCGAAACTATTCCCGATCTAGAGCGGCGTATCGAACAGCAGGAAAACTTTCTCAGCACGCTTCTCGGGAACAACCCTGGCCCCATCGCGCGGGGAATGAAGTTGACCGACCAACCGCATGCGCCGGAAGTTCCCGCTGGACTTCCCTCCACTCTATTGGAGCGACGGCCCGATATTCGCGAAGCAGAAGCAGAGGTGATCGCGGCCAACGCTGAAATTGGAGTAGCGAAAGCCGCGTACTTCCCGCAAATTAACTTGACCGCGGCCGCTGGATATCAGAGCTCAGCACTCACGAGCCTGTTCACCGGTCCGGCTGGGCTGTGGAATTTCGGAGGATCACTGGTACAGCCCATTTTCACCGGGGGAAGAATTCGTTCCAACGTCAGGTTTACTGAGGCGCGGCAACAGGAAGCACTGCTGACTTATCAGCAGACGATCCAGCAAGCTTTTCGTGGGGTTTCGGACTCGCTAGTTGAGTATCACAAGGACCGGGAGTTCCGGCAGTACCAGCAGCAACTGGCGCTCTCAGCCCAGGACGCTGCGCACCTTTCCGAGATGCGCTATCGAGGCGGAGCCGCCAGTTACCTGGAGGTCCTGACGAACGAAACCAATTATTTTGACGCCGAGCTGGGACTTGCCCAGGCTCAGTTGAATGAGCTTGTGGGTCTGGTTCTCATTTACAGAAACCTCGGTGGAGGCTGGCAACAATAGGAGAAACACCACAATGAAGAAGGCGCAACACAGTCCTTTGAGAACATCACAGGCAGTTCAGCCTCCAGACCAGATTCAGGAGCGAATCCGCCAACGAGCCCATGAAATCTACGAAGCACGTGGAAGAGAGGAAGGTCACGATCTGGATGACTGGCTTATTGCGGAATGGGAGGTGACTCGGAATTTTGCGGAGCGTTAGCGGACGAGGGGATCGAACTCTGGAAACTCGCGCTACTTTGCCAATAGATCGCCAGGGAGGCTGTAGCGGGAAACGGAATGGCCTCTCCAAGGAAAGGTGATTAGCTCATTGCGACGACACGTCGATCTGTGAACTCTCGCAGCAGGAAGAAATGGCCTCGACTTGGAACAGTTATCAACCCGAAACGCCATCAATCTGCTCTGGTCGTTCGAACCAAGAACGGCTCACTTCGGACGTAGCGTGTGAAGACGTTCAGTTGCACTGTGAGTCCAGTTCGGACCCCGAAAGCGAAATGCACCGATAGTTTTCAGGGAATCATCGGCTCCAGCGCGGCCCTCAAGCGCGTGCTGGATCTGGTCATGACCGTCTCTCCGACGGATGCCACCGTGCTGATTGAAGGCGAAACGGGAACGGGCAAGGAACTCCTCGCCCGCGCCATCCATACTCTTAGCCCGCGGCGGGGGCGCAAAATGATCCCACCTGAACGAGAGGTCCGGTGAATGAGTTCAGTGCAACTCTTGCATCGCAGGGCCGGGCGGCGGCTTTAATAAGCATTGCCACGGACTCGCCCTTGTCCGGAGCAAAGGCAGTGATATATACACGAGTCCTATTGGTGTTAAGTTGCTGATTTTTAAATCGCTTACATCAATGTCACGGTTATAACCCTGCCTTTACATCAGACAATAAGGCAGAAGAATCGCTATTTTCCGAGTCCGCCTGTTCGACCCGGGACAAACCTTCAAAGTCTGCGGACTGACGAGCCGAAACTGCGCCTTCTCTACGGGAAGTCTCAAACCGTTGTGCACGGCGCCCTGGGGTTTTCCTCTTGCGGGAGAGACTTCCATTCGAGGATGTTATTTTGCTGGATTGCTTCTTCTTGACCGTCTTCTTCGGAGGCTTCGCCTGTTGGCCCAACGCACTTACGGAACGACTGACCCTGGGGGCGTCTGGCACCCCGTCCATCGGAAGGAATGCTTAACAATCCTGTACCCGATGGTGCAGAACTCCATCCGGGACTGGATCTAGCCGCCGCACCTGAGCGGCGCAGCTTGACACTGCAGCGTGCCGGCTGCTGTTTCACCATCGTTGATCCATGGCTCCTGCTTTGTTAAACCGATTACACCTTGCTCGCCCGCTTCCAGTGCAGGTGAGAATTCACTAGCTTGCCTTGTGAGTGAATGGGGGTCGCGCTACTGAGGTAAAGATCATCTCCTTCGATCCTGATCACTCTTGGCTGTGTCTGCCCAAGCCAGTTCGGGAATAATGAAACGAACATGGAATGCGTCAGTGTTTTCTGCTTCTCATCCACATGGAAAGGTCCAGAATATGCAATATACGTAGACGCTTCCTGCTTGTATTCTTCATCCGTTCCTTTGAACCAGTCCCCTGAGACAAAAGGCTTCCGACCCGGCTTCATTAGCTGAGCTGACATAAAGCCATCGGGCGTGTACATGATGATCCCCATCGGCTTCTCGCTCATGGGATAGAACGAGGGCGAGCCGTCGACCGGCCGCTCTTCGTAAGAGAGCAGTTTCCACGCCCCGATGAGCTGATCACGCAATTGTGCCTCCATAAACAATGTCTCCTCTTCGCAGCGTTTTGAAAATCAAGCCGCCTTCACTGAATCATTGTCGATCGGCAACACTTGTCCCGAGATTGACTTTCCCGCATCTGATGCCAGAAAGATGCACAGAGCCGCTATGTCTTTGGGATCAACGAAACGCTTCAGTGCCTGAATGGACAGGGCAGCATCCTTCTCCTGCTCCAAGGTTTTTCCCTTCGTCTTTGCGCGGCCTTCGAGTACGCGTTCGATCCGTTCCCCGCCGACGGCTCCGGGCGCGATCGCATTTGCACGAATATTGAACTCGCCCAATTCAAGCGCGAGCGTCTTCGTAAAACCGATTAGACCCCACTTGCTTGTACAGTAGGGACTTCGATTTGGATAACCATAACGACCACCCAGGGAGGAGATGATGATGATGCTTCCGGCCGAGGATTTCTTCAGATGTGGAATCGCAAGTCGCGTTACATTGAACGTACCGTTTAGGTTGACATTCATGACCGCCTCCCACTTGTCCGGGTCCACCTCTTCTACCGGAGCGGTTGGTCCTGAGATGCCAGCATTGTTCACCAGCACGTCAAGACCTCCCAAAGCTTCCACAGCGGCAGGGATCAATGCTTCCACATCGCTGCGCTTCGAGTTGTCACAGACTTTTGTTATTACACCTTTGATTTCTTTGGAGAGAGCATCCAGACCTGTTGCGTTAAGATCCGAAACGAACACCTTCGCGCCGTTAGCTGCGAAAGCGCGCGCGATTTCACGTCCAATGCCGGAGGCCCCCGCTGTTACAAGTACTCGCTGATTCATGTTGTGTTCCTCCTTCGGTTAGTGTCCGTTTGAGATCAGCATTCACTATTCATCTCGATTATTGTGGCGGGCGCGCTGTAGGAAGCTGCCAGCCTCGTCGAATAGCCATGAACCGGAGTCCGAAGCAGAGGACTGCTCCGGCTATTGCCGCTGCGGAAGTGGGAAGATGCAGCATTCTTCCCAGTACCATCACAGCCGCACCAATCAGCGCCGCGACCGCGTAAAGCTCGGTTCGCAACACGGTGGGAATTTCCATCACGAGGATGTCACGCACCATACCGCCGCCTACCCCGGTCAGCATGCCAAGCAATGTCGCCGCAACCGGCCCTGCGTGAAACGCCAGCGCCTTACCCGCACCAGATACTGCAAAGAGCGCGAGTCCGGCGGCGTCGAACACCAGCACGGGGCTGCTCAGCCGGTTGATTGTTCGATACCAGTAGAAAGTAATCAGCCCAGCAAGCATCGAGACAGCGATGTATCGCCAGTCGCTGATAGCTGCCGGCGGATGCGCTCCAATCATCACATCGCGGGCGATCCCACCCGAGTTGCCCGCGGCAAAAGATAAAACCAGAACTCCGAACAAATCGAGCCTGTGCTTGACTCCCGCCGTTGCACCGCTAAGAGCGAAGACGAAGGTGCCGCCAAGATCGAAAGCGACCAGCAGCGTATTTACAACGATTTGTTCGTTGACCATCAATTAGATTATGGCGATAGCCAGGCCTGAGAGGCGACTACCATTGCCTCCACTCCAGCTTCCAAAGTTGGATGAATCACTGGTGCGAAGCGCGGGTTGTGATTCGTCGGGATGTCGGCAATTGTGCCCGATTTCTTAGCCGTAGCATACGTCTCAGGATCGGTGCCGCCCACAAACCAGAAGACAGACGGCACCTGCCACTCAGTTCCAAAAGAGCCAAAATCCTCGCTCGCTGTAGTTGGTTGAGTGTCTTTCACGCGGTCTGCTGGGAAGTAGCTTCGAAATGCATCGACCGCACGTTTTGTTGCCTCCGGATCATTCTTCACGAACGCGTAACGGTCGAGCGGAGTGATCTCGGGCTTCTTTGGCGCTCTAGATGCCTCGGCTTCAGCATTGACTATGCGTTCGATTGCAGCAAGCACCCGTTTTCGGACATCTTCGTTGAATGTACGCACGTTCAATTTTATGACTGCCTCGTCGGGGATCACATTCTCCTTCGTACCTGCCTGAAGCGAGCCAACGGTCACGACCGCAGCATCGGTGGGAGCGAGTTCACGGGACACAATGGTTTGCAGACGCAGGACAGTAGCCGCGGCCATAACAACTGGATCAATGCTCGCCTGAGGCATCGAGCCGTGAGCTCCTCGACCGAACATTCGGATTTCGAAGCTGTCTCCGGCGGAGGTGATCACGCCGGAGCGTGTGCCGATTTCGCCTGAGGTCCCGATCATGACATGCTGTCCCAATATGGCAGTCGGTTTGGGAAAGCGCTTGAACAATCCGTCGCTAATCATCGCTTGCGCGCCTGCACCTGTTTCCTCCGCAGGTTGAAAAAGAGGCATCAGCGTACCTCGCCAGGCACTTCGAGATTTCGCCAGCAACGTGGCTGCTCCGATCAGCCAGGTTACGTGCATGTCGTGGCCGCAGGCATGCATCACCGGTACAGATTTCCCGTTTTGATCAGCGGTTACGTTGCTGGCATACGGCAGACCTGTGGCCTCATGCACTGGCAGTGCGTCCATATCGGCGCGGAGCATGATAGTTGGACCGTCGCCGTTGCGGAGCACACCGACCACTCCCGTCTTACCAACACCAGTCGTGACCTCGTAACCGCCAGCGTGGAGACGGTGCGCGGCAATGCCTGCTGTTCGGTTCTCCTGCATCGATAGCTCGGGGTGAGAGTGAATATCTTTGTAAACGGATTCCAGATCGGGGAGCAGCGTGCCTAAGTTGGCAAGTATGTTCTGTGCTTGTGCTCTTTCGCTCATATTCAATACCTCCGCGAATAGCTACTGACAATTGGCATTGCCAGCGCTTGCAATACTCAAATACGTGATGCTGGTGGGCGCAAAGCTCAAACGGCCAGCGTTTAACGGCTCACCCGCAAGTTGCGGTAGATCGCCGCTGCTCGTGAGCCGAAGCGGTTTTCCGTTTAGATCAATTGTGGTGTCTTCGAGTTTTTTCGTGGTCAGTGTATAGCGCTCGCCGGATGTCGGCAACCTGAGCTCGAAGCCGCGTTGCCGGTCAGCGTTGATGAGCAGAAGCGTTACGCCGCCTGGTCGGCCTTTGAAGCATTGAGCGTACAGATACACATTCGGTGCGGCTGAGACTTGCGGATCGAGCACAGTCGTGCCCATCAGCTTGCGCCAAAGCACGGTTGCCCAGTAATTGGGGCGAGGCTCCAAAGTGTTCTGGTCGAGCAAACCGTAATCGCTCGCCGCCAGCGTATTGTGCATAATGACCTTCACGCCTCGGCGTGCCAAACTGGCATGCTCGATAAGATAACGAAATGTGTCCAGGAATGTTGAAGCCCAAGGATTGCCCCCACAAGCAGCGTCGGCTGTTTCGGTAATCCACAGCGGCTTTCCAGGTTCAAAGCGGTCGCGAAGGTTGGCATAGTGTTCGTTGATCTTCTCAGGACGGGAAAGCCATTCCTCGGAGAGCGCGGCTGCCGCTGTGGTCTGAACCTTTTCGCCCATGCTTGCGCATCGCTCGGATGCAGCGGCATACACATGGTAGGAAAAAAGTTCGAACGCCGGGCCGGTTGCTCTTAACAGGTCTTCACTACGCAGCATTCCGCCCATCTCGATGGCGAATGGCCCTTCGCCAACAGACCCAGGACCGAGGAAGACTGTCTCCGGAGAACTCTGCTTCAACCATGGTCCGAACACGGCGATATCCCGACCGTAGTCAGCGGCATTGTAGCCTTTGGGTGCTCCGCCCATGGCAGCGTAAGTCGGCTCGTTCATGAACTCGGCCGCAGCGATCCGCCCTCCAACGGATTTTGTGTACGCAAGCCACACGCTGGCCTCTTTTGGAGCCCACACGCCGTGCGCATTGCGGGTGCCGACGCTCGTAGCGAATGAAGTTACAAGCTCGCCATTCACCGCGTGCACGAAATCGATGACACCCTTCCATTCTTTTCGCGTGAGCACACCGTTAAATCCCGCTGGCGCCGTGTCCGGCGAATTGTCTGAATTTGTGAAATAAACCGAGTTTGCCCAAGTTCCGCTCACTCGCACATAGGCAGGCCCAAGCGCTGCCGCGAGCTTACGCAGACGAGGGTTCGCAAGATCGATAGGCGGGCGATACTGATACATATTCGGGTTCATGCCGGTCGGCGTCGAAGCAGATTGCGCAGGCTGTGTCGCCTGTGCTGCCGCCGAACTCTGACTGTGGTACGGCTTCCAAAAATTCCCGCCGGTCACCTCCGCCATCTCGATGTTGTATGAAGCAAATCGCTGATCTACGGCGCCAATGCGCGGCATCTTTGCTGGATCGAGTGACACCATTTGCGCTCGAGCCGGGAGCGGCACAGAGGGGAGACCAAGCGCGACTGCAACTATTGCAGAGCGAAACCGTGCGGGAACGAACTTGCTGTCCATTCGACACCTCTGTCGGAAAGAGCGAGGCAGGAGGGCAAAAGCGCGATGTTTGTGATGTTTCTTGAGAAGCCACAGTTGGCCTTCTCGATTTTTTTGCGGAGTGCCGGATCCGCCTGAGCAGCAGAATGAGGACTGTCGAGCCGCTGCGCTCCGAAAGTTCACGTTAGGTCAGGCGGCGGCACGTTGAGATGTTGCTGCGCGCGTGTTCATCGTCGGCCCGCGCGTATTATGACCGCCGGACACGACGAAGAGGCCAGCTTATCCTAGCCGGCCTTCCCGATTTCGCCGCGGCGCAGCCTCCGATACATGTCCAGCGCATCCCTGATGATGTCGGTAGCGGCCTCGGGTCCGAGCAGATCCTCGACGACGACCTGCTTGTGCTCGAGGACCTTGTAGTCCTCGAAGAAGCGGCGCACCATGCGCATAACGTGTCCCGGCAGCTCCGCCTTGTCCTTGTATTCCGAGTAGGCCGGATCGCGCACGCTGACCGCCACGATCTTGTCGTCGACGCCCTTCTCGTCGCGCATGCGCATGACGCCGATCGCGCGCGCCTCCACGATCGTCAGCGGAAAGACCGGCTCCTGACCCAGCACGAGCACATCCAACGGGTCTCCGTCGTCGCAGAAGGTGCGCGGGATGAACCCGTAGTCCGCAGGGTAGTAGACGGCGCTGTAGAGCACGCGATCGAGCCGCAGCAGTCCCGTCTCCTTGTCGAGCTCGTATTTATTCGTGCTGCCCTTGGGAATCTCGATGATCGCGGGGAACGCCTTCGCGATAACGGTCTCGTCGACGTACGTGTCGTGCCAGGGATGCATTCGGTTCTCTATGTCGTTAAGAGGCGTGCCGCAGTATTGTAGGCCTGTGATCGCTTCGGCGACTAAGACGGGGGTGTGAATGCCAGCGCTGCCCGTAGGACGGATATCGAGAATTCGTTCTTTGGCTCAACTTGCCTGATTTAGATCTCTCGGTCCGCCCTGATTGCTCGCCGGATCAATTCGCGGTGACACTGCCGGCCAGTCTCTTCTCCACGCTTCGGGAGCTGCTTCATTCATGTACCTGATCCGCACAGGCATAGCTGCAAGCCGGTCAGAAAGCTGCGCTTCGCGCCGAATTGGCCACCAGTCGTACAGGAAGATTTCAAGAGGGCGCCACATGGAAACCCATCCACCTATCGTAAGGCTTTCACGCAGAATCTCGCCAATGCGACTGCCCTTCATCACCGCAGCAAAAAAATCTCCGAGCGCAATAGCTGCAGTTAGGGCAATGACACCTATGACAAGGCTCGTCCGGCCCACACGAAACAACTCTCGCAGACGCTGCCAGTACGCGCGAGCGCGCTGAATGAAAAATTCGTGAATGGCATCGCGAAGGACAGAAGCCTCATCGGGCAAACCGGCTGGACGGTCGAGATCGACCAGCAGCGCGAGCGGCACATCGCGGGGCATGTCCTTTGCCCATCCAACGATGAACTCCTCCGCCTTAGAATCTAGATCCTTGTTGCGAAATGGAGACGGATCGATGGAGTTGAACAACTGCTTCAGTTCCCCAACGTGCACTTCGATCAGTGAGCATTTGGGAGGAATTGGGTCGCCCGATGATTGTTTGTCTGATCCGGAGGTGTTTGTCATTGCGCTTGCCCATTGACGTCCACGCGATGCGAAATCGTAAATCGCTGGAATCGTGATAGTCTTCGGCCGATTTCGGCTGCGGTCGTGACAGAATACTCCTTCCGGTCTCTCTCGCGCTGGTGCTCATGAACAAGAGGCAAGGCGAAGCCGACCAATCGAAAGACTTTCGGAAGTTTGATGCTATCGAGATACGGCTGTTGAATGCCCTCTATCCATTGCTCGCGACTGCCAAATGAACACAGCGCATGAGCTAATTCTCGTCGGCGGTGTTCTCGGGCTGATCAGCGTCTTCGCGGTTACGATTGGAGCTCGTTTCAATGCTCCAATTCTCTTGATCTTCTTGCTCTTGGGCATGCTCGCAGGCGAGGACGGACCAGGTCGCATCCAATTTGCCGATTTTCGAGCCGCCTATCTGATCGGCAGCATAGCGTTGACGATCATTCTCTTCGAAGGCGGCTTAAAGACCGAACGCGCGATGATCCGCATCGCGCTCTGGCCATCTGTCGTGCTTGCTACCGTTGGTGTGGCACTGACGGCTGCGGTCGTTGGTACTGCAGCAGTTTGGCTGTTTCACCTATCCTGGACCGAGGCGCTCCTCATCGGTGCAGTCCTCGCTCCGACAGATGCCGCCGCTGTGAACACACTTTTACGAGCGGCCCGCGTTGCGGTACCGCAGCGAGTCAGTGCGGCTCTTGAAGTTGAGTCCGGCCTCAATGATCCGATGTCCGTTTTCCTCACGGTGCTTTTGGTGCAGTCGTTGACGAGCTCTGGTAATTCCACGATTGGGGGTGGAGTCATCTTCTTCCTCGAAGAAATGGCGGGTGGCGCGATCATCGGCCTCTTCGGCGGCTTCTTGCTGCTTCGTCTGCTGCGCAAGCTGCCGCTACCGGCAGCTATCTATCCTGTGTTGGCGTTAGCTTGTGTGCTGGTCGTATTCGGAGGGGCGCAGCTTATCGGCGCGAGTGGCTTTCTCGCGGTTTATCTTATGGGGATCATTGTCGGAGTAAACCGCTTTGAATCACAGCGCGCTGTTGTTTACGCGTCCGAAGCTTTTGCATGGTTGGCGCAGATCGCTTTATTTCTTATGCTAGGCTTGCTGGTGACACCCCATACGCTGATTCCGCTTGTCCGACCGATTCTCCTGATCACGGCAGTGCTCGTCCTGATCGCGCGACCAGTAGCCACTTTCGGTTGTCTGCTGCCGTTCGGCTATTCGGCACGAGAAACCGCCTTTGCTTCGTGGGTCGGATTACGCGGAGCTGTTCCTATTTACCTGACCATCATTCCCGTACTCGCTGGTTCGCGCAACGCTGCTCTATTATTCGGCGCCACCTTTGGCGTCGTAATCGTATCACTCGTGCTGCAAGGCTGGACCATCTCCCCGGCCGCGCGAGTTCTCGGCTTTGGGAGAATGCCAACGCAGCAATCGATTGCCAAAGCTTAATTCGTGCATCGAGGCGATGTGACGCCGCCGCGTTATCCCAGGAACTCAATCAAACGGGCAGAACACACGGCGAGGTCATTGTGAATGTCGCCTACGGTTACGATACAGCTTATAACTGCGATAGATGAGCGCGATCCCAAGCCAGGCGAGAGCAACAATGAGTGGATAGGCTGCGACGCGCGGGAAGAAGTAGAGCAGAGCAGTCAAACCAGCGAGCAGCAATCCGGCTATCAAGAAAAGCCGAGCTTCTATCGGCTGCAATACTCAACGATTCGTGAAAGCCGCACCCACAGCGTTGGCGGGGTTCGCCTGGCACCCGAACGTTCTCGCGATCATGGAGGATCACTTCGGTAGCGTTGCCTAAATCTTCGAGATACTGCTCTTCCATTCGGCGCGCGAACTCAGTGTCTTCAACAACTACATCCAGTTCGCAATTGCCGATCCAGCTCGCGAAGTTCAGGTTTGTCGAGCCGACCCGCGACCAGCGTCCATCAGCGACAGCCGTTTTCGCGTGTACCATCGTGCCGTTCCATTCGAACACGCGAACGCCAGCGTCAAGTAGCGGGCGATATCCGGCTCGAGAGAGCAGTTTGAGAATAGGAATGTCGGTTGCGTTCGGCACAAGCAGACGCACGTCAACGCCGTCGCGCGCTGCCGCCCTCAATGCCTGCACATAGGCCGTAGTGCCGACGTAGTACGCATCGGTGAGCCAGACTCGCTGTCTCGCGATAGCGGCAACCAGTTGGTCTAGGCGGAACATGCCGGCAGTTGCGGGTAACGTCGCAACTACACGCAAGCTAATATTGCCGGCGCGCACAAGTGCGTTAGCGCCGCTCGATTCCCCGTCTGCCATTGAATCGCCAATCATTGCCCAAACATGTGCGAACGCGCGTTCGATATCAGCTACAGCGGGACCGCGAATCTCCACTCCGGTATCACGCCAGGGATCGATCTTCTTTTCTGGCTTCCCAACCCACATGCGTCCGACACACAGGCCCGTGACGAAGCCGATTTCTCCATCGACAGCCAACATCTTGCGGTGATCGCGCGAGAGCCAGCCAAACGGAGAATCGAAGTGCGGCGGATTGTAGCAACGCACTTCGACGCCCCCGACACGCAGCCGTTGCCAAAATCTTCGTGATGTCTTGCCGAAGCCGCCCAATCCAGTCGTAGATAAGTCGCACACGCACACCTTGCCGCGCTTTTCCAATCAGCGCGTCGGCAAATAGCTCACCGGCACTATCCTCGTGGATGATGTAACTCTCGAAGCAACGTGGGACATCTTAAATGCCGGAGGTTTTTTCGAAAGGAGAGGAATATGGCCGTGAATTGGAGCAAAGATGTTGATCGATCGCTAGCCGAAGCCAAAGAGAAAGAAAGGCCTATTCTGCTGGACTTCAGCGCTGCGCCTGCCTGAGGGGCTTGCGCTCGGCTGGACGCCGAATCGTATGAAGATGACAAGACCGCCGAGTTTATTCGCCAGAACTTCATCCCTATAAAAGCCCACATCAAGGAACATCCAGCATGGTTCCATCGCTTTGACGCCGTGTGGACTCCCACTGTGCTTCTGCTCGACAAGGATGGCAAAGAGCGAGTGCGCCTCGAAGGCTATCTGCCGAATAACGATTTTCTTGCTGCTCTCGAAAGCGGCCTCGGTCGCATAGCATTCGTAAGCAAGAAATTTCCCGATGCGGAACGCTGGTACAACGACGTGGTCACGCGTTTAGGCGAATCCCATTCCGCGCCCGGCGCAATGTATTGGCGAGCGGTAGCGCATTACAAGGCGACGGACGATCACACGGTTCTTAGCAGAGTCGCGGAAGACCTCCGCTCGCAATTTGCCGAGAGCGTATGGGCGGTGAAGGCGATTCCGTGGCTGCCGAAAGAACCTAAAGCAGAAGTGGCGTGATGAAATCAGTTGCCGCCTCCCGCTGGAGCAGTGGAAAGACACTTACGCCACCCTGCATATGTGGGTGCAGATTGTAGGAAAAATACGCCTGGCGCTGATACCCTTAGTCAATCACTGGTGGAATGTGCCGTTGTACGTGAATACACGCGATTTGACGACATCGCCGATTCCATACGGCAATACGCCAGGTTTGACGACATCGCCGATTCCATACGGCAATACGCCATTTGAGTTGTCGGTTGACTTCTTTGACCACCAACTCGTGTTGCACACGAGCGACGGCTCACGCAAAGCGATTCCGCTCACTGCAATGTCGGTAGCGGATTTCTACAAGGAAGTTATGAAAATGCTGACATCGAATGGCATCGACGTAAAGATTTGGCGAATGCCAGTCGAAGTGACCGACCCGATCGCCTTCGATGAGGATCGAGTCCATGGCTCGTATGATCCAAAGAAGGCACAGCAGTTCTGGAGAATTCTGCTGAACGTCGAGTGCGTCTTCGCGGAATTCAGGTCGAAGTTCATCGGCAAATGCAGCCCGATTCATTTTTTCTGGGGCAGCTTCGATCTCGCAGTGACTCGCTTCTCTGGCCGACCTGCGCCTGAGCGACCCGGAGCGGATCGGCATATTCGCACGAGGTTAGCAGCGTCGGATTCTGGCCGGGGAGCGGTAACATCAACGGGCCTGCGTTTTACTCGTACACGACTCCCGAGCCACCTGCATTCCGTGACTGGCTCGTTCGTCCTGCGGCGGCACAGTACGATCCCTAGCTTCGCGAGTTCATCCTGATGTACGACGACGTGCGCAGTTCAGCTTCGCCGAGCGCGACACTGCTGGACTTCTGCGAGTCCACGTATGAAGCCGGAGCAACCCTCGGCAAATGGGATCGCGACGCGCTGGAACGGCACCCTGAAGCGACTCTCCACAAAACCGCTTAATGCGGAGGTTTAGCTATGTCGGCGCAATGCACGCATCTCGACCAAATCAGGCTGACGCATACGGACAAACACATTTGCGAGGAACTGCATCAAGATGGGTGACACGTGGGTGCATCTCCGTATGTGCTTGGAATGTGCCCACGTCGGCTGCTGCGATTCATCTAAGAACAAGCATGCCACGAAGCATTTCAATTGGACGAAACATCCGCTGGTGCGCTCCATAGAACCGGGCGAAGATTGGGTGTGGTGCTATGTCGATGGGGGTCGCGCCGGGAGAATTGCGTGCTGACGGCTTCGTCCCTATTCACGGGTGAGAGCATCGTGTATGGGAACACCAGGAAACATATCGATACCGCTGAGCTCTGAGCGCGGCAAAACCGAGGCAGGCATTCCCGGAATTGAAGGACTGCACCACGTAACTGCTATCGCGGGAGAACCCCAACCCAACATTAATTTCTACACAGGGGTGCTCGGACTGCGATTGGTGAAGCTGACGGTGAATTTTGATGATCCGACCACGTATCATTTGTACTACGGAGATGGTCAGGGCCATCCAGGCACGATACTCACGTTTTTTCCGTGGCCCGGTGCATACGCTGGACGAATCGGCACTGGGCAGTTGACGGTCACGTCGTTTGCCGTCCCAGAAAAATCGTTGGCGTACTGGCGAGAGCGGCTCCGTAAGCGCGGGATTGAGTTCGAGGATGCACGGTCAGACTTCGGCGAGGAAATGCTGTTCCTCAGAGACCCTGATGGCCTTCAACTCGAAGTCGTGAGCACGTCGAACGCAAACCCGGATAGGGTATGGGAGCGAGGTCCCGTGCCGACGGAACATGCGATTCGGGGATTTCATCGTGTGACACTTTCTGAGAACGGTTACGAGCGCACCGCATCATTGCTGACCGATACTCTGGGCTTCAAACAGATTGCGAAAGTAGGAAATCGCTTCCGTTATGTGGTTGCCGACGGAGTTCCCAGCGCGATCGTTGATCTCATTTGCGCTCCTGAAGCACGCCCCGGAAGGATTGCCGTGGGAACCGTCCATCACGTGGCGTGGCGCACAGCAACCGATGACGAGCAGGTGCGATGGCGCGATACTCTCATCGAACACGAGTACGACGTCACTCCAATCATCGATCGCCAATATTTCCGTTCGATCTACTTCCGCGAACCAGGGGGCGTGCTGTTTGAGATTGCGACTGATCCTCCCGGATTTGCGACCGATGAGACGGTGGAGCGCCTCGGAACATCATTGAAGCTACCAGCCAGGCTTGAAGCAGCGCGTCCAGAACTGGAGCAGTTATTGCCGACTGTCGAGTTGCCGAAGGTGGCAGGAGGTCAAGCCGATGCCGCGGACTAGGGATCTGGGTTTCGTCCACGTCTTTGTTCCTGCCGATCCACCAGACTCTAATGCGGTGACGCTCTTGCTGCTGCATGGTACAGGTGGCGACGAACGCGATCTCCTACCGATCGGTAAACAGCTTTGGCCCGGCGCTGCGCTTCTCGGTCTGCGCGGCCAGGTACTGGAAAACGGAATGCCCCGATTTTTTCGCAGGCTTGCAGAAGGTGTTTTTGATGTAGAAGACCTCAAGTCGCGCACGGAAGATCTAGCGCACTTCATCGATGCCGCTGCTGAGCAATATGGATTCAGTAAGCGACGGTTGGTGATCGTGGGCTATTCGAATGGGGCGAATATTGCCTCAAGTCTGATATTCCTTCATCCGCACTACGAGGCCGCAGCCATCCTCTTCCGTCCAATGGTCCCGTTCGAGCCCACTTTTCTGCGTGACTTCGGCGAACTTGCTGTGTTCATCTCGGCCGGTACTGGAGACCCGATTGTCTCGCCTGAGATTCCTGAACGGCTCGCGACAATCTTTGAAAGTGGCGGAGCAGACGTGTCTCTCTTCTGGCATCATGGCGGGCACGAACTCGACGACGACGACTTGATAGCAGCGAAGAGATGGCTCTCTGATAAAGCAGCAAAGCGGCTAGCTGCATAGAGAGATGTCATTCTCCTATCACGCTCTACCCCGAATCCGGTCTTCTCTTGGAGGTCACAATGAAAGCAATTCGCATTCACCAGTTTGGTGACGCTAGCACATTAAAGCTGGAAGAAATTCCGCGTTTGTCAATTGCAGACGACCAAATCCTCATCCGAATACGCGATGCCGGTGTGAACCCGATCGATTGGAAAATCAGGCAAGGCTACTTGAAGCAGGTGATGCCCGCGCACTTCCCCATAACGATTGGACAGGATTTCGCCGGCGAAGTTGTCGAGCCTGGCAAGGAGGTCAGCCAGTTTGCCGCCGGTGATAGGGTGTTCGGGTTCGCGCAGGGCACGTATGCCGAATACGCGGCTGCTCCGGCATCAACTGTAGCTGCAATTCCGAACTCAATGGATTTCTCTACAGCAGCAGCACTGCCGACGGCCGGATCGACCGCACTACAAATTGTTCGTGATGTGGTGGCCGCCAAACCCGGGATGACCATCCTTATCCATGGCGCTGCCGGCGGGGTGGGCTCATATGCCTCTCAGATCGCCAAGAATTTGGGCGCTCGCGTGATCGGTACTGCCTCCGGGGCAGACATTGAATACCTCAAATCCCTGGGAGTAGATGAAGTTGTTGATTACAAGCGCGATCGATTCGAGGACAAGGCCACTGGAATCGACGCGGTGGTCGATCTCGTGGGTGGAGAGACACTCGCGCGTTCATATGCTGTTGTCAAGAAGGGCGGAGTGCTCGCCACCACGGTTCAGCCGATAGATGAATCGGCTGCGAAACGTGCCGGAATTCGCGCTGTCCAGGTGATCATGAGGCGCAAGTCGGCAGATTTGGCAGAACTCGCGCGGCTCGTCCAAGAGGGCGCACTTAAACCCCGACTCAGTGAAACCATGAACCTCAGCCAAGCAAGAGAAGCGCAGGAACTCAGCGAGACCGGCAAGACGCACGGGAAGGTCATCCTGAAAGTAGCCTAGAGAGACAGATTTTTTTTCGCGGCCTGCTTGCAGCCGCACATCTAAGTTTGCCGGAGTAAATATTTATGCCCGAACAACGCAAACGAAAGAGGGATGAACTCGGACCAGCATCAGCGGGTCAGTCTGGCGATCTTCAGCGACTTTCGGATATTGCGGATGCAGATTCTGAAAGCGTGGACGAATTGATGGAAGAGGGAAAAGCCTTCGAAGCGGAGGTGGTTCAGGGGACGGCACGCACCGGAGCCGTACGATTGGGCGATCTCGTTTGAAACACGAGTCCGCGAGCTGCTTCTCGCCGGAGAGTACAAGCCGCTCGTGAATTACGAGCATCAACTCGGCAGCGAA
>Ga0209056_10002537_pt1 | contig 19617 bp, 31 predicted proteins | sample GraSoiAngelo_114_FD_185876 | JGI IMG/M metagenome (GOLD analysis project Ga0209056, IMG submission 185876) | Grasslands soil microbial communities from the Angelo Coastal Reserve, California, USA - 14_0903_13_40cm (SPAdes) (version 2) | ecosystem: Environmental > Terrestrial > Soil > Grasslands...
GTGGATGCGATCCGAAAGAAGGCATTCGCACAGGCGGCTGTCTAACATGCGCTTGAAGCTGACAGCGCACGTAGGGGTATTTGATCTTTCACCAGTGCGCCGCAGCTTAAGCGCGATCCGTTAGGCATCACCCGGGCACCTTTGTTAGATTGAGTCCCGTGACCCTCCAACTGACCGCCGTGTTCGAGAAGGTGCCGGAAGGCTACATCGCCTTCGTGGAGGAACTTCCGGGCGCCAACACCCAGGGGGCGACGCTCGAGGAAGCCCGAGCCAACCTCGACGAAGCCGTACGCCTGGTCCTCGAGGCCAATCGTGCACTCGCGCAGGAAACCCTCGGCACGCGTTCTGTAATACGCGAACGCTTTAAGATCACGCCCGCTTGAAGCGGCGTGACCTCGTTCGCCATATCGAAGCCCATGGCTGCGAGCTGTTGCGGGAAGGCGCCCACCACTCTGTGTACGTGAATCGATCGGCGCGCAAGACATCCACGGTGCCGCGTCATCGTGACATCAATGAGTTCCTCGCCCGTAAGATCTGCCGCGACCTGTCCATCCCGGAGCCGTGATGCCTAACAAGCGCTTGAAGCCGACGGGGCCTGCTTCTAGAGGAAGCGTAGGTTTGCGCCCCAGCCAGCCGGTACCGCGTGGCGGGGCGCTTGCGCCCGCCGGCGCTCGCCCCGCAGCTTAAGCGCGATCCGTTAGGCAGCCCGGACTACCTCCTTGGCCAAGCGCGTCAAGATTAACAAACACCTTCGCGTGCAGATACTGGCCCGGGATGGCTATAAGTGCCGCATGTGCGGTCGGACCAAGGACGAGGTCCCACTCGAAGTCGATCACATTGTCGCTCTAGCGGATGGCGGAACCGACGAGTTGGCCAACCTCGCAACGCTCTGTCGCGACTGCAACGGCGGCAAATCTCGCTACCGATTCACGGACTATACAGCCATCAGCATCATTCCCGACGACCTGGAGGAGCATTTCAGACTCGTCCGTGATGACAAGACCACCGGCGACTTCGATCGCTTTCACCTCTATTGCGACTATTCAGAACACGGTGCTTCGGGAACCGGGTCTGGAAAATACCATTGGGAATGGAAAGTCAGCGGTAGTGATCTCGCGACGGCCGGCTCCTCAAACCGCGTTCGCAGACGCCAAGTCGAGGAGATTGCGGCTTTCAAGAAGCACATTCGTCTAACGCTCATCGCAGAAGGCAAGCGCTTGCTAGAGACTGATGGCCGCCTGTTCAGACTGTAGCTCCTCCCACGACCAGACTCGCCCGGGGCTGCCTAACAAGCGCTTGAAGCTCGCGGCGCGCGTAGATTAGGGAATGAATTCTTCTTCAGCGCGCCGCAGCTTAAGCGCGGTCCGTTAGGCGGCATTCATTGACCACTCCCAACGGCCTCTTTCACTCCGCGGTCGCTGGCTCGAGCAAAGGAGGAACTGGTGATGAAGAGCAAGGGCGTGCGGACGATCGCTATCGCGACGGCACTCCTCAGTGCCTTGGGCGGCAGCGCCATGTCTGCCCAGGATAAGTACACCGTGAAGGTGCCGGGTGGGCTCGCGTTCTCCGAGTTCAGGGGGTACGAGGCCTGGCAGGTGGTCTCCATCAGTCAGGACGGAGACCTGTTTGCTGCGATCCTCGCGAACCCCGTCATGATTGACGCTTACAGGGCCGGAATTCCCGGCAACGGCAAGCCTTTCCCCGACGGCTCCAAGATGGCGAAGATCCATTGGAGTCCGAAAAAGATGGAGACGTTTCCGGCAGCGACAGTGCCGGGCGCGCTGCATGACGTCGACTTCATGGTGAAGGACAGCAAGAGGTTCGCGGACAGCGGCGGGTGGGGATGGGCCGTGTTCGAGTATGAGGCCGCCTCCCGTACCTTCAGGCCCGGCACCACAGCCGACAAGCCGCCCCAGGAGAACAACGCCAAGTGTGGGTTCGCGTGCCACACGATCGTGAAGGCGAGAGACTACGTCTTCACCGATTACGGGGCGCGCTGAACGGAGAAGCGGATCAAGTCTCACGCGACCATCACCGAGTGGCCGCTTCCGAGTGCCGTTCCAAATCGTCGGAGGGTGTGGCACTTAGTATATGAGTGCGCGCCGCCTAACAGGCGCTTGAAGCTGGCGGGCGGTGATCGCCCTAAAGGAAAGCGAGTGTTGTGCCCTGGCACGCACGAACTATCGTTCAACGACGGATGCGCCGGCGGGCGGGTCGCCCGCCGCTTAAGCGCGATCCGTTAGGCGGGACACAACCAACGATGCAACGCTTGCCTGAGCTCAAGCCAACTCCCCTTAGACCGCGGCATCCCCTCGTCTATGGCGCGGGCTTCTTCCTCTTCATTGCTTTGATGGCATTCATGGGCAGGATCGGAATGTTCTGGGTCCTGTTGGCCACGACCGTGGCGGTTGTGATGGCTATCGGTGCGATCGCGATTGCTCTGCGAGCCCGTTGAGCGTCCGCCTAACAAGCGCTTGAAGCTGACGGGCGGTGATTGCTCTAAGGGAAGCGGAGTGTTTGCGCCCTGGCGTTCGGCGATCCGCTGTCGATCGCCATCACTGATCCAGAACACTCGGTCGGTGAGGAGCGATGGCTCCTGCTGGGTCAGAGCGCGACAGGACGTCTTCTGGTAGTTGCGCATACAGAACACCGTGATGAGATTCGGATCATTAGTGCACGACCGGCCACGCGCCGCGAGCGCCAGAACTATGAAGAAGACCAGTAAACCCTCCGATTCCGGCGACGACCTCCGTCCCGAGTACGACTCTCGCGGCGGCGTACGCGGCAAGTACGTCGAGCGGTTCCGCCAGGGGACCAACATCGTCGTGCTCGATCCCGATGTGGCTGCGGAGTTCAAGGATTCCCAGTCCGTCAACGATGCCCTGCGCACGATCCTCAAGACTCGGACTAAGCGTTAGGAAGTGGCGCACTGCCTAACAAGCGCTTGAAGCTGCCGGGCGCTCTCGTTCGAAAGGAAGCCGTTGTGTCGTGCCCTGGTGGGCACGGGACGTTCGTCCACTACTCTTGTGCCGGCGGGCGACTCGCCCGCAGCTTAAGCGCGATCCGTTAGGCGGCGCTCCACTGCCTTCCTGATGTTGGAGACGAGATGCCCCACGGCAAGATCTGTTATCTCGAGATACCGGCGAAGACGGCCGAAGCGTCTGCGGACTTCTACAGCAGCATTTTCGGCTGGAAGGTCAGGAGACGTGGGGACGGTGAGCTCGCCTTCGATGACGCCGGCGGAGTGAGCGGCACATGGGTCAAGGAGAGCGATCGGACTGCTGACGAACGGACACGGACCTATATCATGGTGGATGCTATCCCCGATACGCTCAAGCGGATCGAGGCTGCAGGGGGGCGCGTTCTGACGCCTCGTACGGATATCGGCGCAGGCATGGGCGCATTTGCGGTATTCGCCGATCCGGCGGGGAATGAGTTCGGTCTTTACGAGGAACCCCGCCGCTGAAGACCGCGGGGCGGCCCACGCGCCGCCTAACAAGCGCTTGAAGCTGACGGGCCGCGGCGGCCGCCAGAGTAGGGAAGGGATCTTCTTGATTGCGGCCGCCGCAGCCAGCAGCTTAAGCGCGATCCGTTAGGCGGCGCACGTCCCCTACCACCCCGATGCTCCGATGAACCCGGCCGAGCTACTCGACTTCATGCGGCACCATTCGCTCGCCGTTCAGGCGTCCGTGTCGGCGGCCGCTGCACCGCAAGGCGCGGTCGTGGGGTTTGTTGTGACGGATCGGTTCGAGCTCTTCTTTGACACCGTCGACACGACGCGCAAGGTGCAGAACCTGCGTCGGAATCCCAAGATCGCTTTCGTAATCGGCGGCCTGACCGGTGGCGACGAGCGCACAGTGCAGTATGAAGGTCTTGCCGATGAACCCAGCGGGGCCGAGCTCGCGCGCCTCAAAGAGGTGTACTTCAGAGCCTTCCCGGATGGTCCCGCCCGTCAGCGTTGGCCGGGTATCACGTATGTGCGCGCGCGCCCTACCTGGATTCGGTATAGCGACTTCAATCGGACGCCGCCGCAGATTGTTGAGTTCACTGCGAGCGAACTTGGGGCCGCGAAATGACGGAGGATCCTCTGGCAACGAGGCGCGACGGAGCCAGAGTGCGCCGCCTAACAAGCGCTTGAAGCTGGCGGGCGGTGATCGCTTTAAGGGAGCCGGAGTGTTGTGCACTGGCGCGCACTGGCTAACGCCGAACGACCTTGCGCCGGCGGGCGAGTCGCCCGCAGCTTGAGCGCGATCCGTTAGGCGGCGCCACCCTTGAGGTAACCAGCTTAGATGAACACGAAGCGGCTGCTCCACGACCTGGGCTCGACTAACGGCCTGCCGTGCTCGCGACCGCGCTGTCGCAGCCTGTTGGTGGCTCCGCAATCCTGGTCGCCGAACAACCATCGCGCGGCGTTGTCGGCGTCATCCTGTTGGAGTCGCGCCGTGATTATTTCACGAATGAGCGCACGGCCATGTGGCAATTCTGGCAGTCGCCCGAGAGGCAGAAGGGCAAGGTATCGGCCGGGCCTTACTGGAGGCGGGTGAGGATTGGGCACGAGCCAACCGGTACTCGAAGTTGACGCTCGCGGTCTTCAAGGATAACGAGCGCGCCAAGCAGGTGTACGAACATCAAGGGTGGCGGTCCGAGCTCGAGACCTGGTCCAAACCATTGGTTTGACCGTCGTGGCGCCCAGGGACGCCCGAACCGTTGGCTTGCCAGCCGTGACCTCTTAGCTTAGGGCCAACGCGGCCAGGCTGCGCGCGTCTCGGCACATGTCACCTCTAGCCGTTCGCATCGGTGCGGGCGTCCTCGCCCTCCTCGCCCTTATCGCCCTGCGCGGCAAGCGCTGGGCCTACCTGACATTCGTGCTGCTCGGGCTCCTCTATTTTCCCGCGCAGACCCACTTCCGCGTGCACGCCCCGAAGTGCGAGCAGCTCCTTCCCACGCTGCACCTGCTCGTCCCCTTGCTGCACAACTACGCGTACATCGCGCTGTTCGCCGGCTTCTACTGGATGTCGTGGGTACAGTTCGGAAGGTCAGACGCGCGCGGCGTCTGGGCGCTCGTCGCGACGCTGCTCGTGGCAGCCCTCGTCGAGATCGCCGAGGGCATGACGGGCGGAGGGCGTGGACAGGTACATTGCCGCGTGCGGGATCTCGTACCGGACGCCGCAGGGGCCGTGGGCGCGGCGCTGCTGCTCGCAATCTGGTCCCGGCTCCGGCGGAAACCTGCGTACGTCAGACTCGTCAGACCTCGTCCAGCGGCCGCTCCTCACCCGGCTGCCCCGCCGTCTCGGGCTTTCGTTCCTCCTCGCGGTGTCGTTCCGCCCCCGCCGCCGCGGGGAGTCGTTCCACCGCCGCCTGACTTTTCACCGGGCCCGAGCCCTGTTACCCCGCCGGCGGACGTCGCTCGGACGCAAGAGACTGCGCACAGCGAGGATGTCTCTGCACGCCGACAGGTCGTTCAACACCTCCAGGCGATCCTGGGACGTCTCCGAAGAATGTCACAACGCCTGTGGGCGATCATACTTGGACGTCGCCGCACGATCGTCGTTGGCGGCATCCTCCTGGCGCTTGTGGGCGCCGGGGCGTTCGTGATTCTGCGCCTCCCGGCGCCAGCGCCTGTGGTCACCGAGCAACCGAACGCGGCACCGCCCCCACAGCGCCCACCGCCTCGGCCCCTCCAGTCAGAGGCCGAGGGGTACTACGAGCCGACCTACCAGTTCACGGTCTCCGATCGGCGCTTCACTCGCCTGACGCTGCGTCCCGAACCCTTTGTCACGTTCTCGCGTATCGGGACACGGCAGGAAGTGGGGTGTGAAGATGCACGGATTGGCCAGGATGCGGTGCACCTGCGCTGCGAGCTCGAGCGCGTTGGCGTGGTCACGATCGATGGCCGGTTCACGTCACGCTTTGTCACGAGCAGCCTCGACACGCCGGTCCTGAGTGCCTTGATCACGATCACCAATACGCGCGGTGAGACTCTGTTCTCCGCGCGCGAGTCGTTCTATTGGCACGCGCCCGACTGAGGATGCTCGGGGGTGACTTCGGGATCCAAGAATGGCGCGCGCAGTGGCGCTGGATGTTCCTCACGTAGTCTACCAACTGGCGCCTAACAAGCGCCTGAAGCTGACGGCGCCCGTCATCCGAGGTAGAATTCCATTTGTGATCATTCCAGTCAGGCGCCGCAGCTTAAGCGCGATCCGTTAGGCGGCGGCATCAGCTGACGTATTGCACTCGGAGCACCAGTGAAGGGCTACCTCCCTATCCTCTTGGTGATCGTCGGCCTTGCGCTCCTCCTTTCAGGGATCGCCCCGTACGATCGTACCACTTGGTGGCTCGAGATCTTTCCAGTGCTGATCGGAGCTCCGCTGCTTCTAGTCACCGCTCGTCGCTTCCCCTTGACTCCGCTGATCTACACGCTGCTCGCCGTCCATGCGCTCATCCTCATCGTGGGCGGGCACTACAGCTATGCGCGGGTGCCCCTCGGCTTCTGGGTTCAGGAGTTCTTTGGCCTCGCTCGTAACGATTACGACCGCCTCGGTCACTTCGCCCAAGGCTTCATCCCCGCCATCTTAGTCCGCGAGATCCTCCTGCGCACTTCGCCGTTGCGACCTGGCCGTTGGCTTTTCGCCCTCGTGACGGCGACTTGCCTCGCCTTCAGCGCATTCTATGAGCTCTTCGAATGGTGGGCGGCGCTCGCAGGCGGCCATGCTGCCGACGCCTTCCTCGGCACGCAAGGCGACGTCTGGGACACCCAGTGGGACATGTTCTCTGCGCTCGTGGGCGCCCTCCTAGCACAGTTGACGCTTGCCCGCACCCACGACCGCAGCTTAGCCAAGCTGCTACGGCCGCAGCCACAGGCCGCCGCCTAACAAGCGCTTGAAGCTGACGGGCGCTGATCGTTCTAAGGGAAGCGGAGTGTTGTGCCCTGGCGGGCACGAACTATCGTTCGACCACGCGGCGCCCTGTGGGCATGTCGCCCGCCGCTTAAGCGCGATCCGTTAGGCTGAACCACTACCACCAGAACCGAATCTTGATTGGTCTGAGGGTGGCTGATGTCGATGATGTTGGGTGCAGTTGTTGAGCTCCGCCGGGGGCGCGACGTCGAGAGCGGCGCGCCAGCCACGGTGGTCGCCCCGGCAGCCATACCGCAGGGCAGGTGCCGAGTGGGGCAACACGGTCCGCTTGAGTGGAACTCCGATTAGCGCCCCTTGGCGCTCGAGGAACGGCGAGCACGTGGCGGTGAAATCCAGGAAGGGTCAGCCTAACAAGCGCTTGAAGCTGACGGGGCCCGCTCTTAAAGGACGCGTCGGTTTGTGCGCCCGCGTTGCTTGGTACCGGGGCGCGCATCCTTGCGCCGGCCGGGCGCTGCCCCGCAGCTTAAGCGCGATCCGTTAGGCGGCGACCGCCGACATAGCGCACGCCGTCCACGTAGTTGGGATCCCAACTCAATCCCTCCTAAGCAAATGGCAAAGGGCTACTGGATTACGTTCTATCATTCGGTGCGGGATCCGGCCCGACTGGCAGAGTACGGCGCTCTAGCCGTACCAGCGATCGAAGCTGGAGGCGGCCGCTTCCTGTCACGGGGACCGGCGGCTAGGACCTTCGAGGGCGTGGAGAAACAGCGTACAGTGTTAGTCGAGTTCGACAGTCTTGCACGCGCCGTGCAGACGTATCAGAGCCCGCAGTACCAGGCGGCGCTGGTACTCCTAAAGGGCGCTGTGGAGCGCGACGTGCGTATTGTTGAGGGGGTTGGCTGAGCAGGTGCCGCCGCCTAACATGCGCTTGAAGCTGCCGGGCGCTCTCGTTCTAAAGGAAGCCGTTGTGTCATGCCCTGGCGGGCACGGGACATTCGTCCACCACTCTCGCGCCGCCGAGCGGGTCGCCCGCAGCTTAAGCGCGATCCGTTAGACGGCACTAAAGCCACGATGAACGCGCCAACGATCGTTAAGGCCCACGAGGGCGAGCCGGTCTCCCCCGAGCTCGCGCCCTTACTGTTGGCGGTCTACGATGAGCTTGCCAAACGCTCTACTGACCTTCGGCCGCTGAAGAGCGCGATCGAGCATCTGCTCACTTTCCTCTCTTCCGCGCAAGGCCGGACGAACGCCAACTGCTGGGCGACCGATCTCTTCTTCGCCATCGGCGAGCGGTGGGGCGACGTCGATTGGGAGCATGTGCCCGAAGCGCTGAGCGATATCCTCGGCGACATGGGCAGCGCCTTGCACGACACGGTTCAGACGCCTGAGATGGCTGAGAACTTCGAATGCACGCCTGAACAGCTCCTCGCGCGGCTGCACGCGTTCGAGATCTCGAGGGGTGCCGTCTAACAAGCGCTTGAAGCTGGCGGGGCCGGCTTCAAGAGGAAGCGTACGTTTGTGCGCCAACCAACGCGTACCGCAGGGCGGGGCGCTTGCGCCCGCCGGCGCTCGCCCCGCAGCTTAAGCGCGATCCGTTAGGCATCAGCGCATCCTCATTCTCGCGATCGGCACTATGCGGCTCCTCCTTCTGACCCTTGCTCCGCTCCTGCCCGTCGCGAGTTGGGCGCAGCAGCCCTTGACGGCTGCAAACTGGCGTAACCATCCGGCCATTCGGGCCATTCGGACGATCACCCAGCAGGTTGACGCCGGCGTTCAAGAAAGGAACCTCACCGTCCAGACCGACTCTGCTCGGTGCAACGGCGGGGCCGTAACGCTCACGGCGCACCTCTACGCCGATTCAGCCGGGCGCGTGCGGGAGTATGTCGTCGCGGGTGGTTCTGGCGACTCCTACTCAGAGGAGCGGTACTACTATGACGGCCTCGGACGCCTCCGCCTTGCCTTTGAAACGCTGGGCGCTGTAAACGGCACCGAGCAGGAGACACGCCAATACTTCGATACTACTGGCGCTCGGCTTTACAAGGACGTTCGCCTGCTCAGGGGGCCGGGGTACCCTCGTGATTCGGCTGACGTAGTTACTGACCCCGCTGCCGACTTTCGTGCGCTATGTGGTCCTTCACACTGAGGCTCGGCGCAGCGCTGATGCCTAACAAGCGCTTGAAGCTGGCGGGCGTGATCGTTTCAAGGGAATCGTTGTGTTGTGCGCTGGCCCGCACGGGCTATCGTTCAACAATGGTCGCGCGGGCGGGCTTAGATGCCCGCAGCTTAAGCGCGATCCGTTAGGCAGCTACGAACTCTTGACGATGACCAGCGCTCCTTTGTCCTGCATCCTCCTCCTCAGCGCCGCCAGTGCCGCGGCGCAGCACGGGAAGTTCCCATGGAAAGCGGGGGACTCTCCGCCAGCTGTGGCTGGAGTGCCGCTGGCCGCGTCGCGCGCCCGCCTGGACTCACTCTTGGGAGCTCCCACCGACAGCCAGCGGATCGGGGCTGATGGGTGGGCATTCAACTTTCGAACGAAGGGCGTATCGGTGGTCTACACGCCCCTCGACGGTGCTGCCATCATCTACCTGCTGCGCAGGGATGTAGGTGACATCGGCGGCGTGAGACTGGGTGACAGCAAGGGCGCAGTTCTCGGTCGGTGGGGCGCCCCGTCGACAAGTGACGGTCCGAATGCTCTCTACATCGCTGGGAAGTGGGTCGTTGTCATCACGCTCGATAGTGCGGCCACGCGCGTCGTGAAGCTGGGGCTCGGGCGGGTGGGTGACTCAGATCAGTAGACGTCTTGCAGCTGCCTAACATGCGCTTGAAGCTGGCGGGCGGTGATCGCTCTAAGGGTAACGGAGTGTTGTGCGCTGACGCGCACGAACTATCGTTCAACTACAGATGCGCCGCCGGGCGAGTCGCCCGCAGCTTAAGCGCGATTCGTTAGGCTGAACCACTACCACCAGAACCGAATCTTGATTGGTCTGAGGGTGGCTGATGTCGATGATGTTGGGTGCAGTTGTTGAGCTCCGCCGGGGGCGCGACGTCGAGAGCGGCGCGCCAGCCACGGTGGTCGCCCCGGCAGCCATACCGCAGGGCAGGTGCCGAGTGGGGCAACACGGTCCGCTTGAGTGGAACTCCGATTAGCGCCCCTTGGCGCTCGAGGAACGGCGAGCACGTGGCGGTGAAATCCAGGAAGGGTCAGCCTAACAAGCGCTTGAAGCTGACGGGGCCCGCTCTTAAAGGACGCGTCGGTTTGTGCGCCCGCGTTGCTTGGTACCGGGGCGCGCATCCTTGCGCCGGCCGGGCGCTGCCCCGCAGCTTAAGCGCGATCCGTTAGGCAGCACGCCCAACGCCCCATCACATGGCACGCGACACGGTCGACTACGTTGTGCTTGATACGGTGGCCGACGACCTCGAGTCCATCGATAACATTCTGCACAGAACGAACCATGAGGAATTCGGCTGGCGCAAGCTGCGGGATGGACGGTCCTTCACGCGCGAAGAGCTCGTGGCTGCTCTGCTGCGGCTCATTCGCGACGACCTCGTCGAAGCCTGCGCATACTCCGAAGCCGACCGCGCGCTTGTCGGCATGGGCTCTCGAGTCCTACCGTCGGGCGACTGGGACGCGCTCTGGTTTCGGATTACGCCGCACGGCCGCATCAGCCACGGATCTTGGGAACCCCCACACGACCTTGCGAAGTAGTAAGCTGCTGCCTAACAAGCGCTTGAAGCTGACGGGCGCGGCCAAGTAGGGTAGAATTCCAATTGTGCGCCACATGACTGTCGGTAACCGAGCGAGCTTGCGGTGCGCCCACGTGCCCTGCGCCCGCAGCTTAAGCGCGATCCGTTAGGCGCCCGGCATCATGACACCCGGCAACATCAGCGTCGTCGTTCTCGGCAGTGCGGCGGTCTTGGTCGCGGTTGCGATGCACCTCCTCAACCGCCGCGCGCATCGGCGCAACGCCCGCGACGAATGTGCTGGGTGCCAGCAAGTGCTGCCATCGCACGATCGCTATCGAATCGAGGGGAAGGTCTATTGCCCCCGGTGCGCCGCGCGACTTAGAGTCCGTCTCACCGCTGCCTATCTCACGCTCGCCGTGCTCATCGTGGCCACCGGACTCCTGGGTGTCCTCGGCTCCATTCACCTATGGCGTCAGGGAGACCCCACATGGTGGCTCATGGCCCCGGTGATGGTCGGTTCGGCGGCCTTCCTCTTCTTCGGGGGCCGCAGCATCCTCCGAGCCATGCGGGACCGCAACCGCTTCGCTGAGGAGCTTGAGCGTGCTCGCCTACAGGCTGCCGCCCTTTTCGATGCAGATGACCAGCATCCGCCGGGCGCCTAACAAGCGCTTGAAGCTGACGGGCGCGCTCGTTCTAAAGGAGCCCGTTGTGTCGTGCCCTGGTGGGCACGGACTCACGTCCACTACTCTTGCGCCGGCGAGCGAGTCGCCCGCAGCTTAAGCGCGATCCGTTAGGCTGCGCTGCCTGATAGTTCGCAGCACGACTCAACCTCCGTGGAGGCCCGTCACATGTCGACCCCACGCGTGCTCCTGCCTCTCGCAACGATTCTCGTGGCCGGTAACTGCTCGCCGCCGCGTTTCGATCCCGCGGCCGAACAGGACAGATTGTTGAGACGAGATATGGAGTGGGCCGACGCCGCCTCGGCTGGGAAGGATCTCGAGAAAATCGTCTCGTATTGGAGCGACGATGCCGTGGTCATTCCCCCGGGGCAGCCGGTACTCGCGGGCAAGGCGGCGATTCGCGCCTATGTCGCCGCCAGCTTGCAGATCCCCGGCTTCAAGATCCACTGGACGTCGGAAAAGGTCGTCTTCTCGTCCGACGGGAAGTTGGCGTACATGCGGGGCACGAGCGAGATGACCGTGCCGGGTCCCACCGGCGCCCTCATGACGCTGCACGGTCGAGGAGTAACGGTTTGGCGCCTTGACCCCGATGGACAGTGGCGTTGTGTGGTCGACATTTGGAACGATCCTCCCTCGACTGCGGGCGCAGCCAAGTAGTCCGCGGCTTCGCCGACCAGCCAGGATGGTTGGAGCGCAGCCTAACAAGCGCTTGAAGCTGACGGCGCCCCGTCTTGGCAGAATTGCGTTTGTGCCCCAACGTACTGTCGTGAACAACCCAATCACCGCAGCGCCCGCGAGAGTAGGGCGCCGCAGCTTAAGCGCGGTCCGTTAGGCGGCCCGCAGTGTTCTTGAGTGGATTGCCTGGGCTGGAGAAGGTGGCTGAATCTGAGATTCTGAGCGACGTGGTCGCCGAGCGTTCACCCATGACGCAGGTCGTGATCGCACGACGGCGTCGTCGCACCGTCTTCTTACTTCTCTCACTTGCTGTGCTTGCATGTAGTGCCACGTCTCAGTCCATGGTTCCACGTTATATCACGAGCGCCAGCCCCATTGAGTATCTCTGCGTGGCGGTGGATCCGCTGCAGAAGGACGGTGTGTGGTGGTGGCAGTCCTTTACGTCAGGCTGCGCTACTCGCTCGACCGGCCCCGGGGTGTTTAAGGCAGACCAAGCAACGGTGTCGCACGCGACGCGATCTACCGTTGTGATAACGTTTCGCGTGGGAATGCATTCGACAACAGAGCCCTTCAGGGAAATTCACCTTGTCATTGAGGGCGATAGTATGCATTCCATCGCATCGGGGGCGGGGGTGCCAGTCGTACGGCGAGATAACCTCGATGTGCCACCGATCGACGGCTCGCTCGATCGTCCACCCGCTGACCGTCGACGGGGCGAGCGTTGACGCGCGGCCGCCTAACAAGCGCTTGAAGCTGACAGCGCACGTAGGGGCATTTGATTTTTCTCCAGTGCGCTGCAGCTTAAGCGCGATTCGTTAGGCGGCGTGCGCCGACCATGAAGCCACATTGGGTCGGTTGGATCGTTTCGAGCGTACTTGCGCTGTTCGCCGCTTGAATAATCATCTTCAACTACGCGACAGTCATCAGGTGGTATCGCCACCGTGCGGCCTCGTCTCGCAGGTGAGCAGCACCGGCGTATGACGGTTAGCTTGAGGGTGACCCGTCCGATTCTGAGCACTCTTCACAAGAGGGAAACATGTCATCTCACGGAGGTTCGGTTCCTTCCCAGGCCAGTCCCATTCTGGTCGGCATCCTCTTCGCGCTGGTCACGCCGCTTATCGGACAAGGGACGCCAGGCCACTTCTATCACGTCAATTACTATCAGGTGCAACAAGGCCAGGAGAAGGCATACGATTCCGCCCTCGCGCACGTCGTCTCCCCGGTGTTCGACGAAATGGTGAAGCGCAAAGCCGCCGTGTCATACCTCTTGCTGAAAAAGGTCGCCGGCTCTGGCGACTACACCCATCTCGTGATTGTGGAGGTGGCAAAGCCATCTGCTGCTGAGGGCATTTTTCAGCAGCAACTGGAGGCAGCGTCGCAAGCGACGTTGCACCGGTCCTGGAACGATGCGACTGTGGGATTCCCGGAGCTGCGGCGCTTCGTCCACGCCGAGCAGTACACGACCGTGGGCCAAGGGCACTGAGATACGCAGCGCGCCGGCAAAGTCGGGTATGGAGCTCAAGCCGCGTCCCTATGCACCGTGCCCGGGCGCATCGAAGGGCGATGGTGTCGCGCAGCCTGCGGGACCCGAGGGTAGCGGGCGGTAGGCGTGGGTTGCGTTAGTAATCGACTTGCGGTGTCCGGTAATGGTTGTGGAATTCCCTTACGCAGTGATATGGCAGCAGCTATAGTGAAGGGCACGCCGCCTAACAAGCGCTTGAAGCTGGCGGGCGGTGATCGCTCTAAGGAAGCCGAGTGTTGTGCGCTGGCGCACACGAACTATCGTTCAACTACAGATGCGCCGGCGGGCGAGTCGCCCGCAGCTTAAGCGCGATCCGTTAGGCAGAAGGCGGCCCATGATTTCCTACCGTGTTCGTTGTGGCGTCGTGCTCACGCTACTTGGTTCCGCAGCACTGCCGACGAGAGCGCTATCGGGGCAAATCACTTACCTCGCCGTCGCCAGCGGCAACGCCGGCCACATGCTTCGCGCCGCGTACCGGAACGGTCGTCTGGTATCGGTTGAAGTCAGCGCGTCAGTGTTGGGACGCGGTGTGATGCTTGAAGGCCTCTCAATGCGGGGACAGCCGGTCCGCGTCCGCGTTGATAGCATCAACGCCGATTACGAACCGCCTGATCCTGAATTCCACGTTACAGTCCACGGCCCGCTTCCACCCGATCCGTCTGCGCTGTTATACGACAGTGTCGCTTTCCTTCAGGGCCAAGCTTTGGCTCCACAACTCCGTGCGGATTCCGCCGCCCGAAACGCCTTCTATCGTGGATACGCTGACCTCAACCAGCGATGGCTTCAGGCCTACGGTGCGTACGGGACTCCGCGCGCCGTGCTCATGTGGTCCGGCCGTCAGGCTCCGCGCTATGTCAGCCCAGAGCCCGTCGCGCTCGACACTGCTCTGGAGCGGGTCGTTCACTACGCCGCCGACTCCCTATGGCAGCGTGCGCTCCGCGATCTTCCAAGCAAAGATCAAGAGGTCGGCTACCGGTTCGGGCGCCAGGAAGCCCTTCGCGTCTCGGAACGCCCCGGAATCGTTTTCATATGGAGGCAAGCCATCTCCTCAGCTGGAGATCCAAGAGGGTCTTTCTTTTTCGTCATCAACTCCCGCGATGGTGCACTCGTTGTCGCGACTTTCGGGCACCCAGAATGGAGCCCCAACAGCGACATCGTGCAGATTCGTCCATACCTCTTCTTCAAGATTGGCCATGATTCTCGAATCTTCCTTCTCGCCCAACGAAGTCGGGCGTGGGAAGACTATTCTGGTGGATGGGCTATTCTCGAGGCCAGCAATGGTCGCGTCGTGGGGTCGAGCCATTGAGAAGGCCGCCTCTGCCTAACATGCGCTTGAAGCTGGCGGGCGCTCGCAAGTAGGGAAGAATTGCGTTCCCTCGCTGGCCAGCCTTTCTATCTGCCATTCCGCCGCCTTGCGCCCGCGGGCATTGCGCCCGCAGCTTAAGCGCGATCCGTTAGGCCGCATCCACGACACATGTCTCCCGTTCGGACGCTGATTGTTCTCGCCGCGATTACGGTGGCTTCGCGGAGCCGTCTCCGCGCTCAGACGGCCTGCGACACGGCCGTTACGCAGACAGACATGAATATCTGTGCGAAGAAACGCGCCGACTCGTCCGAACGGCGGCTAGGAAGGCTCATCTTGGAAGTCACGAGAACCGTTGACTCTTCTCGAGCGCGCGCTCTAAGTCGCGTTCAGGTTCTTTGGGTTCGCTATCGCGACGCCCATTGTCGATGGGACAGCGGCGCTGTCGAGGGCGGCTCGATGCAGCCGATGTGGATCGCCGATTGTCGCGCGGCGCTGACCGAGGCACGGATCGCCGAGCTGAAACACGGTTTGTGTGAAGGAGGTGGCGATTGCGCCGCCTCGCGGCGCTATGACCTGGCGCCAGCCGATTCGGCGCCGTAGTGATGCGGCCTAACAAGCGCTTGAAGCTGGCGGCGCGCGTAGATTATGGAATGAATCTTTCTTCAGCGCGCCGCAGCTTAAGCGCGATTCGTTAGGCAGCGCTCACCTCCTCTCCCTCGACGACCGTCCAATGCTCTCTCTCCTTGCCACCGTGTGCGCCGGCCTCTTCAGTGGCGCCGCCATCTACGTCAATCTCGTTGAGCATCCCGCTCGACTCAGCTGCGGAACAGAGCTTGCGGTCAAAGAGTTCGGGCCGAGCTACCGTCGGGGCACCGTGATGCAAGCATCTCTGGCGCTCGCTGGGTGTGCTCTCGGCGTAGCGGCGTGGGCTCGCAACACCGATCGCGCTGTGCTGATTGCCGCGGTGCTCCTCGGCGCCGTTGTTCCGTTCACTCTCATTGTCCTCCTACCGACCAACAAGCAGCTTCTCGATCCCAGCCTGGACTCTCGGTCCGCCTCGGCGGCCGAACTCCTGACGCGGTGGGGCTGGCTGCATGCGGTGCGGAGCGGATTGAGCCTCGCCGCATTCGTCCTCCTTCTGACGCGCCTCATGGGGCAGCGGTGATACCGGTGAGAGCGCTGCCTAACAAGCGCTTGAAGCTGTCGGGCGCTCTCGCTCTAACGGAAGCCCTTGTGTCGTGCCCTGGCGGGCACCGAACGTACGTTCACTACTCTTGCGCTGGCGGGCGAGTTGCCCGCAGCTTAAGCGCGATGCGTTAGGCAGCATCACCGAACAGACATGACCCGAGCGATTACCGCGTCAGCAGCCTTCATCTTCGCTGCCCTTCCTCAATTGGTCCGGGCGCAATCCCGGTGGCCGACCGAACCCGCTGCTCTACAAACCCCAGACACCAACGTCCCCTTGTGTCGAGCTCGAACCCCTCGCATCACGACGGATTCGATCGGCCCATTCAACCTCCACCAAACGCTCCAAGACATCGAGCGTGCCTGTGCTCGCCTGGAGTATGGGTGGGGTTGGAGCCTGGGCGACAAGCCATTCCTCCGAGCCCGCCTGGGAGGGATTGTCGTTCAGATCGACCTTCTCGACACCCTTCCATCGAGTTCCGTCTATCAGATCGGCACTAGGAGCCCTGGCGCTCGCACGCGCGATGGGTTTGGGCCAGGTTCAGCCCTTGCGGATCTGGTCCGCACTTGGGGCAAGCCGACCTTCTCAAATGATGAAGGGCGGATTTTTGCGGCGTTTGCTTCGCACCCACTGCTTTCCTTCTCCGTGGACGTCCTGCGCCGCTACTCCGACGACAGCGCCGAGGACCAGCTCATGGGCGATATCGAACACGGCCGCCTACCCAACGACGTCACAGTTAGCCTTACATACCTTGGGCCACTCCCGCGGTGATGCTGCCTAACAAGCGCTTGAAGCTGGCGGCGCACGTAGGGGTAATGAATCTTTCACCAGTGCGCCGCAGCTTAAGCGCGATCCGTTAGGCGGCTACGCGGGGCATCACGTGAGAGTTCCAGATCCTGCATTCTTTCGTCCCAGCCCTCTGTTGGCTGCGTTCGGGCTCCTGGGCGCCGTTCTCGGGATCGGGTCGGGCCCGCGCCAAGTCCCGTCAGTGCCCGCCTTCTCCAACTATGCAGTCGATTCCGTCTACCACGGTCCCCTTGCGCCCGTTGACCTAGCGAGGAGTCACAAAGCGAGACGGTTCCGCACCGTCCTTAAGCGGGGAGCGCAGAAAGGGCCGAACTTTGCCGGACACCTCACGGTGGTCACGTGGGGTTGCGGCACGTCGTGCATTGAGGTGGCACTGGTGGACGCACGCACCGGACAAGTGACCGCATCCCCCATTGGGGCCGGCTACGGTGTGCAGCATCATCTCGACAGCCGGCTCTTGGTGATCGACCGCGTCCAATGTTCAGATACGTCCTGGGCCGCACCGTATGCGATCTTCCTAGAGTGGACCGGGCATGCGTTGCGGATTCTGGACTCTCTCCCGAACTCACGCATCTGTAAAGCGTAGCCGCCTAACAAGCGCTTGAAGCTGTCGGGCGCTCACAAGTAGGGAGGAATTGCGTTGCCTCGCCGGCTAGCCTTTTTATCTGCCGCTCAGCCGCCTTGCGCCAGCGGCCATTGCGCCCGCAGCTTAAGCGCGATCCGTTAGGCGGCTTGGATCCTCGGTCGGCGTGTGTCATGACGAACCATAGAGCTGCGTTCCTGCTTTCGGTGCTGCTCGTGCTTAGCGGGAGCGTGGCGTGCCACCCTGTCAACACGATGCCGCCGCCGCCATCACCAAGCGATCCCGTTAAGCACTACGACCTCGAGATCCCGGATGCGCTCGAGATCAAGGCGGTCTCCTTTGATGCGACGGCTTTTTCAGACGTATCGGGGGCTGGCAACGTAACCTCGACCCAGATCGGCGGCCGCGCTTTTCTGAAGGTCTACGCAGTCCACCGACAAACGGGTGAGCAGTACCTCCTCATCTATGAGGACATCGCGCACCGTAAGACGCCGATTCAGGTGATTCGTTTTAAGCCGGTGCCCGATGCGCGCGTGCTTGCTCCTTGATCGCCGTGAGCTGCGCTTGCCAAGCCCAAGCCGCCTAACATGCGCTTGAAGCTGGCGGGCGGTGATCGTTCTAGAGGAAGCGGAGTGTTGTGCCCCCGGCGGGGCACGGACTGCGTCTACCATCCTTCCGCCGGCGAGCGGATCGCCCGCAGCTTAAGCGCGATCCGTTAGGCTGCCCCAATTGGTATATGCGCCGATTCGAGCTCGTAGTCATCGCTACTCTTCTGCTCGGTTGCCATCCCACGACCGACGTGCACGGTATCTACGTCGGCGACGATGGAGAGGGCACGCTCTTCCCCTGCGACGATCCGACAATCATCGTGCGGGTGCCCGATTCGGCGCTTGCGGCGACGTACCGACTGATGGTGACCGAGCTCCATCAGCCGGTGTTCGTCCACCTCCGGGGTGTCAGCGGCCACGCGGGGAGCATCTACGGCGGTCCTAGGTACTTCCTGGTCCACCAGGTAGTCGAGATTCGGGCGCGCCAGACTGGGGAGTGTCCGAAGGTGACGCACCCCGTCTCCCCGGTGTTCCCGAGTTCCTCGACGGGGCAGCCTAACAAGCGCTTGAAGCTGGCGGGCGTTGAACGCCCTAAGGGAATCGGAGTGTTGAATCGCCAGCCTTCTTCTGCTCACGTTCCACGTCGGTTGCGCCGGCGTGGGGGCGCCCGCAGCTTAAGCGCGATCCGTTAGGCCGATGCACAGGCCTTCGATTCCTAACCAGCTTGTCACGGTAGCGTAATCTCGTCGGCATGGCCTGCTAAACGACCCACGTTAGGCTGAATCCGGCTCCCATCCGTGAGGTGTTTATGAGCCGGGCCTTCGCACTGCTCGTGACAATGGCATTTCTTTCCGCCTGCGGCTCCTCAATTCCATCGGGGCTGGCGCCTTTGGCCGAGGCGGACGTCGGGCCACGGGACGTGGCTGGGTGCGCCCTGGTACAGGGCACCGACACCATCCCCTTGAACCTCTGCGAGTGCACCTTTCCTGCGGGGTTCGCGGCCGCGACAGACACGGGGCGCTGAAGAGCATCCTGCATGGCACGGCCTAACAAGCGCTTGAAGCTGACGGGCGGTGATCGCCCTAAAGGAAGCGGAGTGTTGTGCCCTAGCGGGCACGGGACTTCGTCCAGCACCAGTTGCGCCGGCGGGCGAGTCGCCCGCAGCTTAAGCGCGATCCGTTAGGCGGCCACGGATCGACACTGCACACTCGCGAAATCTGAAGGCAGGCCTATGGGTCCCAAGAGCCCCAACGACGCAGTAGGTCAACTCATCAACGCCCTTAACAGCGGCAACCTGGACGCCGCCGTGTCCCTGTACGAGCCAAGCGCAGTCCTCGTCGCCCAGCCAGGGAAAGTCGCGCGGGGCACCACGGCGTTACGGGAGGCACTCAGCGCCTTCATCGCGCTGAAGCCCGCACTAGTGTCACGGCGGGAGCAGTTCATCGAGGTAGATGGGGTTGCCCTATACACATCGGACTGGACGCTCACGGGAACGGATCCGACGGGCAAGCGGCTCGAAATGCACGGGCGATCATCCGACGTATTACGCCGGCGATCGGACGGCACCTGGCTGATCGCTGTCGACAACCCTTGGGGATCCGACGTACTCGACTAGCGCAACGTCGGCCGCCTAACAAGCGCTTGAAGCTGGCGGCGCCTCACAAGTAAGGAAGAGTTGCGCTTGTGCGCCGACGGACTCTTGAGCAAGCTCCATTGTCAACGCGGCTGCTGCGCTCGGTGCGCCGCAGCTTAAGCGCGATCCGTTAGGC
>Ga0209056_10002540_pt1 | contig 19601 bp, 15 predicted proteins | sample GraSoiAngelo_114_FD_185876 | JGI IMG/M metagenome (GOLD analysis project Ga0209056, IMG submission 185876) | Grasslands soil microbial communities from the Angelo Coastal Reserve, California, USA - 14_0903_13_40cm (SPAdes) (version 2) | ecosystem: Environmental > Terrestrial > Soil > Grasslands...
CTGAAGGAGTCGCAGAGCGCCTTGAAGGCCTCCGCAGGTAGGGCTCCAGAAATTCAATTACTTGTGGCACAGGCATTTACTTCCGTCGGGCGCTATGAGGATTCCGCCCAAGCCTTGCGGAACTTTATACTGCACTACCCAGAACACCCACAAGTAGGCGTCGCACGCCGCTGGCTCGTTCGCCTGAAGCAGGCTGGCAAGATCCGAAACGATTAGTAATCTAGCCTGTCTTCAAACTCATCCGTTTCTCCCCTGCGCAAAAGAGCGGGGGCTGGGCCAAATGGCCCAGGCCCCGGAAATGCGCTTCACCTGCGCTTAGAAGTCGAACCGCAAACCGAATTGAATGAATCGCGGCCCGTTGTACTGATTGTTTAGCTTGCCGAAGCTTCCGCTGCTGATGTCCGTGCTTGGATCGCTGAACATCGGATGGTTGAACACGTTGGTCATCTGGCAGTCGAATCGTGTGCTGACTCGCTCCGTGATCTTGGTGGCTTTGGAAACGCCAAAGTCCACTGCCGGTGCGGCCATAGATCGCTGGATCGGGCGGCGCGAAGAACGAGAATCCGCCGTTGGGATCGTTGTTGACGGCATCCGCATTGGAAAACGCCGTCAGGGCTCCGCCGGAGTTGTGAACCGAACCATTCACTACCTTATTGTCCAGCGGGAAATATGCGCTGCAGTTTCCAAACACCGCTCCCTGGCCGAGCTCCTGGCAACTGGCGCCGTTGAAGACATCAAGCGGAAGGCCCGTCGCGAAAGCCCACACGCCGGAAACGTTCCATCCGCCGATGATCTTGTTCACCGGGCCGCTGCCGGAAGCGTAGCGCTTCCCGCCACCAAACGGCAGATCATAGGTGACCAGCGTCGTGAAAGCGTGGCGCCGGTCGAAGGAGGCCGAACCATAATCCCGGTTGAGATTAAAGGCATCGGAGGCCTCGTTCAGGCTCTCCTGGTTCTGGCCAATCTGGTCGAACGCATGAGAGTAGGTGTAGTTGAACGTAAGATTCAAGCCCGCCGAGGTCGTCTTGTGCAGACTAACGAATCCGGCGTTGTAATTTGAACGGCCATTGCTGCCTATAATGTAGGAATCCAGGACTTGGTTCGCATCCGGCCCGCCGACCCCATACGATTCCCAAAAGTCCGTGAAATTAAACGTTTGGAATCCGGCCAAGCCGTCACCGAAGTCCTTGAGGAAGAATTGAGTACAATTGCCCGCCGTGCACGGCTGGCCGGTCGCCACGCCGAAGGCTTCAAAGAACGGCTGATTCGGGATGGTGGCTGGGTTGATACTCGGATTCTTGATGATTGCCTGGGCCACGTTGCTCCAAGCCTTGGCAAAGGTCTGCCCGCCCAGCGTATACATGTAGGGCACTTGTTGGGCGGCATAGCCCTGATACAGTTTCTTGGCGTAATTTCCGACATAGCCGACTTCCAAGAGTGCATTGTTGCCAAGTTGCCGCTGATACGTCAGGTCAAACGTGTCGGCGTAACCTATTTTGCGTTTTGGGTTGATCCGGAAGTCCAGCGTCTCAAAGGGGCTGTTAGACGCCGGCAGAGAGCCCGGGATCAATGGCTTGCCCGACGGGATGCTTGCCAGGGGCGGCATGGGAACCGTCGTCCCATCCTTGCCTATACGGAAGGCGTTGCTAGGGTTGGAAGTTCCGCAGGATACGACACCTGCATTCACCTGTGGACCGGCGCAGCGAAGGTTGTTGCCGAAGCCCACGCCCAGCGCCGGAATCATTACGATGCCCACGCCGTTGATACGATCATAAACGCGCGCGTAACCACCCCGCAACACGGCCTTGCGACCACCGAACAGATTGCCCAGTATCCCGCCGCTATACGATGGATTCCAGGCGACGGCCACACGCGGGCCAAAATTGCTCCAGTCCGGATCGTAAGGATACTTGCGACCTAACTGCTTGATGGGCACATAGTCCAGTTGCGGGTTGTAGATTTGACCCGCTAGTGCTTGCGTCTGACGCGTCTCTATGTATTTGTCAAAGTCAATCACTTTGCCCGTGGAGTCGTCCACAACCATGGTCTGTTCGCCGCTTGATTCGTACGGCGGCAACTGGACGCCCCAGTTGAGTCCGAGTGTCACGGTGAGGGACGGCCTGACCCGCCAGCTATCGGAGGCATACAGCGAGTAGCTGTCCACGATCGTGCTTTGTCTCAGGGGGGTGCCATCAGGGTTCGGAGAGAAGTCAGGTCCACGTGTAAATAGCTGCTGGGCGCGCTCCATGATTCCAAGTATGGACGCGTAGTCCGTCCGCCACCTCGACGCGCTACCTGCGAATCCCACTGGAAAGGGAATGCCATTGACATGGCTGCCCGAAGAAAGCCGCCCGATGGTAAAGACTTCGGACGTCAACCCGCCGACTACCTTATCGTCACGCCGATGGAAGAAATGTTGATGGCCGGCGCGTCCGCCAAACTGGACGAGGTGGTTGCCTTTCAGCAAGCTCAGGTTCTCAATGATGTTATATTCCTTGCCATTCCATAGGCGGCTGCGGGCATTCTGCGTATCTACGTTGATCGGCTGCATGCCTACGCCAATGCCCTCTCCGGAAATACTGAGAGCAGCGTTCAACCCGTCTGGCTGCGGAAAGCCTTGAGGCGCCGGCATGACGGAGGGATGCAACGTCGCCCACTCCCACCAATGCCGCATCCAGTCGAAGCGAAACTCGCTTGTCAAATGCGACGTGATCTGTCCAGTCAGGCCAGCAACAAAATACCGCGGCGCAAGCGGTCGCAGCGCCGTAGACTTAGGAACACCGAGTTGATCCCCGGACAGCAGACCTCCGATGTCAGCTTGGACTGGTGATGTAAAACTAGTCTTGCTATAACGGTAGCTCGTCATGAACTGCCACTTGGAATTGATCATGTGATCGAGACGAATGACGCCAAAGTCCTCGCGAATCGGAATCCCTACGGGCCGGGTAAATCCAAGTGTATTAACACCATCAGCGCCTGTCGCGGTGGCTAAAGCCCCTGAGTCGCCTGTAGGTTCCTTTGCCCATACTGCAGCGATCGCCGGATTAAGACCCAAACCTCTCGGATCACACGGGGCAGGAACTGCGGCTGTTCCGCAGTTTGCCGGCTGAACTACGTTTCCAGCGCAGTCGGGTATCGCGCCTGGATTCAAATTGTATTCCACGCCCCCAAAGTGGAGGATTCCGAGCTTCATGTCGCAGGAAGGCACGCGCCGAGAGATATCTGTTGAGCTATTGAACCGGCGTCCCTCGTAATGAGCGAAGAAGAAGGTCTTGTCCTTCCAGATGGGGCCGCCGAGGCGTCCACCGAAACGGTTGTCTTGCAATAGCGGCTTGGGCTTGCCAGAAGCGTTGTCGTTCCAAGTGTTGGCGTTCAGATGGTCATTCTGGAGGTAGTCATAAACAGCGCCGTGAAAGGCGTTGCTGCCGCGCTTTGTCACCATCTGGACCTCGCCACCTGCAGAGCGCGAAAAACTCGCCGATGAGTTGGTGGTCACCACGCGGAATTCTTCCAGGCTTTCTACCGGCGTCGGGACGACTCCCCTAGGTGTGGCGCCGAAGTTCGTGCCGCTATATTGACCGCCGCCTGCGGTGCTATCGGTGACGTCGCCTCCATCGAGAAGGAAGGTATTCTGATCGCTCCGCGCTCCGGCGATTTGACCACCTGTATTGTCGCCCTCTCCACCTGCAGCAGGCGTTCCGACTGCGTTGAAGCCCGGAGTTGCGAGGGGCTGCAGGAGCAGAAGCGCAGTAGCGTCCCTGGCGAGTGTCGGGATTGTGTCGAGCACTTTCCGGTCGAGCACGTTGCCCACCGAGGAATCCATTGTCTGCAGTTCGACGCCGGCGTTCGCCTGCACTTCAACAACCTGCGATATCGTTCCGATTTCGAGCTGCGCATCTACGGTAGCTGACTTGCCGACCTGGACAGCCACGGGACCTATGTTTGTCGTTCGAAAGCCGTCCTTCTTAATCACCACCGTGTAAGTACCGGGCGGCACGCTAACAAACGTGTAATAGCCCGCGTCGTTGGTGGTTTGACTGCGTGATACGTTGGTTGCGGCGTCCCGAAGTTCAACGCCCGCATTTGGAACCGCGCTCCCTTTCTGGTCCGTCACCGTCCCGGTCACTGTCGCCGTGGAAGATCCCTGTGCGTAAATAATCGCGGGAGCGAGAAGCAACCCGAGGAATACCGTGAGGAACACCTTCACGTTTGAAGTGCGCATCTACCACCTCCCTTAGACACACTGAAGCGGCCTGAGTGGAATAACACCCTTAAAGTTCGCAAATGCTGTCGGGCAAGACAGATAAAGCCACTCTAAGCCACCACAGAATACAAATAATGGAGAAATTAGCTCCGGTGGCTGCAGAGTGTCAAGCTGATTTCTTAGTTTTATCTAAAGCCGATTTTTGATTATGAAGAATCTGCAAAACCTGCCGAACGGCTACTGCTATAACTCCAGCGGAAACCCGGGCGCGTGAAGCGGAACTCGGGGCCCCCAACTTTAAGCGCGAAGCCGAAGGCTAGCGGCCGTTGGAGTAGTACTTCACGTCGACGGCGGCCGCACGGTTTACGAGTCCAATTGAGAGTCTTCCCTCCGCGCTATCCCCGCTCTCCAGCGGCAGTGAGGAATAGCAAATCGCGTGATTCGTCCTGCGTTCGCGCACGTCGCCATTTGTTGATCAATGAACAGCTTTGCGCGGTGTACTTAGAATCCTTCATACGGTTAAGATTCTCACTCGGGGGGCGCGGGAGAAGGTAGCGTAAGGGTACAGTACTACAGTTACTCTAAATTTAGCCTAAGCTTTAGCTGAAGTTTATTTGAGACGGGAATTAGAAATTAATTAGAAATGTGTTGACAAAGCGCAGCGCGCGCAATATATAGCCCGCATAGAATCTAGTGGTTACACAGTCTGTGGTTGGGATTGATTGGTTGTGCGCGCGGTTCGGGCATGCCGGTGCTTGCTGTGGGGTCCTTGCGGCACGTAGTGAGGGAAGGAAGGACGAAACGGATCTGGCACGATATCTATGAAAATCCGTATAAAGCTACGGTCAGAGATAGACAACCAACGTCTTCATTCCCGCTAACGACTGTATAAATCACGAAGAATGTAGAACTTAGCTGGTGCAGTGGCGCTGGTACGGAATTTGCTCTTTGGACATGCAAGTTCTAGTTTGCGAGCGGATTTCTGATCTATGGCGTCTTCCAAAATTTTTCCTTCTGCTACCTTGGGCGGTTCGTTGGTCGGGGTGTGCGTAGTTCAGGTGAGCCAGGCATGGCCCAACCAGGAGGTAGTTGCATGCTAAGCAAGCGAGTGGTGGTCGTATTGTCTTGTCTCTTCGCATTGTTGTGGATCGGTTCGTCCGTGGCTATGGCCCAGTCGTCCGCAGGGACCGTCACCGGCACAGTCACCGACAGCACTGGCGCAAGTGTCCCTAACGCTGCGGTTACCTTGACAGATGCGGCGACGGGCGGCGTTCGGTCGGCCACCACGAACGATAAGGGGCTTTACACATTCCCCTACGTCAATCCGGGCTCATACACCGTGAAAGTTTCTAAGCAGGGCTTCAAGACTACAGTGGTTTCAAACCAGGTGGTTCAGGTGGGCATCCAGTTGACAGTAAACGCCGTCCTCGAACTGGGAAGCGTTTCCCAGACGGTCGAAGTTACAGTGGCAGTCGGTTCCGAGTTGCAGACTATGGACGCCACCGTCGGCGCGACCCTCAGCGGCGAGACGCTCATCAACCTGCCGAACATCAGCCGCGACGCATCGACCCTCGCCGTCCTTCAGCCTGGCCAGAACATCAATGGCAACGTCGGCGGTGCAGCCACTGACCAGAACACTTTCCAACTTGACGGCGGCTACGCCACCGATGACATGAGCGGAGACAACAACACCTATATCAGGAGCTTTGGTAGTGACACAGCCGGAGGAGTAGGCGCCTATCACAGTTCCGGAAACAACCAGGCTCCCTCAGCCGTCGTTCCCATCCCCGTAAGCAGTGTGGAAGAATTTAAGGTCTCGACGGCAAACCAGACCGCAGACTTCAGCGGTGGCGCGGGCAGCCAGGTACAAGTGGTGACCAAGCGCGGCACGAACTCTTTGCATGGCGGCATCTATGACTATTACCAAGATACGACTTTTGGCGGGGCGAACTCGTGGGACAACAATAACCACAAGACGCCGTTCCCTCTTGTCAGCTCGCATTTCAGCCGCTTTGGCGCGGATGCAGGCGGAAAAATCCCGCACTCGGACTTTCTGGGCGGGAGCTGGTATATCTTCGGCAACTACGAAGGTTTCCGCTGGCCGCAGGGTTCAACCTTCACGAGAAAATTCCCCACTGACTTGATGCGCTCAGGAATGATCTTTGATAGTAAAAGTTCGCAGCTCATCAACTTGAACCCGACCCCAACGGCCGTTCCTGGGGGGATGCCAGCCAGTGTTTATACCACCATTGGCGCTTCGGCTGGGCAGATCATCCCCACAACAATATGCCCAGGCAATGCGGCCAAAGGCATCGCGCCGGGTCCTTGCGACCCGCGCGGGCTCGGCATTAACCCTGTAATTTCTACTCTCTGGAAGACCTATTTGCCTGAGCCTAACGATTGCACGCAGGGCGACGGGGCGAACTATTGCGGATATACGGGCACCATACAAACGCCGCAGTCCAGCAACTTCGGTGTTGCGCGTATCGATCACGACTTCGCCAAGGGCTGGCACTTCAACGGCACGTACCACTACTACAAGCTAAAAAATACTGTTTCCGACCAATGGGACGTCGGTGGATTCTTTCCCGGAGATACCAAGGGCCAGTATGCCGCGATCCGACAGAAACCCCAGAATTCCTGGATCTATACAGCTGGCGTGATCAAAGAGATTCGGCCGGGCCTCACAAATGACTTCCACTTTAGCTTTACTCGTAACTGGTGGGCCTATGGAGATCCCAGCGGCGTACCAAATATTGCAGGATACCCGGCAGCTCTGGAGGTTGGGGGCGAAAACAGCGGCGCGGGTAGTAGTCCCGTATTTATTCCTTACAACACCAACAATCAGAACGTGCGCACTCGCTACTGGAACGGCCACGACACCATGTACCGTGATGACGTCACTTGGATAAAAGGAAACCACCTGACCCAACTTGGCGGCATGTACCTGCGCAACGTAGACACCCACAAGCGGAACGATAACGGCCAAAGCATCAACACCTACGAACAGTATCTCATCGGAGAAGGTAACAGTGTGTCCCTTGGTTCACTCGGGATTGACATGTCGGGCTACGTCCCCGCAGGCGTCAGCGCAAACAAGTATGGAAACCTGTACTCAATGGTATTGGGTATGGTTGATTCCACCCAGGGCCTCTTCAGTCGCGGCCTGGGCACGAATGCTACTGGATTACCCCTCAACGCCATCACGTCGTGTGCCATCTCCGGTGTCGCTGCCACGGCTGCCTGCATGTCGTCGCCGCCGGTGTCGGCCACCAGCATCATACCTACCTACAGTGGCTACTGGACCGACAGTTGGCGCATGAAGCCGAAGTTCACCTTGAACTTCGGCATTGGCTATACGGTCGAACAGCCTCCTTATGAGACCACTGGCGGATTCCAGACCGTTCTCGTGGACCAGAACGACCACGTCGTATATGCCGAACAATACTTGAATAATGTAAAGCAGGCCGCTCTTCAGGGCCAGGCTTATGCTCCAGCCCTCGGTTTCACGACCGTCCGCAACGTCCAAGGCCACTCCAAATACCCCTATGACCCGTTCTACGGAGGAATCAGTCCGCGCGTCGGAGTTGCCTGGAACTTCCTCCCCAATACCGTTGTTCGCGGTGGTTACGCGCGCATCTTCGGCCGGATCAACGGTGTCAACCCCCTCCTGGTTCCGCTCCTCACGCCCGGATTGCTGCAACCGGACACGTGCGGAGGTCCTGGGGCGCCGTCCATCGTTGGGAACAACACGACGTGCGGTGGTACCACTCCCGCCAACATCTTCCGAGTGGGCGTGGACTGTCCCGCCACCGGGAACTGCATCGCGCCATTGCCGCCGCCGTCTCAGAACCTCCCGTCGCCGTGGTATCCGGGCGTGAACGACGTGGCCACCGGTTCGGGCGAGACCTTCGACCCGAATTTTAAGCCGAACCAATCCGATGAATTCACCCTCACCATCCAGCACCAGATCGGTCCGAAGATCCTTGCCGAAGCTGGCTATATCGGACGCAGAATCACCAATGAAGTAGAGTATTATAGCCTCACTGCGGTTCCTTACATGATGACCCTCGGCGGGCAGAGCTTCGCCAACGCCTGGAAGAACGTGATGGTTGCCACCAACTACGGAACTGACCTGAGCAGCATCCCCCAGCAGCCCTTCTTTGAAGCCGCACTCAAGCCAGGCTACTGCGGGGGTTTCGCCAATTGCACCACAGCCTTTGTCACGAACAATGCCGGCAACATGGGCTCCTCCGACGCGTTCGACGCTTGGGGTAGCGTCTCCTGTAATGGCCTGACGTGCGCGAATATGTGGAATTTCGGTCGGACCCTGACCGGCGATGCGATCAACAGCCCCTTCGGTGCCAACGGCCAATCGCCATCACTCCTTACAACCGTCAGTAACGGCTACGGCAACTACAATGCCGGCTTCCTGCAGCTAACTTTCACAAACTGGCATGGCCTGACCATGAAGAGCAACTTCACCTGGTCCAAGGCGTTGGGGACTGGAAACGTTGTGCAGGCTAGCAGTTCCTACGCAAACGTCGATCCCTGGAACCAGCACAACATGTACGGCCCCCAGTACTACGACGAAAAATTCAACTTTAACCTGTTCCTTAACTACTCCCCTCCATTCTTCGCCAAACAAAAGGGAGTGCTTGGCCGAGTGCTTGGTGGCTGGAATATCTCCCCACTCTTCGTTTACGGCAGCGGCTTCCCCGTCCAGGTTGAAACACCGGTCGGCGACTGTGGATCCCTCGGCGAGTGCAACCCCGCTTACGTGTTCAGCTACGAGAATATGATCGTGGGGAACAACCTGAACTATAGCGCTGTCCGCCATCAGGGCGTGAAAGGCTCTAATGGCTGTGGCACCGCCGGGGCTCATCAAAACGTGTTGAGCGACCCCGCCGCGTCCTGCCCAGTTAATGGCGGGATATTCGGCGATCCAGTCCGCGCCCCGATTCTCGGTTTGGATGGACAAATTGGGGGCGGCGGTCCGGTTCGCGGCCTACCGTTGTGGAACCTGGATCTCGGCCTCAGTAAGCGAATCGCATTTACCGAGCGGGTCAGCAGTTCCTTTCACTTTGATTTTGGTAACGTCCTCAATCACATGCAGCCTAAGGATCCTTGCTTCCAAGGCTACGACACGAGCACCTGGGGCGTGCTGGGCTGCGGTGGAACCGTGCAGGCCAATACTCCCCGCCGCCTGCAGCTTGGCTTGACCATCGATTGGTAACCACCACAATCACCACTACCTAATCCGTCCGCGAGGCCCGCAAGGGCCTCGCGGAGTTTTTATCTGCGGGCAGTGCCTACTTCCAGGTCAGCGGCCGTTGGAGTAGTACTTCACGTCGACGGGGTCGTACATGGTGGCGGTGGCGGTGTGGGCTTTTTCGTAGGCGTTGATTTGGGCGGCGTGCTGCAGCGTGGTACCGATGTCGTCGAGGCCCTTGAACAGAACTTCCTTGCGCGACGGGGCAATTTCAAACTTGAACATCAGGCCGTGCTTGTCCGCGATGGTCTGGTTCGGCAGATTGACCGTGAGCGAATAGCCTTCTTCTTTCTCGGTGCGATTGAAGAGCTCGTCGACTTCCGTTTCAGAGAGCGTCACGGGCAGGATGCCGTTCTTAAAGCAGTTGTTGTAGAAAATGTCCGCGTAGCTCGGCGCGACGATGACGCGGAAGCCGTAATCTTTCACGCCCCAGGGAGCGTGCTCGCGGCTGGAGCCGCAACCGAAATTGGCGCGCGCCAGCAAAACGGATGCGCCTTTGTAGCGCGGAAAATTCAGCACAAATTCCGGATTTGGTTTTTCGCCGGGAAGATAGCGCCAGTCGTAAAAAAGAATGCGGCCAAATCCTTCGCGCGTCAGCGCCTTCAGGAATTGCTTCGGAACCATCTGATCCGTGTCCACGTTGACGCGGTCGAGCGGCATCACCATGCCGGTATGCATTGAAAACGGTTGCATTGGTTTAAGTCCTCAGCAGTCAGTTTTTAACTCTTCAGTCCAACTATCGTGCAGAGCCTTTAACCTTGGTACAAGCCCTTAGCCCACAAGAACAGAAGGCCCACGCCGAGTGCCATTAGAGCGAGCGCTCCAGTCTTAGCTTGCGCTCCAAGGGGAGAATGAACATAGTCACGAGCCAGCAGGAGAAGGACTACAAGGCCAAAGAGCAGCGTCCCAGTCCAGCCAATCCATTTCTGCTGATTCATAACAAGCGCCATTTGTCCTCCTTTTCCTTTTGCATGATCCTGGTCAGATAAGCCTAGCCCCACCAAGAATTACTCGACCGGGGTGATGTCGAGGTCGCGGATGTCGACGAAATGGCCGGCAATCGCGGCGGCTGCGGCCATGACCGGGCTGACGAGATGCGTGCGACTGTCCTTGCCCTGGCGGCCTTCGAAGTTGCGATTGCTGGTGCTGGCGCTACGCTCGTGCGGCGGCAGGACGTCGGCGTTCATGCCGATGCACATGCTGCATCCGGCGTCGCGCCACTCGAAACCGGCGTCGCGGAAAATTTTGTCGAGGCCTTCTTTTTCGGCCTGCGACTTGATACCGCGAGAGCCGGGGACAATCAACGCCTGCTTGATGTTTTTCGCCACGTGCTTGCCGGCCACAAAATGCGCGGCGGCGCGGAGATCATCGAGGCGAGAATTGGTGCACGAGCCGATGAACACGCGGTCCACGGGAATATCCACGATCGGCGTACCGGCTTTCAGGCCCATGTATTTGAGCGCGCTTTCAGTAGCCTTCTGGTCGTTAAGGTCCTTGAAATCATGCGGATCAGGCACGCGCGCGGTGACGCTGGTGACCATGCCGGGATTCGTGCCCCAGGTGACTTGCGGAGCGATCTGCTCGGCGCGAAGCTCGACAGTCATGTCAAATTTTGCGCGGTCGTCGCTGCGCAATGTTTTCCAGCGCTCCACGGCTTCCTGAAACGCTTTGCCGCGCGGAACAAACGGGCGGCCTTCGAGGTAAGCGAAGGTGGTTTCGTCCGGCGCGATCATGCCGGCGCGTGCGCCGCCTTCGATGCTCATGTTGCAGACGGTCATGCGGCCGTCCATCGAAAGGGCGCGAATGGCTTCGCCCCCGTATTCGGCGACGTGACCGTTGCCGCCGCCAATGCCGATTTTTCCGATGATGGCGAGTATCAAGTCCTTCGCAGTGACGCCTTTGGGGCGCTTTCCATTGACGAGAATGTGCAGCGTCTTCGAGCGCGACTGCACGAGACACTGTGTCGCGAGAACGTGCTCGACTTCGCTGGTGCCAATGCCAAAAGCCAGAGTGCCGAAGGCGCCGTGCGTGGAGGTGTGGCTGTCGCCGCAAACAATGGTCTGGCCAGGCTGCGTGATGCCGAGCTCCGGGCCAATGATGTGCACGATGCCCTGATTCTTGCTGTTCATGTCGAAGAGGCGGACGCCGGATTCGCGGCAGTTTTTCTCCAGGGCATCGAACTGAAGCTTAGCGTCGTTGTCGAGGATGGGCAGAGTGCGGTCAGTGGTGGAGACGGAATGGTCCATGACCGCGAAAGTGAGATCGGGGCGGCGGACTTTGCGGCCTTCGGCGCGAAGCCCGGCGAAAGCCTGGGGGGAAGTGCCTTCGTGAATGAGGTGGCGGTCAATGTAGATGATCGCGGGTTGGCCGGGCTGCTCGTAGACGACGTGGGAGTCCCAGATTTTTTGATAGAGCGTTTTAGGAGTCATGGCGTTTCCATTCGGATTCTAGCACTCCTATTGGGAGAGGCAAATGCGTGGGAGGAGCGGGGGGAAGGTTGACAGTCGACAGTTGAAAGTTGAGATCCAAAGAAAAACAACGATTCAACACACAGTGCGGGGAGAACACGGAGCTCACGGAGACGAAACGAGAAAAGGCGCTGCGGCGGAAAAACCGAGCGCGTTCTGAGGAAGGACCAGTGGTCAACATGCTACCCTCCCCCCCACCCGGGTGTTTTTGTCAAAGAGTGCGGAATGGATTGAAAATAAAAGAGCTGATTTTTTTCGAGGTGCAAAGAGTGGGCAGGAGCGTGAAATTGAGGATGCCCCGGCCCCTCTATGTTTTTGTAACGATAAGATAGGATAGGGTTTAGGAGGTAGGGGCGGCAAACGATATGATTCCATGGAAGTTAGTGGATGGGTGAGTGTGTAAGGCGGGGAGAGGAAACAAGGATTCGGCGAGGACGGGGCTTAGCAAGCATAGGGAAAGGATAGCACGGAAGTAAGGTTTGGTTAAGTGCTTTGTAGGGAACAGATCGAAAATGAGGATTGAACGGCTATTAGGCTGAGTGAATGGTTATGGAGAAGAGGACGAATCGAAGAATGTTCGACCCCTTGTCCGTAGAATCATCCGGAACGCAAACGACGCGCACAAACAAAATGCAAAGGGTAGGCCAGCCCGAGCGGAGTTAAGCGGCTAAGAGTGATCCACTTGCGGTGCTGAGGCCGACGGGGTCACACTGATGAGGCCGGGGTCGTGGCTGGCTACGTCTCACCGTTCTATTGCGCTTATCGCCAACAATGGCTAGGATTAGGGTCATGGCCAAGACTAAGGAATCGGATTTCGAGAAAACTGCTCCTGTTCTGGGGGAAGAAGACGAAACCACGCTAGCTGCCATTGACGAAGGGCTGCGAGACGTTAAGTCTGGCCGAACTGTTTCCGTCGAACAAGTCCGCGAGCTCCTGCCCAAGTGGATTTCCGCTTCCTCTTCACGCGAAGAGCGCTGAAGGATCTCGCTGATATCATCGGCCACATTGCCGAAGATGACGCAGACGCCGCTGAGCACTTCGGCAATTCCTTGCTGGACCATGTGGAGCTCTTAACGAGATTCCCTCACATGGGCGGCACAATTCGCAAGAGAGCTCGAGTGCGGAAGTTGTCTCATAGCCCGGTTCTGGTCTATTACCAGGTTCGCGAAGACAAACACCTCATCGAAATACTTCACCTGAGGCACGCTTCCCGCAGGTCTCCCAAGTTCTAGCGTCAGAGCGCGTTCACCTAGGCATGCATTTTCCGATTCTGGCCTCATGAGTATTTACCGAACGGGTGGACGCTCCGTCTGCGCCGCGGTCAGAGACGCCGAAGCCCCCCTGCCGCTAACCGAGCGTGACGCTTCCCGGGACCGCATGAAGGAAAAATGAGGACAAAGAGGTGCTGGTTGCGTCCTTTGGAGCCGTTATTCTTTGGTTTTGCGGCGCTCGCAGAGGGTGACGATTTTTGTGGGGTCGACAGCATCGGTGTCGATTTGCATTTCGACGACTTTGCCGCTCTTGTCGATCAGGTAGTTGACGCGGCGAGCCGCTTTGTACTTGGGATTGTAAAGGCCGTACTGTTTGGTAACGTCACCGCCCCAATCACTCAGCAGGGGAAAAGTGACGGCGATTTTTTCTGCCCACGCGGCGTTGCTGAAGGCGCTGTCCATGCTAACACCCAAGACCTGGGTGTCTGCAGCTTCCAGCCTTGCCAGGTTCTGCTGGAAGTTCTGCATTTGCTTGGTTCAACCACCGGTGAAGGCGAAGATGTAAAACGCCAGGGCGACGTTTTTCTTCCCACGGAAGTCATGCAAGGACACCTGGTTGCGATGCGTGTCCATCAAGGTAAAATCCGGCGCCATGTCCCCGACTTTGACGGCGGGATCGGGCATGGCGTCTTTCTTCTCGGCTTGCCCCCACAGCCGGTTGGCGGCCGGCGGCGCGCTTAGAGCGAGCATCCCGAACAACAGGACGGTGATTCCTTTGTGCATGCGTCTTGTCCTCCTTAAGTAGCGGTCTTGTGGGCCCGCGCCCGGCGCAAGCCGTGTGCGAGATGATAGCAGATGTCTGAACCCTCCAGGGGCAAACCACATTCTCGCCAGACTTTGCTTTGTGACTTTGTATCATGACTGCAACATCATGACGTTGCATCATGACTTTCGCTCAATTCGCCTCAGGGGGCATCATGGGGCGAAGGACTTGATGCGAGCGACTGTGGAGGCGTCCAGCGATTGGATGAGAGCGACCATGAGATCCACGGTGCGATCGAAGTCGGTGCGATCGATAATTCCATTGTGGGCGTGAGTGGAACGGGCCGGAACAAGGACCGTGGTGACTGGGACCCCGCCATTGTTGAGCTTGATCGCGCCGGCATCATCTCCGAAGCCGGGGACGAAATCGAACTGCAGGGGGATGTGCTGGTCGGCAGCGATCTTTTTGACATGCGCGACGAGGTTGCGGTTGGGGAGTTCGCTGAAGGTATAGAGCATCATGCCTGGGCCGCCTCCTAGAACTTCCTGCGCCGCTTCGGAGCCAGGCCCCGGGACGTCGTTGGGGATGCCAACTTCCAAACTGAAGCCGACATCGGGATTGATGATGCGCGCGGACGTAGCCGCGCCACGCATCTCGATGCTGCCCTCTTCCTGGACTGTACCGACATAGAAGATCTGGTTGGGGTGAGGAGATTTGGCGAAGCGCCGCATGACTTCGAGTATGACCGCGCAGCCCACGCGATCATCCCAAGCCTTGGAAAGGTAGCGGTTGTTGGCGAGCACGGCGAAGTCGGAAACGGGAGCGACGGGATCGCCGGGTGAAATGCCCAAGGCTTGAACTTCAGCGGCAGAGCGTGCGCCAGTATCAAGAAAAAGATCCTGCGGTTGCAGATGGCCCTGTGCGTCGTGTGGAGCGATGTGCGCGTCCCAAATATCAGTGACCGCGAGGACCGGGCCTTTGGAGCCGATGATCATCCAACGCTGGTCGGGGAGCGCAGCGGAGAGCCAGTAACCAAGCATCTGCATGGAAATGAAACCGTCGGGACGAATCCGCCGAACCATGCCGCCAAGCTCATCCATATGCGCGTCGAGCATGATGCGAGGACCGGAATTACCTTGCTGGGCGATGATCGAGCCCAAGCCGTCGTAAGAGACGCTATCAGCCAATGGATGCATGCGCTCTGTCATGATCTTGCGAACTGATTCCTCAGAACCGGGAGGGCCAGGAGCTTCGGTGAGTTCTTTCAATAGCTGGACGACGCGATCATGGCTTTGTGGGGAAGGCTGCGATGTGGATTGCGTCTGCGCGCGGCAAGCGCCAGCAAGCGATAGGAGGATGTGGAAAGAAAAAAGTAGGCGGCGCATGTTGGACTAGTCTCCCTGTACGCGGGAATGATACAAAAGATCGCTGCGAGTTGAAACCATTCAAACCAGCAGAAATGCGACGGACGGGAGAGGCGATATGGCAAAGCCGAAGGTGAAATGGGGCGTGCTGGGCGCAGCGTCGATTGCCACGAAGAAAGTAATTCCAGGGATGCAGAAAGGGGAGTGGAGCGAGATTGCGGCAATTGCCTCAAGGGATTTGAAAAAAGCGAAGGACGCGGCGAGAAAGCTGGGGATAGCGAAAGCGTACGGGTCCTATGAAGAGCTTCTGGCTGACCCGGAGATTGAAGCGGTCTACAACCCGCTGCCGAATCATTTGCACGTGCCCTGGTCCGTTAAGGCGGCGGAAGAGGGAAAGCACGTGTTGTGCGAGAAGCCGTTGAGTCTTTCGGTGGCGGAGGCAAGAACGCTGTTGGAAGCGCGAGACCGGTGCAGCGTGAAGATTGGCGAGGCCTTCATGGTGAAGACCCACCCACAATGGCTGAGGGCCCGCGAGCTGATTCGCAAAGGAGTGATCGGAGACTTGCGGGCGATTGTGGGCGGCTTCAGCTACTTCAACCGGGACCCTGAGAACGTGAGAAACAAGGTGGAGTGGGGCGGAGGAGCACTGATGGATATCGGGTGCTACCCGATTACGACGTCGCGTTTTATTTTTGGCGAGGAGCCTCTGAGCGTATTGGGATTGATTGAACGGGATCCGGATTTCAGGACGGACCGATTGGCATCGGCTATCTTGGAATTTCCGTCGGGGCAAGCGGTATTCACGTGCAGCACGCAGTTGGTATCGTATCAACGGATGCAATTCCTTGGGACAACGGGGCGCATCGAAATAGAGATACCATTTAACGCGCCGCCGGATCGCCCGACGAAGATTTTTATTGATGATGGACGCGATGTGTTTGGAGGAGGAATTCGGATGGAAACGATTCCGGTTTGCGACCAGTATACGGTACAAGGGGACGCTTTCTCGCAGGCGATCCGAGAGGGAAGGGAGGTTCCCGTGCCGCTAGAGGATGCTATTGCGAACATGGCGGTGATTGAGGCAGTGTTCCGGGCTGGGGAATCGGGGCATTGGGAAAAGCCGTAGAGGATTTCAACACAAAGAGCACGGAGCGCACAGAGAGAAAGAAGAAAATGCCGATTCGAACGATACTGCAATTGGGTGATCCAGGATTACGCGAAGTCGCGAAGAAAGTGAACGATCCTGCAGCGCCGGAAATCCGCGTCTTGGTCGAAGACTTGTCTGACACGCTCGCGTATTGGAAAAAGACGACGGGTTACGGCCGGGGAATCGCTGCCCCGCAAATTGGCTCGAATTTGCGCGTGATTTTTCTGAAATTGCCCGGAGAAGAGGCGTGGCCGCTGGTGAACCCGGAAATCACCTGGCGAAGCGCAGAGAAAATAATCGTTTGGGACGCATGCCTGAGTTTCTTGTCGATCTTCATGCAAGTGGAACGGCACCGCGAAATCAAAGTGCGCTATCAGGATTTGCACGGGGAGGGGCACGAAATTGACGCAGGCGAACAGCGGAATCTCTCAGAGCTCTTGCAACACGAGATCGATCATCTCGACGGCATCCTGGCGGTAGATCGCATCATCGATATAAAGACGATGTGTACGCGCGAAGAATTCGAGAAGCGATACCGGGCTGGAAGTCCGTACGCCGTGGCGGCTGCCGGTGAAGAAGCACGGAAGTCATGAAACAGTGATCGAGAGGATAGACGTCGGACTTTGCGAAGGGCAGAAAAAATGAACACGGTTTTTTACACAACGTTGGAAAGTCCCGTGGGGACGTTATTGCTCGCGGGCGATTCGCAGGCTTTGCGGATGGTGAGCTTCGAAAGCAGCAAGCACGCAGAGCCGCCACAAGCGGACTGGAAGCAGGACAAAGCGCCGTTCGCCGAAGTCATTCGCCAATTGCGGGCCTACTTCCGCGGCGAGCGGAAAGAATTCGATCTTCCATTGGCGCCGGAGGGAACGGAATTTCAACTTCGCGTTTGGAACAGGCTGCGTACGATTCCTTATGGAGAGACGATTTCCTACGCACAGCTCGCGGAGCGCATCGGCAATCCCAAAGCCGTGCGTGCTGTGGGCTTGGCGAATGGGAGCAATCCGATACCGATCATCATTCCGTGCCACCGGGTCATCGGCAGCGATGGCAGCCTGACCGGTTTTGGCGGCGGCCTTCCCACCAAGAAGATGCTTCTTGAACTGGAAAGCAAACAGCTGAGTCTGTTGTAATCGATTTTCCGTTGAACCAATTGAAACCAGGGCTGTAGAGATTTAGCCGGGGTGTCTTAGACTTCACGGCAATCCGAGAAAAGTGAAAGCACGGCGCGCACAGGCGCGTGAAACGCCTGAAGGAGCAGGGAAGCAATAGCGTAAATAAGAAGCCGTGGTCTCATGCTCATAGAAACACGGCGGCATAAAGAAAGTTGCGGTGGCGGAGGCCCGAGCGGGGGGCGATCGTCTAGCACCCACCGGCAATGGACGGAACAAGCAGAACCCTGTCGCCTTCCTTGAGGGAGCAGGCTTCGCCGCCAAGAAAGCGGATGTCTTCTTCGTTGAGGTAGACGTTGAGGAACTGGCGGATCTGGCCCTGATCATCGCGAACGTGACGCGAGAGGTCAGGAAAGCGAGAAGTGAGCTCGTTGAGAGCGTCGGCGATTGTGGCCGCGCTACAGTCTACTTTTGGGGCGCCGTCGGTGAAGCGACGGAACGCTGTTGGGATTTCGATGGTCACTGGCATTTCTAAATTCTCCTTATCTGGTTCAATTTAAGCCCTAACGCCTGCGGCAGTGGCGCCTAGTTGCGCGTCGAGATAAGCTTCGAAGGCGTCGAGGCGCGGCGCGATGGCTTCGGTCGCCGGGAATTCGGCGGCAATGGCATCGGTGGTCTTCAGGCCATTACCGGTGATGCAGACGACGGTAGTTTCGTCGGGCTTGATGCGACCTTGCGCGATTAGTTTTTGGGTGACGCCTGCAGTCACGCCGCCCGCGGTCTCGGTGAAGATACCCTCCGTTTCGGCGAGCAGTTTAATGGCTACGACGATTTCAGGGTCGGAGACGTCTTCGGCCCAGCCTCCGGAGTCGCGGATTTGTTTTATGGCAAAGGGGCCGTCAGCAGGATTGCCGATGGCCAGCGAGCGCGCGATAGTGTTGGGCTTTTGCGGCTCGAAGCGCGAAAGATTACGCTTCACGCCATCGGAAATGGGCGAACAGCCGGTGGCTTGCGCGCCAAAGAATTTTACGGGCTTGGCTTCGACCCAGCCGAGCGCAACCAACTCACGAAACGCCTTTGCAATCTTGGTGATTAGCGAGCCGCCCGCCATGGGCACAACCACATTATCCGGCAGCGTCCAGCCTAGTTGTTCCGCGATTTCGTAGCCATGCGTCTTCGAGCCTTCGGAATAGTAGGGGCGAAGGTTGACGTTGACGAGGCCCCACTGGAAGCGGTCGGCGATTTGCGCGCACAGACGGTTTACGTGATCGTAGTTCCCGTTGATGCGCACGATGCGCGCGCCGTAGACGGCGGTGTTGAGAATTTTCGCCGGCTCGAGGTCAGCGGGGATGAATACGCAGGCGTCAAATCCTTGCTGGGCGGCTTGCGCAGCGACGGCGTTGGCGAGATTACCGGTCGAGGAGCAACCGACAGTGGTGAAATGGAATCGGCGCGCAGCGGAGAGAGCCGTGGCCACGACGCGATCTTTGAAGGAGAGGGAAGGGAAGCAAACGGCGTCATTCTTGAAATAGAGATTCTTCAGTCCCCATTTTGCGGCAAGCTTCTGCGAGGCGACCAGCGGTGTGCCGCCGACGGCGTTCGGACCGACGAAGTCTTCAGGAAGAGGGAGTAGCTCGGAATAGCGCCACATGTTGAAGTCGCGGCCGGCGACGTTTTCCCGGCGGGCAATCTTCTTCAGGGAGTCGTAATCGAAAGCGACTTCAAGAGGGGAGAAACAGTCTTCGCAGAACGAGCGGGGAACGTTGCCCCAGGTCTTGCCACATTCTCGACATCGAAGTTCGTAAAGCCCGTTAGTGGACATAAAGCGAGTTCCTTTATACAAGCTGTTAGTAATCAACAATCGGTGAAGGCCACCGAAGGTGCATGCACCGAAGCCGGGACGCAGGCACATGGAACTCGATTAGGGCAGCAGGGAGGGAAGAAACGAAAAACCCTCCGTGCCAAAGTGCTCGGAGGGTCTCAGAAAATCTTCTAAGAAACTCGAAAAGCTCTTTAGCAGTTTTTTACGTGGAGCAAGTTGCCCTAAATCGCCACGTGTC
>Ga0209056_10002543_pt1 | contig 19591 bp, 23 predicted proteins | sample GraSoiAngelo_114_FD_185876 | JGI IMG/M metagenome (GOLD analysis project Ga0209056, IMG submission 185876) | Grasslands soil microbial communities from the Angelo Coastal Reserve, California, USA - 14_0903_13_40cm (SPAdes) (version 2) | ecosystem: Environmental > Terrestrial > Soil > Grasslands...
TTTCCCGGCCGCCGCCGGCGCACGTAACGCGTCGCGTAGACCTGCTCGCCGAGCGACAGCACCTTGTTGTCGACCCAGCCCGTCGCGAGCACCGCCTCCTGGACCTGCTCCCAGCTCGGTGCGCCCTCGAGGAGATGACCCTTCTTCCATACGACGACCCAGATCGCGCCGTCGGGATGCGCGGCGCGCACGACCTCGCGGCCGAGCAGCCGGGGGTCGCATTCCGCGAGGGCGAAACAGAGCACGAGGCCGTAGCGGCCGTCCCTCGCGCGCAGCGGCAACCGGAGATCCACGACGTCGAGCTGACCCGCGAGATGCTCGATGGGGCGGTCGTATGTCCGCGTCCCGCCGACGCGCAGCGCCGGCAGGCCCGGCTTGACCCCGAGCTTCGGCACCACCTCCTCGGCGGCCCGCATGGTCCTGGGGGCGGTCATGAGGCCGAATTTAGGCCGAGCGAAGGGCGGGAACGTCGCTTGCATGCAGGGTAGCGATGGCGATCCTCGACCACCGGCCCCGTCCGGTGCTCATCGTCGACGACGACATGGAGACGCTGCAGGCCGAGCGCGCTCTCCTTGCGGACAACGGATTCCGCGTGATCGAGGCGCGCGACGGCGGCGAGGCGTTGCGCGTCGTGCAGGCCGATCCGCCGGCGGTCGTCGTCCTGGACATCCAAATGCCCGGCGTCGATGGACCGACGTTCGCGCGCGAGCTGCGGATGGCGCTCCGCCGCGTGCCGCTCATCGTCCTCACCGGCGTCGCCGATCCACGCCGCGAGGCTGATCGCTGCAACGCCGAGGCATACCTGAGTAAGCCGTTCGACGCCGAGGAGCTCGTGAGGGTCGTTCGCCGCTTCGCGGCCTGATCGTTGAGGGAACTTCGTTCCCCAAATTGAGGGGACCCCTCAGCCCCCCTCGGCCGGCCATATGCTCGTGCCCATGAGCGCTCGTCTGCTCGTCCGCGATGAGGCGGTGGTCGTCGAGCGCCCCACCGAGCAGCTCGCGGAGCATCGTGACAAGCCGTGCTGGATCGACATCCCCGATCGCACGAGCGGGGAGCTCGCTCGCGTGGCGAAGGATCTCAACCTCCATCCGCTGGCGGTCGAGGATGCGACCCAGCGGGACGAGCGGCCCAAGATCGATCAGTACGAGAACCACTACTTCATCGTCTTTTACGCGATCGAATCGCCCTCACCGGGTGTGGTCAGATACCACGAGTTCTCGATCTTCGTCGTGCCGAACGCGATCGTCACGGTGCACGACGGAGACTGCGAGGGGCGCAAGCAGGTCGAGAAGCGCTTCCGCGAGGGCCGCCTGCACACCACCGGCCTGCTCCTCCACGCGCTCCTGGACACCATGGTCGACGGCTACTTCGCCGTGGTGGACCAATTCGGAGAACGGATCGAGCTGCTGGAGGAGTTCGTCGCGGACGAGAGCGACGCGAAGGAGATGCGGACCCCGCTCAAGGAGCTCTTCCTCGTGAAGCGCGATCTGCTTCATCTGCGGAAGACCATCGCGCCCGAGCGCGACGTCATGCAGGTCCTCATCCGCGGCGACATCCGCGAGCTCCGCGAACCGGGGCGGCGCGCGTACTTCCAGGACGTGTACGACCACATCATCCGGGTGACCGACGAGATCGATACGTTCCGCGAGCTCACCTCGAACGTGATCGACGCGTACCTCGCCGCCGCGTCGAACCGGCTCAACCAGGTCATGAAGGTCCTCACGAGCGTGGCCACGGTGCTCCTCGTGCTCACCCTGTTCACCGGCTTCTTCGGCATGAACTTCCAGGCGCTGCCGTTCGACAACATCGACGTCTTCCTGGGCGGGATGGCGCTCATGATCGCGTCGGCCGTGCTCGTGACGTTCTATTTCAAGCGGCGGGGCTGGCTCTAGCGCCGTAGTCGGGGTCCGGGGGCAGAGACGGGCGACTCCGGCTAGACTCGATCCACTTGGCCGCACCCCGTACCCCGGGTGGAGCGCGCTCGAACGCGGCGATCCTGGGCCAGGTCGGATTCATGGTCGCGGTCCCCATCGCGGTAGGTGCCTGGCTCGGACAGAAGCTCGATGAGTCGGCCGGCACCGCACCCTGGGGACTGCTTGGACTCGTTTTCCTGGGCATGGCGGTCGCGGGATTCGGCGTGGCAATGATGCTCCGGCGCTACATGGCCGAGAATCCTGTCGGTCCGGTCAGCGAGCGGGCACGGCAAGCTGGCCGGCAGTGGGAAGCCGAGATCGACGAGCGCGAGCGCAAGCGCGACGCGGGGGAGGACACCAAGTAGGCATGCCGCCGTATCCGGACATCCCGAAGGCGTTCGAGCTCACGGGGGAGCCGCTGGTGACGTTCGGCACGACCGGCCCGGCGGCGAACCTGGCGGGGATCGGCGTCGAGTGGGACTGGAGCTACACGAACGCGCACTTCACGATGCTCCTTGTCACGCTGCTCCTCACCGTCGTCGCGCTCATGGCGACGCGCGTCATGAGCGACCGGCCGTCGGGACTGCAGAACCTCATCGAGCTGCTCGTGCAGGGGCTCGCGGACTTCGTCGAGAGCATCGGCGGCACGGCGGCGCTCAAGTACCTGCCGCTCTTCGGCACTCTCCTCCTCTTCCTCGTCATCTCGAACTGGCTCTCGGTCGTTCCGTTCGTCGGCAGGGGCCTCCGCATCTTCCACCCGCCGACCGCTGATTACCACACGAACTTCGGCCTCGCGATCGTGGCGTTCGCGCTCTATCAGACCGAAGGCGTTCGCAAGCATCGCCTGGGCTACTTCAAGCGCTGGCTCAACTTCTCCGGGTTCGCGGAGAAGGGGGGCCTCAAGCTCTTGCTCGGTCCGATCTTCCTGCTCGTCGGGCTCATCGAGCTCGCATCGGAGCTCTTCCGGATGCTCACGCTCACCCTGCGTCTCTGGGGGAACGTGCTCGGCGGCGAGATCATGCTCGTCGTCATGAGCGCGCTCCTGTTCGTGCCGGGGCTCGCGCTCCCATTCGTCGGACTCGAGGTCTTCATCGGCCTCGTGCAAGGGCTCATCTTCTCGCTCCTCGTCCTCATCTACTTCATCCTCGCGATCGAGTCGCACGAGGAGCCCGAGGAAGAGCACCCCGCCGCGTCACGTACGGGCGAGATCGCGCATCCGCAAGCGCAGGCCGCATGACCAAATACCGCAGAAGGGAACACCCTCTATGAACCTCGCATGGCTCGCCGCCGGTATCGCCGTCGGCTTCGGCGTCCTTGGGCCCGGCATCGGCGTGGGCATCCTCACCGCGAAATCGTCGGAAGCGATGGGCCGCAACCCAGACGCGGCGGCGGTCATCCGCACGAACATGATCATCGGCGCCGCCCTCGCGGAAGGGCTCGGCATCCTCGCGTTCGTGCTCGGCATCCTGCTCTCGGGTAAGGCGTAGCGGTGCTCTTCACGCCATCGCTCGCGGAAGAGGGCGGCGCGCTCACGGTGCATCCGTACTGGATCCTCGTGTCGATCGTCCAGTTCCTCCTCCTCTTCTATCTGCTCCGCAGGTTCCTCTGGGGGCCGGTCCTGCGAACGCTGAACGATCGCGCGGAGCGGATCCGCGAAGGACTCGCCGCGGCGGAGGCGGCGAAGGCCGAACGCGAGCGGCTGGCGGCCGAGGTCGAGACGATGCTCGCCAAGGCGCGGCGCGAGGCGCAGGAGATCGCGGACCGCACGACAAAAGCCGCGGAGGCGGCGGCCGCCGATCTGCGCGCGCAGGCGAAGGCCGAGGCTGACCGCATCCGCGAGCGGGGTCGGGCCGACGCGCAGCAGCTGCACGATCAGGCGCTCGCGCAGCTCCGCGGCGAGCTCGCGTCCATGGTCGTCCTCGCCGCGAGCCGCGTGCTCGGGCGCGAGGTCTCGCCCGAGCGGCATCGGGAGCTCATCGAACGATCCCTCGACGAGGCCGGGGCGGAGCTCTCCGGCGAGAAGGTCTGAGCGATGCCCGTAAGCGGCTCCGCGGCGCGGCGCTACGCCGAGGCCATGCTCGACCTCGCCGCGCCGGAGAAGGCCGTGGGCGCCTACCGGGTCTCGCTCGACCGGGTCGCCCAGGCGTTCGACCGCGCGACCATCGAAGCGCTCCGCAACCCGCGAGTCCCGCTCGGTCGGCGCGCCGCCGCCCTCGCGGCCGCGACGAACGACGAGCCCGTGGCGATCCGTTCGCTCCTGCGGCTCCTGCTCGAGCGCGACCGCATCGCGCTCGTCCCTGCGATCGCCGCGGCATACGGCGAGCTCGTCGACGCGCGGGAGGGGATCGCGAAGGCGCGTGTGACGACCGCGGTGGAGCTGAGCGAGCTCGAGCGCGAGGGGCTCGTCCGCCGTCTCGAGCGCGCGAGCGGGAAGAAGATCCGCGCGACGTTCGCGGTCGATCCGTCGCTCATCGGCGGCGCGAAGGTCCAGCTCGGCGACCATCTCGTCGACGCATCCCTCGACGCACAGCTGCGCTCGTTAGGAAAGCAGCTGGCCACAGGTACTTGAAAGTGGGCTGGATAGCTTGATCGTGCACGGTCGGACGCGGCTCGCGACGAGATAGAAGGAGAGACCGACGATGGCCACCTCCTCAGAGATCACCGACATCATCAAGGCGCAGATCCGCCGGTTCGAAGGCCAGGCGGAATCGGCCGACGTCGGTACGGTCGTCGAGGTGGGCGACGGCATCGCGCGCGTCCACGGTCTCGCCGGCTGCATGGCGAGCGAGCTGCTCGACTTCGGGCACGACGTGTTCGGCCTCGCCTTCAACCTCGAGGAGGACACGGTCAGCGCGATCGTCCTGGGCGAGTATCAGGAGATCAAAGAGGGCGACGAGGTCCGTACGACCGGACGGATCGCGTCGGTGCCGGTCGGCGAGGCGCTCGTCGGCCGCGTCGTCGATCCCCTGGGGCGGCCGATCGACGGCAAGGGCTCGATCGCGACGAAGGAGACGCGGCGCATCGACGTCGTCGCGCCGCGGGTCATCACCCGGAAGAACGTCGACACGCCGGTACAGACCGGGATCAAGGCGATCGACTCGATGACCGCGATCGGGCGCGGCCAGCGCGAGCTCATCATCGGCGACCGGCAGACCGGCAAGACCGCGATCGCGATCGACACGATCATCAATCAGAAGGGCAAGGATCTGACCTGCATCTACGTCGCGATCGGACAGAAGGAGTCCTCGGTCGCGAAGATCGTCGCGACGCTCGAAGAGCATGGCGCCCTCGATCACACCATCGTCGTCGTCGCCGGGGCGGCCGATCCGGCCACGCTCCAATACATCGCGCCGTTCGCAGGCTGCGCGATGGGCGAGTACTTCCGCGATCGTGGGAAGGACGCGCTCATCGTCTACGACGACCTGACAAAGCACGCCTGGGCGTACCGGCAGGTATCCCTGCTCGTGCGCCGGCCTCCCGGCCGCGAGGCGTATCCGGGGGACGTCTTCTACCTGCACTCGCGGCTCCTCGAGCGCGCCGCACGGATGAACGACGAGAACGGCGGCGGCTCGCTCACGGCGCTTCCGATCATCGAGACGCAGGCGAACGACATCTCCGCCTACATCCCGACGAACGTCATCTCGATCACGGACGGGCAGATCTATCTCGAGACCGACCTGTTCAACGCCGGCATCCGTCCGGCGATCAACACCGGCCTCTCGGTGTCGCGGGTAGGCGGCGACGCGCAGATCAAAGCGATGAGCAAGGTCACCGGAAGCCTGCGGATCGACCTGGGTCAGTATCGCGAGCTGGCCGCGTTCGCCCAGTTCGGCTCCGACCTCGACAAGGCGACGCAGCAACAGCTCCGCCGTGGCGAGCGCCTCGTCGAGATGCTGAAGCAGCCGCAGTACCAGCCCATCCCCGTCGAGAAGGAGATCGTGATCATCTTCTGCGGCACCGCTGGCTATCTCGACGACGTGCCGCGCGAGTCGGTCCAGCAGTTCGAGCGCGATCTCTATCGGTACATGGACTCGGTCGGAAAAAAGGTCGCGGATCGGATCCTCAAAGAGAAGAGGTGGACACCCGAGCTGGAAAAGGACGTCCGCGCCATGATCGAAGAGTTCAAGAAATCCCACCCGTACGGCGAGAAGCCGCTGGGGGGCTCCGCGCCCCAGCCCCCGACCGGCGCAAGACCGCCGGCGGCGGCGAGGACATAGCCCGTGCCGAGCGAGCGCGAGATCCGCCGCCGGATCCGGAGTGTTCGGAACATCCAGCAGGTGACGAAGGCGATGCAGACCGTCGCCGCGTCACGCATGCGGCGCGCGCAGCAGGCCGTGCTCGCCTCCCGCCCGTACGAGGAGCGCCTCCGCGCGATCCTCAACGAGCTCGCGCCCAATGCCGATCCCGAGCTGCACCCGCTCCTGGCCCGACGCGAGGTCAAACGGGCGGCGATCATCCTCGTCACCACGGATCGGGGACTGGTCGGAGCCCTCAACACGAACGTCATCCGTGCGGCGATCCGGCACTCGGAGGCGCTGCCCGCGTCGGCGTTCGTCGCGGTCGGGCGAAAGGCGATCGGTCAGCTGCGCCGCTTCCGCCAGCCGACCACGGCGGAGTTCTCCGGATTCAGCGAGCGGCCGACGACCGGCGACACATCGATCGTCGCGCGGGTGGCGATCGAAGAGTTCGTCGCGCGGCGCGTCGACGAGGTCTATGTGACGTACACGCGGTTCATCAACACGCTCCGCCAGGTCCCGACCGTACGCCGGATCCTGCCGCTCGCGCCGGAGGACTCCGCCGGGAGGTCTGCGGGGGGCTCGCCCCCCGCAACGCTTCAGTACATCTTCGAACCGGACCCGGAGAGCGTGCTCGAGGCGGTGCTGCCGCGGCTCATCGAGCTCACCGTCTACCAGGCGGCGCTCGACAACGCCGCCTCCGAGCAATCGGCGCGGATGGTCTCGATGCGCAACGCGACCGACAACGCGGCAGAGCTCATACAGGACTACACGCTCGCCGCGAACAAGGCCCGGCAGGGCCGGATCACGAAAGAGATGCTCGAGATCGCATCCGGCGCGGAAGCGCTCGCGAAGTGACGCTCGGTCGCACGTGAAGTCAGGGTGATCCGGAAGGAGAACGAGTGGCTGTAGCAACGTCTGAAAACTTCGGGCACATCGTCCAGATCGTCGGCCCGGTGCTCGACGTGGCGTTCGAGGAAGGGCATCTGCCCGAGATCAACTACGCGGTCAAGGTGAAGCGGGAGGGGGACGGCGGAGAGGTCGTCGCGGAGGTCCAGCAGCATCTCGGCAACAACTGGGTGCGCGCGGTCGCGATGGACTCGACGGATGGCCTCCGTCGTGGCATGAAGGTCCTCGACACCGGCGGTCCGATCACCGTCCCGGTGGGACCGGAGACGCTCGGTCGTCTCTTCAACGTCGTCGGCGAGCCGATCGACGGGAAGGGTCCCGTGAAGGGCGTCCGGCGCGATCCGATCCACCGGGAGCCGCCGTCGTTCGTGGACCAGTCGACATCGGCGGAGATCCTCGAGACGGGAATCAAGGTCATCGACCTCATCTGCCCCTTCTTCAAAGGCGGCAAGGCCGCGATCTTCGGCGGGGCCGGGGTGGGGAAGACCTACGTGATCATGGAGCTGATCCGGAACATCGGGTACGAGCACTCGGGCTACTCGGTGTTCTGTGGCGTCGGCGAGCGCAGTCGTGAGGGCACGCAGCTCTTGGGCGAGATGCACGAGTTCGGAGTCATCGACAAGGTCTCGATGGTCTTCGGCCAGATGAACGAGCCGCCGGGCGTGCGCCTGCGGGTCGCGCTGACCGGCCTCACCGTCGCGGAGTACTTCCGCGACGACGAGGGGAAGGACCTGCTCGTCTTCATCGACAACATCTTCCGCTTCTCGCAGGCCGGCTCGGAGGTCTCGGCGCTGCTCGGCCGGATGCCGTCCGCCGTGGGCTACCAGCCGACGCTCGCGACGGAGATGGGCGAGCTGCAGGAGCGCATCACCTCGACGAAGAAGGGATCGATCACGTCGATGCAGGCGGTCTTCGTCCCGGCCGACGACTACACCGATCCGGCCCCCGCCACGACATTCGCGCACCTCGACTCGACGATCCGGCTCGAGCGCTACCTTACCGAGATCGGCATCTATCCGGCCGTGGATCCGCTGACCTCGACGAGCCGCGCGATCGATCCCGGCGTCGTCGGCCAGGAGCACTACGAGACCACGCGCGAAGTGCAGCGAGTCCTCCAGCGCTACAAGGATCTGCAGGACATCATCGCCATCCTCGGCGTGGACGAGCTCTCGGACGAGGACAAGCTGTTGGTCGCGCGGGCGCGCAAGATCCAGAAGCTCCTCTCTCAGCCGATGTTCGTCGCCGAGAAACAGACCGGGATCACGCCGAAGTACGTGACCGTCAAGGACACCGTCCGCAGCTTCCGCGAGGTCCTCGACGGCAAGCACGACGACCTCCCCGAACAGGCCTTTCACATGGTGGGCACCATCGAGGCCGCCCACGAGAAGGCGAAGGGCCTCGCCGGCTGATGCCCCTCCATCTCGAGGTCATCACCCCGGAGCGCCAGGTCTACGAGGACGACGTCGACATGGTCATCGCCCCGGGAAGTGAGGGCTACCTCGGGATCCTTCCGCACCACGCCCCGCTCTTTACGACCCTTGGCCCAGGCGAGTTCCGGGTGAAGAAGGGCGGCGTCGAGCAGGCGCTCGCGGTGTTCGGGGGGTTCATGGACGTACGGGCGGACCGGGTCGTCGTCCTCACCGAGGCGGCCGAACACGCCGAGGAGATCGACTCCGGCCGCGCACAGGAGGCCCGCGACAGCGCTCGGCGAGCGCTCGCGGCGGGACCGGCGTCGGCCGCCGAAGAGGCGCGGGCGCGGGCGGCGCTGCAGCGGGCGCTGATCCGGCTGCGGGTCAGCGAGGCTCGCCGCCGGAGAAGGTGAACACGACCGCGCTCTGAGCGAGTACGCTTGCTCCGCACGCTACGGTGGGAGGCGTGAGCTGAGGGGATCGCGGGCACTCGGGGTCGCGCTCTTGGCGGCGGTCGTCGTCGCCGCGTGCGACGCGCCCGCGCGCGAGATCGCGCCGCTTCCGAACGTCACTCCCGGCGCGATCGAAGCGGTCACCACGCCCGCCCCCACCGGCACGCCCGTGCCCGCGCCGGATCCGGCGCTCTACGCCAAGCTGCGCGTGTTCGTCGCATCGGAGAGCACCGATCAGGTATGGGTCCTCGACGGCGCGCCGGGCCAGCCCTACGCGCTCGTCGGCAAGATCGGCGTCGGGCGGATGCCGCACCAGATGGCCACGTCGCCGGACGGAAAGTGGATCGCGGTGAACAACCGCATGGCGAACACGACGTCGATCATCGACCCGTTCGCGATGAAGGAGCTCGTCCGGCTGCCCGTCGGCAAGCAGCCGCACGGCATCACGTTCTCACCGGACGCGAAGACGCTTTTCGTCGCTCACGAAAAGGATCCCTGGATCGCGCGCTTCGAGGTCGGGACGTGGAAGCCGCTCGCGCCGCTCATGGTCGGCGTGCCGCAGCACGTGCTCACGATCCCGACGAGCCGTCCGAACGAGCTGTGGTTCACCCTCACGAACACGAGCGAGGGCGACGTGCTCCGGGTCTACGACCTCGAGACGAACAAGGTCACGCGCATCAGGATCTCCGACGTCCACGACGCCTACTTCACGCCGGACGAGACCGAGGTCTGGTCGAGCTCGTCAGGCTTCCTCGACAGGCCGTCCGACCGCATGGTGATCTACGACCCGGTGAACAAGGTCGTGAAACAGGAGATCCGCTTCCCTGGCCGCTATCCCTTCCACACGGAGAAGGCGAACCAGGACGGCACCTTCTTCATTGCCGACAAGAACGTCATGATCCTCTCCGACCATCTCGGCCCATCGCTCCTCTGGATCGACTGGAAGGAGCGGCGCATCATCGGGGAGACCACGCTCGGCAAGCAGCCGTTCCACACGACCTATGACCCCGAGGGCGGCCGGCTGCTCACGACGACGAACGCCGACGGCATGGTGAACGTGATCGACGTCAAGACGCGCGCGGTCGTGCAGAAGGTCCCCGTGCCGAAGGCGCACGGCATCGGCGCCGTGGCGCTCGCTGGGAGCTAGCGCTCCCAGCTCCCCTTCTATGGCCTATCGGCCAGTACGAAGGGAGACGCACGTAGTCTCTAGAGCATGCTCCTCCGTTTTCTCGCACCCATATTCAATTGGTTCCCTGTCCGGTGGCAGCGACGCATCCTCGACGGGACGCACACGCGGTTCCTCGTGGGAGTCGTCGGTCTCGGGATCGACCCGGATGGGCGCATCCTGCTCGCGCGCCATCGCTTCGGCGCGCCGCAGTGGCGATTCCTCGGCGGCGTCCTGAATCCGGGCGAGCGTCTCGAGGACGCGCTCGCTCGCGAGGTGCGGGAGGAGACGGCGCTCGAGATCGAGGTCGGCCCGCTCCTCGAGGCGGCCGCGGGCTACCGCTGGCGCCATGTCGATCTCGTCTACGCGTACCGGGTGACGGTGGCCGGCACCCGACTTTCGGGCGAGCTTGCCGAGCTGCGCTCGTTCGATCCGGCCGGCCTGCCCGAGATGCGCGCGGACCAGCGCGGCGTCGTGGAACGCCAGGTCTCGCGCGCCGTGGACTGGGCGCGAGGCCGCTAGTGCGGATCCGCTCGCTGGATCACATCGTCCTGACGGTCGCCGACGTCGACCGGACCGCCGAGTGGTACGGCCGCGTGCTGGGCATGGACGCGGTGACCTTCGGGACCGGCCGCCGCGCGCTGGCGTTCGGTTCGCAGAAGCTCAACCTTCATCAGGCCGGCCGCGAGTTCGAGCCCAAGGCCGCGCGCCCGACGCCGGGGTCGGCGGACCTCTGTTTCATCAGCGACGTGCCGCTGGACGACGCGATCGCGGAGCTCCAGCGGGCCGGGGTCGCGGTCGAGCTTGGCCCGGTGCCCAAGACCGGCGCCCGGCGGCCGCTGCGCTCGGTGTACGTGCGCGATCCGGACGGGAACCTCATCGAGATCGCGAACGAGCTCTGAGCATCGGTCGCGCCGCGCGGAACGCGCTCGTTCTCCTCGCGGTCGCCGCGATCGGCGCGTGGCTCGCGGCGCCGGTCGTGCGCGCGTGGCTTCTCGTCGCCGCGCACCCGAGCGTCCCGGTGCCGCCGGCCGACCTCGCGGTCGAGGACCTCACGTTCCCGGGACCCGACGGCGCTCTCAGCGGCTGGCTCGTAAGAGGCCGGCCGGGCGCCCCGGCGGTGGTCCTCGTGCACGGGTTCAAGAGCTCGCGCGAAGAGATGGTGGGCTACGCGCGCTTCTTGAACGCCGGCGGCTACGGCGTCCTCCTCTTCGACACGCATGGCTGCGGCCGCAGCGACGGCGCGACGATCGGGCTCGGAGCGACGGAGCCGCGGGACATCTCGGCCGCGGTCGCGGCGGTCGCGACGCGCACGGGGGCCGCCAAGGTCGCGGTCCTCGGGATCTCCCTCGGCGCCGGCGCGGCGATCCTCGCGGCCGCCGGCGATCGCGCCATCGGCGCGGTGATCGCCGACAGCGCGTGGACCGACCAGGACCTGCAGCTCGATCGCCTGTCGACGGTGCAGCTCGGTGCGGCCGCCGTCCCGTTGCCGCCGTACGGGCCGGCCATGGTGAGCGCGTTCGTCGGGACCGACGTCCGCCAGGCGCGGCCGCTCGAGGCCGTCGCGCGCGTCGCACCGCGGCCGCTGCTGCTGATCCACTCGGCCGACGACGCGAACGCGACGACACCGGTCGCGGGAGCCCGCGCGCTCTTCGCCGCCGCCGGGGAGCCGAAGGAGCTCTGGGTCGCGCCGCGCGGCGGACACGTCGGCGCCGCCAGCGCGTTCCCCGAGGAGTACCGCGCACGGGTGCTCGCGTTCCTCGATCGCGCGCTGCGGTGAGCCGCGCCACTCGTGCGCGCGGTCAGCTCCGAGCGCGGACCGCGCTACTCCGGCGGTCGGTCCGCTCCGAGCGCGGCGACGATCTCCTTGATCTGTCCGTGGTGCTCGAACTCGTGCTCGAGGATGCGGCGCATGACCTTCCGCGTCGTCCACCGGCGCCCCATGACCGTGTGATCGAGCGCGGTCTCGGCGGGGTCCATCACGGTGAAGCGCTGGAACGCCATCCGGTGGACCGCCTGCAGGGTATTGAAAGGATCGTCCGGCCAGCGCTCGAGCTTCGCGAGGAATTCGGCCTCGCTCTCCATGATGTGCTCGAGCGCCTCTCGGACGCTCCACGTCGTCTCGGTCGGCTTGCGCTCGAGCTCGGCGGGTGAGAGGCCGCGGACGAGCGCGACCAGCGCGGATCGGCTCGCCTCCATCCGGTGGAGAAAGTCGCGCAGCTCGTGTTCCTCGATCGCGCCGACGTCCTCCGGCGCGACGCGATCGGCCGGGAGTGGCTTCACGGCGAACGTGTCCGGGTCGAGATCCTTCCAGTGCTCGACCGAGACGCCACGGGTCTCGAGCAGCTCGAGGTAGGCGCGGAACGCCCGGCGCGCGTTCGCGACCGCCTCGTCCTTCGTCGTTCCCGTGGCGACGCACCCGGGCAGGACCGGCACGTGCGCGAGCCAGTAGCTCTCGCCCCCCTGCCAGTAGATCGTCGGCGCGCTCACGCTCTGACCCAGACCTTCTGCGCGCAGTCCGGGCGTATCGCGCGCACGGTCCCGTCGACCTCGACCCGCAGGGTCGACCCCGCGGGCTCGACGACACGGACGCGGACGCCCGGCCGCAGGCCTTGCGAGTCCAGGTACTGGAGGAAGCCCGGCTCGTGCTCGAACTGGTCCGGAATGCGCTCGATCGTCGCGCTGCCCCCGCGCTCGACCTGCTCGAGTGGCTTCGTCGGCCGCCGCGCCGCTCCGGGCATGGGGTTGCCGTGCGGGCAGGTCTGGGGATCGCCGAGGACGCGCACGAGGCGCTCCTCCATCTCCGGCGACATCGCGTGCTCGATGCGCTCCGCCTCCTCGTGGGTCTTCCACCACTCGTAGCCGAGAAGGTCGACGAGCATCCGCTCGGCGAGGCGGTGCCGGCGGATGATGGAGTCGGCCAGCCGCTGTCCGCTCTCGGTCAGATGCACTTCTTTACGTCCATCCAACGAAACGAGGCCATCTCGCTCTAGCCGGTGGACCATCTCGGAGACCGCGGCCGCCGAAACCCCCATGAAAGCGGCCAGACGAGCGCCGATCACGCTCGTTCCCTCATCGGCGAGCGTGTAGACCGCCTGGAGGTATTCCTCGATCGCGGGCGAGCTGGCCATGGGCTCGATTCTTGACCCAGCGGGTCGGAATTTATTAGGCTCGCTTGATGTAAGGGGCGCCTAAGGAGCCTCTCCCCGGGTGCCGAGTATCGCACCGGAGGTCGCATGTCGGCGGCGGACGTCTCAGCGCTGGTCATCGCACTTCGCGAGGGCGTCGAGATGACGCTCATCGTCGGGATCGTGCTCGCCTACCTAACGCGGATCGGCGCGCGGCGGGCGCATCGGTTCGTGTGGGCGGGCGTCGGCGCCGCCGCGATCGTGAGCCTCGCGTTCCTCGGCGTGCTGAACGCGCTCAACGCCGAGTTCAAGGGCACGACCGAGAAGATCTACGAGGGCGCGACGTTGCTGCTGGCCGCGGCATTCCTCACCTGGATGATCCTCTGGATGCTCGAGCGGTCGCGCTACCTCAAGACGGAGCTCCAGCGTGGCGTGCAGGAGGCGCTCGCGGCCGGCGGCGCGGTCTGGGGGCTCTTCCTGCTGGCCTTCTTCACCGTGGCGCGGGAGGGCGTGGAGACGGCGCTCCTGCTGTTCGCGGCTCCCGGGGAGGGGAAGCTCTTCGGCGCCGTCGTCGGCTTCGCGATCGCCATCGGAATCGGCGTGCTCATCTACGTCTACGGCCGGCGGCTCGACCTGGCGACGTTCTTCCGGGTCACCGGGATCATGCTCATCGTCTTCGCCGCCGGGCTCGTGACGCACGGCGTGCACGAATTCGTCGAGGCTGGGCTCGCGGGCGGGCCGACGCTGTTCGATCTCGGCCAGGTGCTTCCCGACAGCGACGGCGTCGGCGCCGTGCTGCGGACACTGATCGGATACTCCGCCGACCCGACGCTCCTCGAAGGCGCGTCCTGGGGCGGTTACTTCGTGCTGGCCTGGGCGCTGGCGAAGGCGCGCGTGTTCGCGCGGCGCTTCGTACCGACGACGGAGGTCCGTCCCGCCCAATAGACTGACGACTCGAGGGGTTCCGCCCCGAGTCGGGGGGCTCCGCCCCCCCGGCCCCCAAAGGAAGGACTGATTTGTTCTCTCGTCAGATCGGCATCGACCTCGGCACGGCCAACGTCATCGTCTACGTCCGAGGAAAAGGCATCGTCCTCACGGAGCCGTCGGTCGTCGCCCTCGCGCACGAGAATGGCCAGAGCCGGCCGCGCATCGTCGCCGTCGGCGAGGAAGCGCGCCTGATGCTGGGGCGCACTCCTGGCAGCATCACCGCGCTGCGTCCGATGCGCGACGGCGTCATCGCCGACTACGTGATCACCGAGTACATGCTGAAGTACTTCATCGACAAGACCTGCGGACGGATCCGCATCTTCCACCCCGAGCTCATGATCTGCGTGCCGTCCGGCGTGACGAGCGTCGAGCGCCGCGCGGTGAAGGACGCGGCGGTGCGGGCGGGGGCGCGGGACGCGCACCTCATCGAGGAGCCGCTCGCTGCGGCGATCGGCGCGAACATCCCGATCTCGGGTCCGTCGGGGAACCTCATCATCGACATCGGCGGCGGCACCGCGGAGATCGCGGTCATCTCGCTCGGCGGCATCGTCGTGTCGCGCAGCGTGCGCGCGGCGGGCAACAAGCTCGACGAGGCGATCGCGAGCTTCGTGCGCAAGCGCTACAACCTCATGATCGGCGAGCGCACGGCCGAGGACGTGAAGATCCAGATCGGCTCCGCGCTGCCGATGGACCCCGAGCTCACGATGGAGGTGCGCGGCCGGGATCTCATCGCCGGCCTCCCGCGCACGATCACGATCGGCAGCAACGAGATCACCGAGGCCATGGACCCCGTCCTCCAGCAGATCATCGCCTCGGTCAAGTCCGTGCTCGAGGAGACACCGCCCGAGCTCGCATCGGACGTCATCGACAAAGGCATGGTCCTCTCCGGCGGAGGCGCGCTCCTGCGGAACATGGACAAGCTCCTGACCCAGGTCACCGGGGTCGCCTGCTACGTGGCCGAGAACCCGCTCTACTGCGTCGCGAAAGGCACGGGTCTCGCGCTCGAGCACCTCGACTTCTTCCGCAGAAGCCTCGTGGCGGTCCATTAGACCGGGCGGGGAGCGAGGGCTCAGGGGAAGGGGCCGAGGGGCAGGGGACCCTCTCAGCGAAGCGTGCAGCGAGTGGAGCGAGCGTGCCGACCGAGCAGGGACGTGCCTCGAAACGAGCGGACGGCCCCACGAGCGAAGCGGCCGAAGGCAGCGGAGTGAGTAGGGATCGGAGAGTCGACGTGCTCGGCGTCGGCTTCGATCGGGTCGGCCTCCGCGGCGCCCTCGAGAGGGTCCTCGAGCGGCACGCGGCAGGGGAGCGGACGTTCATCATCACCGCGAACCCGGAGTTCGTCATGCTCGCGCGCCACGATCGCGAGCTCGCGGGCGTCGCGCGCGAGGCCCATCTCGTCGTGGCGGACGGGGCCGGCATCCTCGTCGCCTCGCGTCTTCTCGGCGATCCGCTGCCCGCGCGGGTCCCTGGCCGTTTCCTCGTGCAGGCGATCCTCCCGCGTCTCGCCGCGCTCGGTGCACCGGTGTTCCTCCTCGGCGCCGGGCCCGGCGTCGCCGATCGCGCGGCCGAGACGCTCCGCCGTCGCGTCCCCGGCATCCGCATCGCGGGGACGGACACGGGGTCGCCGGACGACGATGCGACTGTCGCGCGCGTGGCCGCGGCGCGTCCCCGCGTGCTCCTCGTCGCGTACGGCATGCCGCGCCAGGAGCGCTGGCTCGCGCGGAACCTTCCGCGGCTCGAGTCGGTCAAGGTCGCGATCGGCGTGGGCGGCGTGTTCGACCAGCTCGCCGGCCGCGTGCGCCTGCCTCCGCGCCTCGTGCACGCGCTCGGGTTCGAGTGGCTGTGGCGCCTCGCGTTCGAGCCGCGCCGCTGGCGCCGCCAGCGCGTTCTCCCACTCTTCGTCGCCCACGTCCTCCTCGAACGCGCGCGTCACGGCGCGCGATGAAGCTCGCGCTCGCGCACGAGTACTTCAGCGCCCGCGGCGGCGCCGAGCGGGTCGTCGACGTGCTCCATGGGATGTGGCCCGAGGCGCCCGTCTACACGTTCTTCCACGACCGCCGCCGCTACGGCCGCCTCGACGGCTGGGATCTGCGGACGAGCTACCTGCAGCCCGTCGCGCTCGGTGGCGGCCTGCACCGGCTGCTGCTCCCGTTGTACCCGAACGCCGCTCGCTCGCTGCGCGTCGGAGCGGAGTTCGACGTGGCGCTCGTCTCGACGAGCGCGTTCATCAAGGGCCTCGCGCTCTCCGACCGCACCGTCGAGGTCGCGTACTGTCACTCGCCGACGCGGTACCTCTGGGACTGGGCGGAGCGCTATCTCGAGGAGGAGGTGCCGGCCCCGCTGCAGCCGGTCGTGCGCGAATTACAGGCCCGGCTGCGAGAGACCGATCTCGCGTTCGCGTCGCGCGTTGACCGCTGGATCGCGAACTCGCGCGCGGTCGCGGAGCGCATCGCGCGGTACTACGGTCGCGAGAGCGAGATCGTGCATCCCGCCGTCGACGTCGACGCGTTCGCCGCGAGCGGCCAGCGCGGCGATTTCTGGCTCTTCGTCGGCCGGCTGTCGGCGTACAAACGGGCCGACCTCGCGGTGAGCGCGTTCAACGAGCTGGGCCTGCGCCTGCTCGTGGTCGGTGGGGGCCGCGAGCGCGACCGCCTCGAGCGCCTGGCCCACGAGAACGTGGTGTTCGCCGGCCGCGCCGACGACGCGACACTCCGCGACCTCCTCGCGTCGGCGCGCGGCCTCGTCTTCCCGGCCGAGGACGACTTCGGGCTGGTGTGCGTCGAGGCGCTCGCCTCCGGTGCGCCCGTCGTCGCGCTCGCCGCGGGCGGCGCGCCGGACATCGTCCGCGACGGCGAGGACGGCGCGCTGTTCGCGCATCCCGAGGCCGGCGAGGTGGCGGACGCCGTCCTCCGTGTCGAACGCGGATCGTTCGATCCGCGCGCGTTGCGCGAGTCCGCGCGCAGGTTCGATGTGTCACGATTCCGCGACCGCGTGCGCGCGATCGTCGATGACGCTTATCGCAAAGGAAGACCTTGAACGAACACGACCGACGCATCCGCATCGACATGCACACGCATTCGGAGTACTCGCCCGACAGCCGCACGCCGCTCGCGGAACAGGCCCGGGCGGTCCGTGCGGCGGGCCTCGACGTCGTCTGCGCGACCGACCACAACGTCATCGCCGGCGCGCTCCGGCTGCGCGAGATGGCTGAGGGCTTCCGCGTCATCGTCGGCGAGGAGATCAGCACGCGCGACGGCGAGCTGATCGGGCTCTTCCTCGAGCGCGAGATCCCGCGCGACCTCACCGGCGAGGAGACGATCGCCCGGATACGCGAGCAGGGCGGCGTGGTCGTCGTGCCGCATCCGTTCAGCCGGAACCGCATGTATCACCTGCGGCGAGAGGCGCTGGATCGGCTCTGGCCGAAGGTCGACGCGATCGAGGTGTTCAACGCGCGCGAGGCGTTCGCCGGCGACAACCGCCGCGCCGCCGTCTACGCGGCGGAGCGCGACCTCGCCGGCGCCGCCGGAAGCGACGCGCACCGGCCTGCCGAAGTGGGCCGGGCGTACGTCGAGATGGCCGACTTCGCCGGCCGCGACGATTTCGTCGCGGCCCTCCGCGCCGGCACCGCCCAGGGCACGCTCTCGGGAACGCGCGTACACGTCCTCACGCGCTACGACCGCATCCGCAAGTGGCTCGGACGACGGAAGACCGCGAGCGACGTCCGCTGACCGCACCCGGGCGGGCGCACGTCGAGGACCCGAGCATCGAGGCGCTCGCATCCGCCGCCGGACGCACCGACGAGCTCGCCGTCCGTCGCCAGCTCTTCGGCTGGCGTGAGGTCATATCGACCGTCATCCCCGTCCTCCTCATCGTGTACTTCGCGCGGAACGTCGACTTCGGCCAGGCGCTCGCGACGATCCGCGGCTCGAATCCCCTCTGGGTGCTCACGGCGCTCGTCGTCTACTACATGTCGTTCCCGGTGCGGGCGATCCGCTGGGCGCGACTGCTCCGCGAAGGCGGCACGCGGATCGGCGGTGGCGATCTCCTCGAGATCCTCCTCCTCGGCTGGTTCGTCAACTGTCTCGTGCCCGCCAAGCTCGGCGACCTCTACCGCAGCTACCTCGTGAAGCGGCGTTTCGGCGTGTCGCTCTCGCGGACCGTGGGCGTCGTGGTCGCGGAGCGACTCCTCGACCTGTTCGCGGTCTTCGGCCTTCTCATCGTGGTCGGCTACATCGCGTTCGGTCGCACGGTCCTTCCCGATCTCACCCTCATGTACGTCTCGGCCGTCGCGCTCGGCGTCCTCATCGTCGTCGGGTTCATCGCGCTCTACGCGGTCGCGCCGCGCATCGCCCATCTCTTCCCCGGCGAGGTGCGCCGCATCGGCCGTCTCTTCCGCGAGGGCGTCGTGCACAGCTTCCGCGCGCTACCGGTCGCCGGTCCGCTGACGCTCCTCGTGTGGTTCTTCGAAGCGGGACGCCTCATGTGCGTGCTCGCCGCCCTCGGGCTCACCCTTCCACCGTCGCAGGTCGTGTTCGTCGCCGTCGCGTCATCGCTCCTCACGACCGTCCCGCTCACGCCCGCGGGCTTCGGCTTCGTAGAGATCGCGATGGTGTACGTCCTCAGCGAGGCGTTCGGGCTTCCGCAGCACGATGCCGTCGCGGTCGCGGTCCTCGACCGCACGGTGAGCGTGTTCTCGCTCGTCGCCGTCGGCGGCGTGCTCTATCTGCGCACGCAGCGCACGGAGCGGATCGGCGCGGGCCGGTGAGCGGCGCGCGGGCGCTCGTCCTGCTCTCGCTCGCGCTCGTGGCCTTCCGCCTCGCGTCCGCCGCGCTCGTCGTGGTCCAGCCTGGGTTCACCGACGCGTTCTATTACGCGAGCGTCGCGCGGCGTCTCGCGCACGGCGACGGCCTGACCGCCGATTTTGTCTGGAACTTCATCGAGGCCCCGAATTTCGCGCCGCTTCCCGTGCCCAGCCATCGCTTCTGGATGCCGCTCACCTCGGTCGTGCAGGCCGTGGGGATCGTCGCGCTCGAGCCGGCGCTCGGGACGTTCCGCGCGGCGCAGGCCGCGATCGTCGCGGTCGGCGCATTCGTGCCGGCCGCGGCGTACCTCGCCGCACGCACGATCGGCGGATCGTCGCGCGCGGCGCTCGTCGCGGCGGCGCTCACCGGCATCGGCGGCGGCGCGTTCGCGCCGGCCTGGGTGACGCTCGATTCGTTCGCGATCGCGGCGCTCGTGGGCACGCTCTTCTTCGTCGCCTTCGCGCGCGCCGCGGTCGGCGACGTCCGCGGGGGTGCGCTCGCCGGTCTGTGCGTGGGCCTCCTATTCCTCGCGCGCGCCGAGGGCGCGCTCTTCGGCGTCGCCCTGCTCTGGCTCGCCGCGCGGGCCGGCTC
>Ga0209056_10002545_pt1 | contig 19587 bp, 15 predicted proteins | sample GraSoiAngelo_114_FD_185876 | JGI IMG/M metagenome (GOLD analysis project Ga0209056, IMG submission 185876) | Grasslands soil microbial communities from the Angelo Coastal Reserve, California, USA - 14_0903_13_40cm (SPAdes) (version 2) | ecosystem: Environmental > Terrestrial > Soil > Grasslands...
CCGAGTCCTGCACGTTCGACTGCTGCATCCGCCGTGAAAACGATCTCGCCGACAGCTGCACCTGGCGATGCCGGTAGGCCCTTTGCTAGCACTTCGATTTTTTGACCCTTCTCGTCAAGACGCGGCACCAGAAAGTCATAAAGCTGGTTCGGCTCAACGCGGAAGATTGCTTCTTCCTTCGTGATCAGTCCTTCTTCCACCATCTGCAACGCCACTCGGACAGCGGCCAGACCGGTGCGCTTGCCGTTACGCGTTTGCAGCATGTAAAGCTTGCGGTCCTGGATGGTGAACTCGAAATCCTGCATGTCGCGGTAGTGCTTCTCCAGCCGCGTGGTGATTTCGCGCAGTTGGTTATAGACGTCGGGCATGACCTTTTCGAGTTCGAGGATTGGAACCGGTGTGCGCACGCCCGAAACAACATCCTCGCCCTGCGCGTTCATCAGGAACTCGCCGTAAAACTCTTTCGTGCCGATCGCGGGATTGCGCGTGAAGCCGACGCCGGTGCCGCTGGTGTCGCCGAGATTGCCGAAAACCATGGCTTGCACGTTGACGGCGGTGCCTAGCATGTCGTCAATGTTGTTAATGCGCCGATAGTGCTTGGCGCGATCGTTCCGCCAGGAGCGGAACACGGCGTCACGCGCCATCGTGAGCTGTTCGTGCGCATCCTGCGGAAAGTCGCGCTTGGTGTGCTTCTTGACTACTTTCTTGTACTCAGCGATTACTTCCTTCAGCGCCTTGGCATCGAGTTCGGTGTCGAGCTTTACTTTGCGTTGCTTCTTCTTGCCATCGAACACTTCGTCGAATTCGGACTTCTCAATGTCGAGCACTACGTTGCCGAACATCTGAATCAGGCGGCGATAAGAGTCGTAAGCGAAGCGCGGATTATTGCTCAGCTTGGCCAGCGCTTCGACGCTCTCGTCGTTCAGGCCGAGGTTCAGAATCGTGTCCATCATGCCGGGCATGGAGAACTTTGCGCCCGAGCGCACGCTGACGAGCAGCGGATTCTGTCCCTTGCCCAGCTTCTGCCCCTGCAGTTGTTCGAGCTGGCGCAATGCTTCGTCCATCTGGCGATCAACATCTTGCGACACGCCGCCCTTGCGCATGTACTCACGGCAGGCTTCCGTCGCGATGGTGAAGCCGGGAGGGACAGGCAAGCCAGCATTCGTCATCTCGGCAAGGCCTGCGCCCTTGCCGCCGAGATCGTCTTTCATTTTGCCGTTGCCGTCGGCCTTGCCCCCGCCGAATGAGTAGACGTATTTGGTCGCACGTTTCGGTGTGCTCTTTGCGCTTTGCTGGATCTCAGTTTCTGGAAGTGTCGACGTCGCCATATGAATGGGTTTTCCTTTTCTAAGAAGCTCTTCAAAATGTGGAGACAGCCGCCCTCGGCTGTCCGGTCGAGCTAAACTCGACATTCAACTTGTAAAGCATTGCTGGGGCCGGGGCTCTGGCCCGGAGGACAGCCGAGGGCGGCTGTCCCCACGTTTCCGGTTTCAGATCAGGACTACTTGCCCTGAGTCACAATCTCTGAAAAATCAGCGATCGTGGAAAACTCTTTCAACAGTGTTTGCAGCAGCGCCAGACGGTTGGCGCGCAAGCGTTCGTCTTCAACCATTACCATTACTTTATCGAAAAATGCGTCCACTGCGGGTCGAATCCGCGAAATTTCCGTCAAGGCGCGAGAATATTCCCGCGCCTGCCGGAATTGGGCCACCGCTTGGGCGATTTCCGGGATCTCGGCCCCCAGTTTTCTCTCGGCTTTCTCCTGGAACAGACTGGAATCTACAGCGGAGCTAACTTCCTTTCCTGTTTCTCTCGCCTGGTGAAGAATGTTCTTGATCCGCTTGAACGCAACCGAAATGGATGCAAAATCCGCCGAGCTTCGGACCTCTGAAACGGCGGCTGCTCGTGCCACAGCATCCACTACATCATCTGCGTCCGCCATCAGAACAGCATTCACCACATCGTAGGCATACCCAAGCTGATCGCGAAGATAAAACTCGATGCGCTCGCGGAAAAATGCCCCAAGCGCATTGGCGTAATTTGTTCCTTGCGCGAACTTCTTTTCCGCTACGGATCCAGCGTACGTTTCTCGCGCCAGCTTAATCAGGTCTGAAATGAGAATCGGCAGTTTGTGCTCGGCCATTGCCTTCACGATGCCGTTCGCCTGACGCCGCAGAGCGAACGGATCTTTCGATCCCGTTGGTTGCAGGCCCAGCGCAAACATTCCCGCGATGGTCTCGGCCTTGTCGGCGATCGAAAGCACAGCGCCTTCGACACTCCGCGGCACAGAATCCTCAGCCGACACCGGCTTATAGTGGTCGTAGATAGTTTGCGCGATCAATTGCCGCGTCGCATCCGGCATGCCGCGATCAAGGTTCTGCACGCGGGCATACAGTCCGCCAACAATCCCCTGCAACTCAGTGAATTCCTTCACCAGTTCCGTTGTCAGGTCTGTCTTCGCCAGACACGCCGCTTTGTGAACGACACCTGGTCTGACCGCGATTCCTTTCTGCTTGATGGTTTCAGTCAGCCAGCTACATAGCCGCTGCACTCGAAGTGTCTTCTCGTAATAACTGCCAAGATCTTTTTGAAATGTAACGTTCTTTAACCGTGACACTCGGTCTCGCAGCGGATGCTTCTGATCGGTCTGCCAGAAAAAGCGTGCGTCGTTGAAGCGGGCACGCAGCACGCGTTCATTGCCATGACGGATCAGGCCCTGCGGATCGCCGTCGGTATTCAGAACAGCCAGGAAATTCGGGAGCAGCTTTCCTTTGACATCTTCGATTGCGAAATATTTCTGATGGTCGCGCATGACCGTGACCAGCACTTCTTCCGGAAGTTCGAGGAATTCGCGGTCAAAACTGCCGAGAATAGCCGAAGGCCATTCGGTGAGATTCACGACCGTGTCGAGGAGGGAAGGGTCTTCTCTCCACCGGGCGCCCGGAATGGTGCGAGTTGCGGCATCGAGGGCTTTGCGAATCTGCTGTTCGCGTTCGGCACGACAAAGGACCTTCGCATTGCGCAGGTTTTCTGAATACTCAGAACTGCGGGAGATGACGACGGCTCCCGGAAACAATACCCTGTGCCCACGCGTTCCATTGCTGGCCCGGATTCCGCCGAACTCTAGGGGAATGACCTGATCGTCAAGCATCGCTACCAGCCAACGCACAGGACGGACGAAGCGTTCATTCGGCTTCCGCCAATACATGTTTTTCGGCCAGTAGATCGACGCGATTTCCTTTGGGAGCAACTCGGCCAATATTTCGGCCGCGGAGCGCCCTCTTTTCGTGACCTTCGCGGAGAGATATTCGCCCTTCGGGGTTGTCACTCGCTCGAGTTGTGCGACCTCCACCCCGGCCTTCTTCGCGAAGGCGTGTGCGGCATTCGTAGGCTGCCGATCTTTGAACGAGACGCTCACCGCCGGGCCGGTGATTTGCTCGCTCACGTCCGGCTGTGTATCAGGTATTCCTGGTGCCAGTATCGCCAACCTTCGCGGAGTATCGACGTGACTGATTTCCGTCGCGGCCGGAAGGCGCTCCCGACTCAGCAGGTCCGCGACCCGGCGTTGCAATTCCTGCTGCGCGCTCGCGATCATCCGCGCGGGAATTTCTTCAGTTCCGATTTCGAGGAGAAAATCAGGCATCTGTTTTATGCCGTCCCTTTCGGGACCCGGATCATTTTCGCATCTGACCCAGGACTGACGTCCTGGGCTAACATGTTCCGCCCTAACGGGCTGGGGCATTTAAGTTACGAAGCTGTCGGAGTCGGCCGCCATCTTCTGCTCTGCTCACGAATGCTCTGCTCACGGAGTTGCCGGGGCCATGTCTGCAGCGTTCTGCTCCGCCGCAGGTTCACTCTCCTCTTTGTCTGCTTGTGGCTCGTCCTTCTGCTGGTCCACCCAAGCCTTCGCGATTCCGACCGCCAGCGCCCGCACACGGGCAATCACGCCAACGCGCTCCGTCACAGAAATTGCGCCGCGTGCATCGAGAATGTTGAACAGATGTGAACACTTCAGGCATAACTCATACGCGCCGAGCAAGGGAAATCGCTTCTTGTCATAAATGGGGTGCCCCAGGTCTCTCTGGGAGACCTGGGGTTTTTCCCGAACTATCGAGTACCCGTCCAGCAACGCCTTACACTCCCCCTCGCACAATTCAAAGTGCTTCCACGCCTTTTCCACGTCCGCCATTTCGAAGTTATACACAGACATCTGCCGCTCATCTGCCAGCCGCACGTCACCGTACTTCACCATGTCTCCCGTTTTCGGATCGCGCGCCCACACGATTTCGTAAATCGAATCCACGTCCTGCAAAAACGCCGCAATCCGCTCGAGGCCATACGTAAGCTCGGCGGAAATCGGAAACAAATCCACTCCGCCGCATTGCTGAAAATAGGTGAACTGCGTGATCTCCAGGCCGTCGAGCATCACCTGCCAGCCGATGCCCCACGCACCCAGTGTCGGGGACTCCCAGTTGTCCTCTTCGAACTTGATGTCGTGCTGGCGCAGGTCAATGCCCAGCGCGCCCAGCGACTCCAAATAAAGCTCCTGAATATTTTCCGGCGGCGGCTTCAGAATCACCTGCAGCTGCATGTGCTTGTACAGCCGATTCGGATTCTCACCATAACGACCGTCTGCCGGCCGACGCGACGGCTGCACGTAAGCCACTTTGTAGGGTTTTGGATCCAGCACGCGAAGAAAAGTCTCCGGCGCCATGGTTCCGGCTCCAACTTCAAGATCGTACGGCTGCTGCAGGACGCATCCACGCTCCGCCCAGAAGGACTGAAGGCGAAGGATGAGTTCCTGGAACGAGGGCGCGTTGGGTTTAGACGGATTCAAGTAATCAAAGCTTTCAGCTCCCAGCCCTCAGCGCTTGCTGCCGCTGAGAGTTGAAGAGCTGCGAGATTTTAGTGCAAGTTGTGATTGTAAATGCAATCGCCATTGACGGACGAGTCCCGCCCTTGCGACACGAGCCGGTGGCGCATGCGTGCGGCAAATATCGGTTCGCCAGCGGTATCGTTGGCTTAGATCTTAAAATCCGGGCAGGAACGAGTATCCGATTGAGATCGCAAACCGGGAGGCGTTCGCGTCGTTAAACTCTTGGTTATTGCGGATGACGTAGTAGTGGGCCTCGGGGCGTATGAATGCGTGTCCCCAGAAGTAGTACCGCACGTCAGCGCCGAAGTGACCGGCGAAATGATTGCTGCTCACATAATTGGTACATCCAGTGAAACTTCCACAGTTCAGGACGCCGTAGAATCTAAGATCTTCACCGCCGATTCCGGCCATGACGTCGCCGCCGAATTTCTTGTAGGTTCGTGAATAAACACCGTTGAAGTCATAAAAAATCGGGCGATAAGGCTGAACGATCCCAAAGTTGCCCTGCGTACCGCTATAAATAGTCTGACGAGCGCGCCAGGCAACGTCACCGCCGAATCCGATGTGGTGCCACAGAATCACGTTCCCGCTGAAGCTGGGGTACAAGCCTCCACTCAAGGATGGGAAACTGGCATTGGCGTTGCTGCTGGCAGACGGTGCGGTAACGGTCCCGAATCCAAAGGCAGCATGGAACTCCTGAGCTTGGGCGGCGAGCCCAAGGGCGAACACAACAACCAGCGAGACCAATAGCTTGCTCACGCTAATCTCCTGTTGAAGCTTTCTTCAATGCAGCCTTGAACCCGAGAGTACGAATATAGTTCCGCGAGCCCGCAAAAACAAACGGACAGCAAACCAGAGCAAGCTCGTTTCAGAGTAGATGCCAGCAAGCGGACATTTGGTTGATTGAAACGGAACGAATGTCGCGCGAATCGCAGCCTTGACTAGCCCTTCACGCTGATCTTGGAGAAAGAAAGGATCGCAGTCCCGGGACGCGGTGTGCCGAGCCAGGTCGCCGGACGGAAGGTAGTAAAAATCAGCATGTTCTTGACCGGATGAGGAAGGTCGGCAAGCTCATCAGGTTTCGACAGGATGCGGTAATCCTGCACGCGTCCATTCGCATCCACGTAAGCTTCGATCACCAGAGAGTCTTCCGTGATCGCCCCAGTTGTGAAGCCAAAATTGCTCTGCTGCAGGACAGGTTCGGTCGCCAGCACGAGCGGAACATCCGCCGCATTCGCCTGTACCGGCATAGGAGAGCTCAGAAGGGCGGCCAAAAGACCAAACGCCAACACCGTTGCAACCAGTCCTGTGGTCGCGGGTACCATGAACACACGGAGAGCATTCTCCAGGCGGACACTCATGCCCTCGAGGTAGGGGCGGCGGCGCCGGGCGGCCTCATGAGAAATCGCGAGTCGCACCTTAAGTGACAAGTCATCCGGCGCCTTGGTGCGGCCGATAGCTGCCAGCATAGCTTGAGTACGGCGCAGACCTTCATATTCATTACTGCAGAAGCTGCACGTTCGCAGGTGACCGCTCAAGCCGTGCATCTGCTTGCCCGTGATGGCGCCATCGAGGTAAGCAGACAGCATGGATCTGACATGAGCACACGTCATGATGTCACCTCAACTCGCGACCTCTGAATCTGGAAATCTTCGCCATCCTGTTCGACACTCAGCCCGATTTCCGATCCAACTTCTCTGACGTATCCGGTAAGCCGTTTTCTCAGCGCGTCCCGCCCGCGGGTGATTCTCGACTTAACCGTCCCCAGGGTGACTTGCGTAATTTCAGCGATCTCTTCGTAGGAGAGCTCCTCTATATCCCGAAGCACAACCGCCGTTCTGTACGGCTCTGCCACTTGCCTGAGTTCCTCTTCAACGCGTGCATGAACTTCATGATCCGCCACCATCTCGAAAGGCGACTTGTGATGGTCCACCAGTGCGGGATTTGTGTCCTGGGCGAACGGGCCCTCTAAACTGTTTTCGCCGGGCTCCATCGAAGTTTCTTTGGCTTTGTGCCGGAACCACCACCGCCGCCGGTTTGAAGCCTCATGGATCGCGATTCGATAAATCCACGTCTTTAGGCTGGACTCGCCGTGGAAGTGCTTCATCCCGCGGAAGACTTTCAGAAAAACTTCCTGAGTGGTGTCGGCCGCATCAGCGGGGTCAGTGAGGATTCGATACACCACGCTGTACACGGGTTGGTGAAATTCTCCCACCAGCCAGGTATAGGCTTCCTCAGAACCCGCCTTCAGTTCCTGAATAATGGCGGATTCCTGCGTGCGGATTCCAATCGCGCTAGCGAAATCTCCCAAACTGACGGCTCCCGCCATGCTTGCCATGGCGACACCCCTTATTATACGTCGGTCGGCAAACCGCTCTTGCCTGAACAGTTAGACAACCGTTACTGCTTGTAAGTTCCAGGTATGTAAGCCCTGGTACCTCAAGAGATTACACGGCCAATCTGTCGCTAGTGTTGTTGCGGGGTAGTAGATGAAGATGGAGTTTGAGTTTGAGAGTTGGGCGTCGCCGGCTTCGGTGCGGGCTTCTTGCGGGTGACTGGTTTCTTAGGCGGAGGAGCGGTGTCATCCACAACCGTTTTCTTGGGGGTCGCCTCGGCCCGAGCGGCCTGCAGAGCTGTGCGCAACTGCCCGAGTTCAGTTTCTTTTGCGAGCGCGATCCGATCCATTCGGTCCGCAAATGCGCGTCGTGAATCTTGCAGCGCTCCTAAATCACGGTTCAGACCCTGGAATTCGTCTTTGTTGCCGAATGCGCCTGCAGACTCGACCACCGAACTGGTGACGTCGAATAGGGCGTCCAGGTTGCGATACATCTTGAACGTTAGTGCAACGTTTTCAGGCGAGGCTTTCAGCTCGTTCAGAATTCCCGGTAATGCGTTTTGAAGGTTCTTCTGGATGGATTCAACGTCCGCTTCAGTTTGCCGTTTGGTCCCAGAATCCGTTTTCCACTTATCAATGCGCAGGTGTCCAAGATCCGCCAGTGTGGATTGCGAAGCCTGCTGCAAGTTCCCGAGAATTTGGTTTAGTTCGTTGATCGATGAATACGAAACCGGTGGGGCGGGGGCTTGGCCACCAGCCGTCTGAGCTATGCTCACGAGCGCGAGCGATAGGCAGCAGGAAAGTAGAAGCGATTGCCGGTGGATCATGTGGCACATTCTCAATTCAGCATTACTCATTTTTGCAGGTTTGGCAACTTGCGTTTAGCCGTTTGGTGTTTGACTGTGCGCTCAGGGTAGGTAAGAATTGAGATCGCTGAGCATGTGGCGTGGGCCTGTGGCGCAGCTGGGAGCGCGCTTCCATGGCATGGAAGAGGTCGTCGGTTCGATCCCGACCAGGTCCACCATCCTTTCAACTACTTGCAAATACCCCGCTTTTCACTTTGGTAGCATTTGGTAGCAAAACACTCGTCCCGCGCGTGACCTCTTCCAAGTTAGGAAGGAGTCGAAGCTCGGCACTGATGGCGTCTTTGACGAGGAAGTCTTGATCGACTGCCTCAGCAAAGATGTCCCGCAGGTAAGCTCTGATCTGGAGCACTCTATCCTTGGAGTTAGTTTTCGCCAGATTGTTGAGGTGGATTTGCAGGGTGAACTTGTCGAAATTCCCCAGAGGAGTCTTGTCGAACGAATCGATCAGATCCCTTTGGATGAGGAGTTTCTTCACCTTAGCTGTTTCTTCCTTCCATTGCGCCTCTTTGAGAGGGAAAAAGCGGTTCCGAACGGCGCCGGCATTCGGTCGCGTCTGTCCGGTCTGCTTGGTGATTTCGCGTTCCAGTGCCTCTCGGGCTTCAGTCGCCTTCATCTGGGACTTGGGCCCGAGAACAACTGAAACGACATCGCTCTTTTGCTGATTGGAGGTCGGATCAAAAATGGTCCGGCGAAAATACCCGTACCACTCCGACTGCGGGGAACGATCCAACCCCTTTGACATGATTTACCCATTCATTCCTCAATTTCTGCAGGGGAATAAGTGGGCCTGCACCCATTTTACGCGCGCTTTCGTCGGAGGTGAGTCAGGCGCTCCCGTTGGTCAATGAAGTCCTCGATCCTGCTCGCACGATATCTAAGAGTTCCGTCCCCATGCGAATGACAGGGAGGAATGGGGCTTTGCGGGATGAATGATCCCACACCGCACGCTGAGGTGTTGTACATCAGTTGTGATTGTGAGACCGATCTGCGGCGGCGGTCGGATTTACGACACGAGGAATAGGCCACTGCGCGCCGAGAGCTACGCAGAGAGATTGAATCGCCAGCCGCCGAGAAAAATAATGCCTAAAGCCCAAATACAGGCGAAAGATGCAACGGCTGAGCACCGTCCAAGCAGGCCTGTCGGGGTTCGCCTCCTCCACACGGTAAACGCCTACCTCCGAAAGAAGCAGCGCGGCAAGGGAGACTTGTCGAAGCTGATCATGGAGGCCGTCAGTAGAACCGACTTGCGTTTAGTGCCGCTTATCACGATCCACGGCAGGCGAGAGCCGACTGTGGCCAAGGTCACACAAATTGTCATGCCGCAGGAAATCCGCCAGCTGATTGAGCATTGGTCAGAAAATCGACGCTGTTCAATGAACGAATTGCTGAATAGTGCACTGGTTGCGGATTTGCCGAAAGCTCGACCCGGGCACGATACGCGCTCTGTCCCGTCAACCCACGCAACAGAGTTGGGTCAAATGCCTGCCGCGCGGAGAGAGGTTTTCTTCGCGAAACTTCTTAGCCTTACGGGAAGCGAGACAACGCCAACTTTGCGGTTACGGGAGGGCAGTTATTACGAGTACGACTCAGAAGCAGCTGGCACAGTAGAGATCACTCAGGACGCGCGGCGATTTCTGGTTAAGTCCACCGGTGGAGGCGAATTGATCCGACTGCGCGAGGTTCGAAAATCCCTGTTTGTTGAGATGCCGTAGGCCAATCGGCCCGGAGCAGTGGCCCAACGTGCGGGTCGAAGAATAACGCAACCGAAGTAAACATAGTCAGTCGAAGCAGCGGAGGAGTTCGGAAAATTGCCGGCTGTCCAACGAACGCGACGAGACCCTTCTCCGCCCGACACTCCGGTTAGGCCAATTCTCTTGCTGCTGGTGGGTGCTTCAGGATCGGGAAGAACGACATTTTACGAAACCCACTTGAAGAGCGCTTTTCCCAGGATTCTCAAGGCCAGTAGTTCACCCTTCGAACAAGCGGAACAGATGAAGAACGGAAGCGCCTTCTGAAGATCGGTGAATCCTTCGTTTATCAGAATCTGGTTTTCGATCCCCAACAAATCCGCGAAGCAAAATCAGTTGGCTATGACGTGAAAGCGGTCTACATCGCCACCGAAGATCCGACCCTTAATCTCGGCCGCATCTTGATACGCGTTAGCAATGGTGGTCCGTTTGCGCCGATCTCGCGGATTCCCCAAGACTACAGTCATGGACTGAAACAGCTTCCAGAAGTGGAAAAACTAGCAGATGACCTCATGCTTTTCGACAATACTCCTCACGGCCGGGGCATCCGACTGATTGCCCACTTTCGGGATCGAGAGCTTGTCAAGTTGGCACGCGTAATACCAAAGTGGGCGCAAAAGGCATTCGGGTCGGAATTTACTGACTGGCTCACGGCTAGCTCATGAACACCCAATGAGAGACCGCGCGACTACTCGAGAGCTGAGAAGATACTTGCGAAAAGCCGACGGATTTGGCCGTGGCAACCCACCGGTTCAGATCAGCTTTCGCTTATCTGAGTGATCAGTCGCGCCCATCACTGGTGCTGCAAGCATTACGTTCGAAAAGGTTGCCCCTAATGTTTCTCGTAGGATGGGGAACCTGATATCACACAAGCATCGCCGGTCTCGTGATTTCGTTTGAGTTCGGATTGCCTTACGCGGGAGGACCCAACGTTTCGCTGACCATGGGCGGCACAGTCTGCTAGATCGGTTGTTATCCTGCCTCCTAGAGAGAATCCCACCCGCCAAATTTCCCTAGCAACCGGTTAAGTCGAGGAGACAACCTCAATTCAGCTCTGGACGAAAACCTTAGATTTAGCTACAGTGAAGTCCTCGGCTTAACTCTACATACACCCAGTAATCCGACGTACCAGGTCGTATTCGGGCGACAAGGCGGACGCTGCGGCCGGAGGGGGGAGGGCAGCGTACCTCGCGGGCTTTTTGTACCGCGATTTCGCCGGGTGCGGAGTGTGTGCATATGAACAACGATGCCAGGGCGGAAGTGTTTTTGCTCGCCCAGAATCGACTCCTTCGCGAAGCTCTGGCCAGGATTCTTTCCAAGAAAACTGATATTGAGGTAGTTGGCTCCTGTGCTTTATCGGCTGATTCATTAAAGGAGATCGTCTCCGCTGCACCTGACGTTCTGGTGATGGACTCCTTTACCACGAACCTGGCGCACGTCGAGTTCGTTCGCGAGGTGCAGCAGAGTGTGGTCGGCATCAAGCTGGTAATGATCGGCATGGAAGCGGACGGGCAACACTTCTTGCAAGCCATTCGCGCGGGCGCTCTTGGATACGTGCTCAAGGACGCTTCGGCGCTTGAGGTTGTGGCGGCGCTGCGCACGGTGGCCAGCGGTGGCGCGGCCTGCGATCCTCGTATGTGCGCATATCTTTTCCAATTCGCCGCCCAGCAGAACCAGATGCCCAATTTTCACGTCCGCAGCAAACTGGGATTGACCAATCGAGAACAACAGCTTGTCGGATTTATTGCGCGTGGTTTTACCAATAAAGAGATTGCGGCGGAGCTGTTACTCGCGGAGCATACCATCCGCAATCACATCCATCGCATGTTGCGTAAAGTTGGTGCAACCCATCGCCTTGCAGTTGTAGACATTTGCCGCATGGAGGGAGCGTCGGTCTGATGCCAAAAACCGACGACTTGAGCGATCTTCTGCTTCTATTCTCCGGTTGCTGATCCTTACCCGCGCTGCATTGCTGTTTTTTCGCGGCTCAAAGCCTTCATTTTTTGTAGTCCTGTTTTCGTCGGTCCTGGTGGCCTCGCCGAATTTGTACCAATTCCAGGGACTTCTTGCACAACAGCGAGTGCAGAAGCTGATTCCTAGGGACAAAATTGGTACTTGTCTCCCGCAAAATTGGTACTCACGGATCACTGGGTACCAACTTTTGTCCAGAAAATTTCTTTTCTTGGGGGACACATTTGTTTCTTATGCTGTTGCGCCAAGCGCCGGATAATTCTCCGACACATGTCCCAGTGCTTGGAGTGCGCCATGCCAAAAATTCGAGTCTTGGTGGCCAATCGGCCCCGACTCATGCGGGATCTCGTGCGTGCAACGATTTCTGACCAGCCTGACATTGAGGTGTTGGCAGAGATCGAGGACGACTCCAAGCTTGCCGAGATCATTGCGGAACTGAAACCCGACTTCGTAATTATTGCCCTGGATAGACTCGACGAGCGTCCGGCAATTTGCGATTACCTACTGGCCCATCACCCACTGATAAAAGTGCTGGCAGTCGCTCCTGAGCACGATGACAGTGTGTTTTTCTGGGCAGACATCCGCTCGACGGCGATTGAGAGTTCTGAAGAAGGAATTTTAAACGCGCTCCGTGGGAAGCCGACTCCGCGCTATCAGCGAATCATTTAGACGTCGAACATATAGAAGCGCAGGACTTTTGCAGTTCTGAGTTGGTAAGTAGTTGCCAGAGAAAGATTTTTGAGGGCTATCTCACAAGAGCCGGATGTAAGTGAGGGGGCGAAGCTGTAGGTGGACTCGAAGACCTTCTCACAAAAGTAGGCTATTGATCGAATGGCAAGTGCACCATTTTTATCTGAAGTAAATGATGTGGAACAGAAGACGGCTCAATGGTTCGCGGTCTATACCAACTCCCGTCACGAGAAGGTCGTCGCCAGGCAGCTGCAGGACAGGAGCATTGAAACCTTCTTACCGCTTTATCGCACCTGGCATCGTTGGAAAGATCGTCGCAAGCTGGTTGAGCTGCCATTGTTCCCTAGCTACGTGTTCGTGCGGATCGAGGCGCAGAAGCGGCTTCTCGTACTCCAGGTTCCGGGAGTGGTGACCCTCGTAAGTTTCAACTCTGAGCCGGCTGTCTTGCCAGAAAAAGAGATCAATGCACTTCGCAACGGGCTGGAAAATGACGTCCATGCAGAGCCTCATCCCTACTTACGAGTAGGCCGCAAAGTGCGAGTGACGCGAGGCCCAATGGTTGGCGCTGAAGGCATCTTGTCCCGCAAGAAGGACAAATGCCGGGTAGTGATTTCTATCGACGTGCTGAGTCGTTCCATCGCGGTTGAAGTGGATGGCGCGGACGTCGAGCCTACTAGCTCGTAAGTGCCAAATCTGCCCGAAACAGACCGACCACCTAAGATGTTCCATTTCAAACGAACGCGCGAGGGAAACAGCATGCGCATAGCACATTCCTTTTCTGGATCAACCGGATTGGTCTTAGCGGTTGCACTTGGGATCGCACTGTCCGGAGTGAACTTGAGTCCTGCGCAGGTCCAACCTAGCGGGTATTCGACTGACAAGTCAACGAAGGCTAAGTCTCGCGCCGAGCAAGAAGCAGAGCAGAGGGTCGCGCTGTCCCCGGACAAGATCATTGAATTGCTGCGCCAGGAGCCAGGGCTGCTTTTGCAGGTTAAGAAAATGCTGGTGCGGAAGGCCTATGAGCAAGGCCGGATTCTCGATCCTGAAGACTTGACTGACGAAGCCTTGTTTCAGCTATTAAGTGAAGACCACAATATTTGCGTACTGGCCACGCGTGAAATAGAGGATCGCGATTACGTAAGAGCCAAACCCACTCAGCAGGAGATCGAACAGCAGCGCCAGCTTGACGCCGCTAACGGCGTCATTCGCACACCTATACCTGGAGCACCGCAGCTCGACAAGACTGCAAGCCAGGAGAACGCGTATTGGCAACGGCATGAGGCGGAAACGGAACGACCAATAGAAGGAGTGCCACAGAATCCGAACCTGCCGGCACCGACGACGCCACGCGCAATTCCACAATTGGACAACCCTGCGCGTCAATCGAACGTGGCTGGGTTGCAACAAGCGCAGGACCCGTTTGACGGAATGGGCCTCGATTCAGGCGCCCTGGATTCGGGGATGATGACGCGCATCACGCCGGATCAGCTCGCGGGCTTGCTAGCTGCAAGTTCGTCGTCTGGAACTCCTCCTCTTTCTCTGCTTGGTGGAAGTTCGACATTGCAGGGTCGTGCTGCCAGCTCGCAACTTCCCAATTACGGCAGCCTTGGCGGAAACCCCGGTTCAGGAATGGCCTTAGATGGGCTCGGGCAGAAATCGGGCGTCGACTCTTTCTCGCGTGCAGGCGACATCAGTCCTCTGCAGGCCAGCCTCGATATGCCACGCCGAAACCAGCCCTCAATCCAGGACATGAATCTGGATCGTCCGCAGATTCGCAGGCGGACAAATCCCTACGCGAACATCCCGTCGCTGTATGACTTGTACGCTCAAGTTTCACAACGGCCTGCAATGCTCGAGCGCTTCGGGGCCAGCGTGTTCCGCGACGGTACCGGGAACACCGACCGCTTGCCCATGGATCTCCCTGCCGGGCCCGACTACGTGCTGGGCCCTGGCGATGGTGTGAGCATTGATATTTGGGGTGGAGTCGCGCAGCGTCTGCGCCGTGTCGTGGACAGTTCCGGAAGACTTGCACTGCCAGAAGTCGGCACCGTCGAAGTCGCAGGACGTACTCTGGGAGATGTTCAACGTTTGGTGCAGGCAGCTTTACGCACTCAGTTCCATGAAGTGGAAGCCGACGTTTCCCTTTCCCGCATACGCTCTGTGCGCGTCTACGTTGTCGGCGAAGTTGAGAATCCCGGCCCGTATGACATCAGTTCCCTATCGACTCCTCTCAATGCCCTGTATGCGGCGGGCGGTCCGACTTCACGCGGTTCTCTCCGCCACCTGAGACTCTATCGAGGCAAGAACCTGGTGCAAGAGGTGGATGCGTATGAGCTGCTCTTGCACGGAGTTCATAACGAGCTAGCCAGAATTCAGTCTGGTGACACAATCCAGGTTCCGCCCATGGGGGCGGAAGTTACAGTGGCCGGGATGGTAATGCACCCCGCCATTTACGAATTGGGAAATGAAAAGTCCCTGGCTGAAGCTCTGGAGCTTGCCGGAGGCGTGCTGACTTCGGGGACCTTCCGCCACATTGAAGTCGAGCGTGTGATCGCGCACGAGAGCCACACCACGTTGCAGATCGACATGCCTGAGTCCAACGACGCTCAAGCTGTCAACAAGACCCTGGATGATTTCAAGGTCCAGGATGGCGATAAGGTCAGAATCTCTCCCATCCTGCCTTATTCGGACAAGACCGTTTATCTCGATGGGCACGTCTTTCGTCCTGGCAAGTACGCATATCGCGAGGGAATGAAGCTCACCGACCTGATTCATTCGTACAATGATCTACTGCCCGAACCGTCACGACTCCACGCAGAAATTATTCGCCTGCAGGCCCCCGACTATACCCCCAGCGTGCTGGCATTCAATTTGGGCGACGCCATGGAAGGCAAGGAGCCGGACCTCGTATTGAAGCCGTTTGACACGGTTCGGGTGTTCGGGCGCTATGACTTCGAAGATCCTCCTGTGGTTACTGTGGGCGGCGAAGTCCGCGATCCCGGCGATCACATCACCAACGGCACCACTCGTCTGCGGGATGCGGTGTACCTTGCCGGCGGCGTGAACTCAGATGCAGAACTAGACAATGTCCAGGTTTTCCGCCGCACCGACGATGGCAAGCTCAAGGTTATTAGCGTCAATTTACAAAAAGCGCTAAGCGGGGACTCCCAGCACAACGTCATGCTGGCTCCAAAAGACCGAGTCTTCATTCACCGCAACCTCAGCAAGCTTGATCCCCCGACCGTGGTCATTCAGGGAGAGGTGGCGAGGCCGGGAAAATATCCGCTGGGCGAGGACATGAGCGCGGCAGATTTGGTTCGCGTTGCCGGCGGCTTCAAACGCGGAGCGTACACCGACACTGCAGATTTGACCCGATATGAATTGGCCCAGGGCAGCAGTGTGGCCGGTAACACGATTCCTGTTCCCATTGCGAAAGCTATGTCCGGCGAGCTCGATGCCGATGTTCGCCTGCACGATGGCGATGTGCTCACCATTAAGCAGGTCACGGGATGGAACGATGTCGGTGCCAGCATCGCCGTCAAAGGCGAGGTGATCCATCCCGGCACCTACGGAATTCAGGAAGGCGAGCGCCTCAGTTCGGTCCTCATGCGCGCGGGCGGTTTCCGTAGCGACGCCTATCCGTACGGCGTGATCTTCGAGCGCAAACAGGTCCGCCAGCTTGAAGAAGAGAACCGGGAGCAGCTCATCCGGCAGGTGCGAACCGATGGTGCCGGCCTGACGCTGATTCCTGAGCAGGATGCGGACCAAAAAATGGCCAAGGAAGCTGCCGTGAGCCAGTGGCAAACGGCTTTGCAGAAGCTACAGAGCGCGCCTCCTCCAGGACGCCTAGTAATTCACATCAGCAAAGATGCCAAGCATTGGGCAAATACTCCGGCTGATATCCAGTTGCGGGCCGGAGACGTGGTGTATATCCCCAAGCGACCAAATTTTGTGATGGTGGATGGGTCGGTCTATAACCCGACCGCAGTCACGTTCAAACCCGGGAAGGATGCCGGCTGGTACTTGAAACAGGCGGGAGGCCCGACTAATTCGGCCAACAAGAAAGCTGTCTTTGTGATTCGAGCAGATGGCTCGGTCGCCGGTGGAGCGGGCGGCCTGTTTAGCGGTGGCGTAGACAGAACTGCCTTACATCCTGGAGACCTGGTCATGGTCCCTGAGAAGGCATTCAGCGGTACCACCAAGTGGAAGACAACTCTGGAATCGGCACAGCTCGCATACGCGGTGGGCATCGCGATCCAGGTGGGGCGTAGCTTCTAGCGCCGCTCGCGTCAATGTACTCGATTCGTGCAGTAGCGGTGATCCTTGTTTTGATTGGATCCTTTGATTCCGCAGTGTGGGGGCAGGTTCTTGGACCGGTCGAAGAGACTTCCGAAACCGAAGCTCCGCAAGCCCCCGTGCGCCAGCCTGAAACGGATACTCGCATGAATAGCACGAGGAGCGTGATCAAGAATGCCAAGAACCTTGATGACGATCCCAAGAATGAGCTACTCCTCGGCGACGATCCGGAGAACCATCTGGTATTGCCCTTCGTGAAGCATCTGGCAAATGATCAACGTTATTTCTGGACCGCGCCCGCGCACCTTCAGAAGAAAGACTTCGAAGTGCTTGCGCCTTTCGCCGGTATTACCGCCGGATTCATTGCAGGCGACAGCTGGATTTCAAAACAGATTCCTCTCGGCAAAGTGCAAACCAGCAAAACGATTTCGAACTACGGCGTGTACTCTCTGATTGGCGCGGGGGCGGGTTCTTTCCTCATGGGCCACATCACGGGCAATGATCGAATGTCAGAGGCCGGACTGCTCAGTGGCGAGGCCGCAATCAACAGCACCGCTGTGGCCTTTTTGCTGAAAAATGCCACGCGACGGCAGAGGCCATTCCAGACAAACGGGAATGGCACATTTTTCCAGGGTGGCAGCTCATTCCCCTCGGAACATGCCGCCATAGCTTGGTCAGTGGCGAGCGTATTGGCGCACGAGTATCCCGGAACGCTCACCAAAATCATGGCTTATGGATTGGCCACCGGGGTTAGCGCCACCCGCGTGACTGGCCAGCAACACTTCGCGTCGGATGTCGTCATTGGCAGCGCGCTCGGCTGGTATTTCGGCCGCCAGGTCTATCGGGCCCACCACGACACGAACCTGGGTGGTGACTCCTGGGGAGATATCCTGACGGAAAGCTCCGGAGAGAAAAACCGCAACCCCAAAAACATGGGCTCTCCCTACGTGCCGCTAGATAGCTGGATATATCCCGCCCTCGAGAGGTTAGCCGCCCTCGGCTACGTCAAGTCCGGATACCTGGGCATGCGTCCGTGGACGCGATTGGAATGCGCGCGCTTGTTGGAAGAGGCAGAGCAACGAATTGGCGATGAAGATGAAAAAAGCGGTGAAGGGGCGCGCATTTACAGAGAATTATCCAAGGAGTTCAGCGAGGAAAGCTCCCGACTAAACGGTGCCGCAAATCTGGGGGCGAATCTGGACTCCGTCTACGCTCGAACCACGAACATATCGGGTTCTCCGCTCCGCGATGGCTATCACTTCGGCCAAACGATTGTTAACGATTACGGTCGGCCTTATGGCAAGGGTTTTAACTCAGTCGATGGGATAACTGCACATGCCGAGGCAGGACCTCTCTCGATTTCTGTGCAAGGCGAATACCAGCACGCTCCGGCGGTAGCTTCCTACACATCCAGCGTGCTACAAGCGATGGCAGCTGCAGACAACGGTACACAACCGTTGCCGAACGGAACTGCCGAAGTAAATAGATTCCGTCTGATCGAGAGCACCGTTGGCCTCACATTCAGGAATGTCCAATTTTCTTTTGGAAAGCAAAATTTCTGGCTAGGACCCGGCCAAGCTGGACCATTTCTTTTCGGTGACAACGCGGAGCCTGTTACGATGTTTCGCGTTGAGCAGGTCTCGCCGACGTATATTCCCGGGCTTTCCCGTGTTCTCGGACCGCTGCGGACAGAGTTTGCTATTGGGAGACTTTCTGGACAGACTTGGGCATTTGCTAATGGGCAGCTGTTCGGTCCCAACTTCGATAATCAGCCCTTCATCCATGTGGACAAGATAAGTTTCAAACCCACGTCCAATTTTGAGTTTGGCATGGGGGTAAGCGTGCTATTCGGCGGTCCGGATCTTCCATTTACTTGGAAGAACTTTCTACGGACATACGGTACTAACGGAGTTCCTGGCGGTCGTTCAGATCCGGGCGATCGGCGCTCGACTTTCGACTTTACATATCGTGTGCCCGGGCTGCGGGACTATTTGACTATCTATGCTGACTCGTTGGTAGAAGACGAAGTGTCACCGTTGGGATCTACAAGACCTTCCATGCGAATGGGTATCTATATACCAAAGTTTCCCACGCTCCACCGGCTCGAGCTTCGTGCCGAAGGCCTTTACACTGACGCTCCCGGTCAAAATGTCAGAGGATTTATCTACTTCAATGGACGTTATTTGTCGGGTTACACGAATGAGAGGAACCTGCTTGGCAGCTGGATCGGACGGCAGGGAAAAGGTGGGGAAGGGTGGGCAACATACTGGTTTTCAGCACGAAGTAGGTTACAACTATCATTTCGCCGACAGGTAGTGGACAGAGTATTTCTCGGCGGCGGCCAGCTCAATGATGCCGCGGTCAGCGGCGAGGTTGAACTCTCGGGAGGTGTGTCCCTCTCCGGTGGCCTCCAGTATGAGCAATGGGAGTTTCCGGTGTTGCAATCAAACCGACAATCGGACACGGCAGCTTGGCTCAAGCTAACGTTCCATCCACATCTTCGGATCGGAAAACAAACGGGTAGGACCGCCGGCGACTAGATTTCCTCATGACGATACACATGTCACAGATTTCAACAAAACCTGATCTCGTTGTCACGTCTGAACCGGTGCTGACGGGCCTAGGTAGGCCGGAGTACGTGTCCGAGAACGAAGTTCTAGATAGCCCCCTCGCGCGTCTACGGTTGTTGTGGGACCAACGTCGCCTGCTTGGCCGCGTCATGCTAATAGGTTTGATTGTTGGTTCTGTGATTGCATTCCTGATCCCAAAAGAATATCAATAATCTGTACAGCTGATGCCACCGGA
>Ga0209056_10002548_pt1 | contig 19566 bp, 14 predicted proteins | sample GraSoiAngelo_114_FD_185876 | JGI IMG/M metagenome (GOLD analysis project Ga0209056, IMG submission 185876) | Grasslands soil microbial communities from the Angelo Coastal Reserve, California, USA - 14_0903_13_40cm (SPAdes) (version 2) | ecosystem: Environmental > Terrestrial > Soil > Grasslands...
CAATCGTGCACGGCTGCGGCACTGCGCGCGCGGAAATTCCTTCGCGAAGCGGGTTTGGTTCCGGCTGGTCAGCGGTTCGATTCATAACCGCAACAAGCTACTCGTTTCCTCCAATGCGAATAGGCAGAAAATTCGCAAGCGCGAGCTATTGCGAAAACCAAGAGACTGCGGAACGAACGAATGGCTAGTCTGTCATTCCCCGTCTAGCCCGGTTCGCCTGTTGGATTCGGCGGCTGCTCTCCCAGCGCTCCAGATCGTTCCATGTGCGAAATTTTACTACGAAACCGCGCGGTCGATGCGGGTCCAGTGTCTTCGCCTCTAAATCCAGCTGCGCGCCCAGCGCGTGGAATTCTGCGGGTGTTCGCGGTGTCTTTCGTCTGCCAACAATTTTTGGGGCGCTCATTTCCTCCTAAATGGGCAGCGGAAATCTCCGTGTCACGTCGAGCACCTTTTTGCGCACGCGCTCGAGCGCGTCGGCGTCGGCGCGATTAGCCAACGCTTCCGCAACCAGATCGGCGATCTCCAGCATTTCCTCTTCCTTCATCCCTCGCGTGGTGACGGCGGGCGTGCCAATGCGGATACCACCAGGTTTGAAAATCGGATAAGTATCGAAGGGGATTGCGTTTTTATTCACGGTAATTCCGGCGCGATCAAGAACCTCCTGCGCTTCCTTGCCATTGATTTCTTTCGGACGCAGATCGACCAGCATCAGGTGGTTATCGGTCCCGGCCGAAACAATTCGGTAACCGTGTTTGGCAAGACCGGCGGCAAGGGCTTTGGCGTTTAGCACGACTTGCCGCTGATATTCCCGAAATTGTGGCTGGAGCGCTTCGTGAAAACAAACTGCTTTTGCCGCGATCACGTGCATGAGCGGGCCGCCCTGCACGCCTGGAAACAGCGTCGAGTCGATCGCCTTTGCGAATTTTTCCTCGCACATGATGATGCCGCCGCGCGGGCCGCGCAGACTTTTATGGGTAGTAGTGGTGACAAATTGCGCGTGCGGGATCGGACTGGGATGCTGGCCAGCTGCGACTAACCCGGCGATGTGCGCCATGTCGATGAACAGAATCGCGCCCACTGAATCGGCAATCTCGCGCAGCCGCGGAAAATCGAATATTCGCGGATAAGCCGATGCGCCTGCGGTAATCATCGCAGTGCGCACTTCTTCGGCCAGCTTTTGCAGCGCGTCGTAATCGATTCGCTCTGTCTTCTCATCTACGCCGTAATGCGTGACCTGATAAAATTTGCCGGAAAAATTGGCCGGATGCCCATGGCTGAGATGTCCGCCGTGGGCGAGGTTCATCGTCAGGATTTTGTCGCCGGGTTTTATGGCGGCGAAATAGACCGCCATATTCGCCTGCGTGCCGCTGTGCGGCTGCACGTTCACGTGCTCGCAGCCGAAGAGTCGCTTCGCGCGATCAATGGCCAGTTGCTCGGCAATATCGACATTCTCACAGCCGCCATACCAGCGTTTCCGCGGATAACCTTCGGCATATTTGTTCGTCATTACGCTGCCTTGCGCTTCCATCACCGCGCGGCTGGTGAAATTTTCAGACGCAATCAATTCGATATTTTCGCGCTGGCGTTTTTCTTCTGCCGCAATCGCATCGAAAATTTCCGGATCGACTCTGCGCAAGGTCTCGCCATAACGCGGGGGCGGTTTCGAAGTAAACGAGCCGGTTTCAATTCGGGAAGGTAGATCGTCCATTGAATAAGAAGATAACTCGCGCGAGCGCGGCGCACCAGGCCGGACCAGTTCACCTTGCTCAACGAATGCGAGCACGCTGGGCAAGGCGTTTTTTATGATGCGCGCGCAATCCTCGTACACTTCGCGTCCGAGACCGATCGGATCGGGCACATCGCGCCACACCGTTGTGCCAGGCTCTTCAAATTCGCGAAGCAAAAACGCCTTTTCCGATCCCTGCGGATAGAGCATCTGAATCGTCTCCAAGTGCCCGCCGGTCATGGCAAAAATGTGCGTCGCCCGATCGATCAGCGCCGCCGTCAGCGGTTGACTGCGCAGGCCGCTGATATCCACGCCGTCCTCCTCGCAGACTTCCACCGCGTAAAGACTTGGAGGCTGACCGCGCACCGCGTGCACGCCGGCCGACGCCACTTCAATGTCCTTGCGATTGCCAAGCAAACGCTGAAAAAGCCCTTCCGCGATCGGGCTGCGGCAAATGTTACCTGTACAGACGAAGAGGACGCTTTTCACGGTTCGGAATGCGCAAGCAAGAGCGTTTTATCAAACTAGGAGCGAACCGTTTTAAGTCAATTGAACCGAGTGCAAAGTCTATCCGCGCGGAAGATGCAGCCCGAACTTGTGCCAGACGTAAAGAACTACAATTGCGCCGAGTATTGAGACGATTAGGCCGCCAAGGTGAAATTTCCCTCCTGCACTTGGCGGATAAAACAGATGCGTGACTGCTCCGCCAATAATCGAGCCGACGATGCCTAGCACGATTGTCCACGTGATTGCCAGATGCGTATGCATCAGCGCCTTGGCCACACAGCCCGCGATAAATCCGACGATGATGTACCAGATCAGATGAAGCATGATTTTCTCCTTTTGAAGATCAACTCGCAGCAATAGCAGACACGCTTTCTGAATGCTACCCGAAATTTTCTATCTTGCCTACATCGGCTCAGAAAGCGGCGCAGCAGCGCCGCGCTCCACAATCCAAAGCACCTAATGTGCGCGCCCAACGGCGGCCATGTTTTGGAGTGCGGCAGTGTTCCTCCGCTTTTGGCACGCATGCATTACCGGAAGCGGCACCGGGAGCCCTCCGCTGAGGCAGCGGACGCTACAGTTTGAGAATTGGAGCTTCTCGGCAAAGTGAATCGCCGCTATTCTCTCCGTTGTTTTGCCGCAAATGACTATTGAGACGCTGCGCCAGGTGCCGTTGTTTGAATCGCTCGATAACGAGGCGGCCGGCGAATTATGTCACCTGCTGGACAGCCTCGATTGCAAAGCCGGCGCATTCCTGTTCCGCACCGGCGACGAAGGCGACGCAATGTATATTATCGAGCGCGGGAAAGTCCGCATTTGCGTGCGAGCTAGGGACGGCCACGAGGTGACGCTGACCGAGCTGGGGCGCGGAGATTTCTTTGGGGAAATGGCGCTGCTCGACGGTCAGCGCTCGGCAGACGCGGTAATAGTGGAAGACGCAACGCTGGCTGTCTTGTCGCGCGAGCATTTTCTCTCTTTCATGCGGGGCAGCCCCGATGTCGCGCTGGAAATGCTGACTGCACTTGCCAACCGACTTCGGCATACGGATGAGCTGCTGCGTCATACCGCGACGCGCAACGTCAACGTGGAGGAGGCGGCACAGCTTACACTGGCAAATCGCGCTGCGGACGTTATTGCGGAATTTGGCGGCAGTTGGAAATTCATCATCGCGGCCACGATCATTCTTAATGTGTGGATTCTGGTAAACGTATTCCCAGCGGTTTTGGGCCGCCGGGAAGGATTCGATCCTTATCCGTATCTGTTTCTTTCCGTCGCCCTGAACATGCTTCAGATCTTCCAGGCGCCGATCATTTTGATGTCGCAGAATCGACAGGCGCACAAGGACCGGCTGCGCGCGGAAATCGATTACCAAATCAACCTCAAGAACGAACTCGCGTTAAATGAGATTCTTGAGCGTCTCAAAACGCTCGAGCGCGAATATCTGGAACTGGCATCGGATAAACGACCCGACTGAATGAGAACCCTTCAGTTTTAAGGTTTAGGTGGTTTGCAGGCGCGCTTATTGAGGCTCGTGTTAATACAGTGACTAGGTTGTGCGATCATCGATAAGACTTAAAGCTTGAAACGTTGCCGCGCTCGTCGGTTTGATTATCTTGCGGCTACTCTATGAAAAAGCTGGCTACCTTTATGTTTCTGGTTCCGACGTTGACCCTTGTTTTCTTCGGCTGCTCATCCCCGGGTCCGGACCCCGAGCAGGCGTCCCGCGAGGCGCTGCAACGACGGGAAGCTGAGCGACAGCAGGCGGAGTTTCGCAAGGGCCTCCCTCCGGTGAGCAATCCCAGCCAGGTCCGGTAACCGTTGGAATGATGAAATCCGAATGACGAATGACAAATCAATAACGAAGCCCAAATGACGAATGACTGCTGGCGGATCCCTTTTGTTTTTGCGCTTCTTCGTCATTTGAACATTCGAGCTTCTTTCGTCATTGGATAATACTCTTTCGTTATTTCTCTGTGCGCTGCGCGTGGCCACATGGTCGCGGCTGCGAGGTTTATGGGGAGAGCTCGACCCAGGGCGTTGGCCAAGGTGTCCCGCCCTCGCGGACTTCCCGTAAATCAAAGTTCGTCGTCGCGAGACGCAACGACCCACACGCGGGACGCGTATGCTCCCCGGAAATCCGTGTGTTAAAATGAAAGGTGCGTTTGCGCTGGAAGCGAATCCGGTATCGTTTGGAGTGGACAGGGCTTTTGCTGGCCACAAAATTGATCCCGCTGTGCTCTCGAAGAGTTTGCTATCACCTTGCCCGGACAGCCGGAGCGCTGCTTAGCTTTCTCGATCGCCACGGGTTTCATGTTGCGATAAGCAACCTCGAGGTCGCATTCGGCAATCAATTCTCTCCCGCCCAGCGACGCAAAATCGCCCGGGAATCTTTTCAGCATTTCGCGCGGACCATGGTCGATCTGCTGTGGAGCCCGCGCCTGACACAGCAAAATTTCTCGCGCTACATCGAATGGCACAACTTCGAGGAAACGGGGCCGGAGACGCGCAAGGAGCACAGCGTGATCATTGCCTGCTATCACTACAGCAACTTCGAATGGCTCAGTCTGGCCTGCGGTTTTCTCGGTCTGAAAGGCACAATCATCTCACAGGAGTTTAAGAATTCGTCGCTTGATCCAATTTTTAAAAAATTGCGGGAACAATCCGGCCACATATTCATTCCCCGCGAGCGAGGTCTTCTCAAGCTCTACAAGGCGCTACGGCGCAACCGCAGCACTGCGCTGTTGATCGATCTCACCGTGCCGCCGGCCCAGGGCGCTGTGGCGATTGATTGTTTTGGACTAAGTACCAGCGTCACTTCCGCGCATGCCTGGTTGCATGAGCAAACGGGCGCCCCGATCATTCCGGCGCACTGCGAACCGCTGCCGGATGGAGGTTACCGGATCATCTTTCATCCAAAGATCGAGCGCACCGCTGACATGACTCATCAACAGATCGCACAGGCATGTTGGAATTCCTTTGAGCCTTATGTGCGAAAAAAACCGGCGCCCTGGCTGTGGGCGTACAAGCACTGGCGCTACCGCCCCGCAAAGCCAGACCGGCCTTATCCCTCCTACGCAAATTTCTTCCGGCCGTTCGAAGAGATGCTTCAACGCGAGTGCAGAAATGAAAGTTGAAAGCTTAAAACAATTAAGAGTTAAATTTCAAAGCCCTTCAATACGTCCCTGGCCGTCAGCCTGCTCAGTTCACCCGCCGCGGCGGGCGAAAACCGTCGGAGTAGCCTTTCGACCCCGCCGTAGTCCGGCGGCTGCCGGACGAAGGCTGGTTGGCGAAGCCGGGAACCCTTCAACCGTTTAACTCTTTAACGTTCTAACCAGGCCACTCCTTTACGGTTTGTTCACGACCACTTGCGGCGCAGGCTTGCTCACTTCAAGCTGCGCGCTCACTTTTTGGATTTGCGCGGCCTGCTCCTTGAGCTGGGCAGTGAGAGTCTCTATTTGCTTCTGCTGTTGCGCCACCGTTGCTTGCAACTCGGTAACTTTGTGGTTCAGCATGGCTTGGGGCTGGGCGCCATTGCCACCACGCACACGCGGTGTCGCCGCCTTTCCACTGGCATCGATAGGCACCGTGCCCAACTGCCCTGTGGCAGTATCGATGTACACGGGAACGGCGGTGACCATTGGGATCCCCACACCGACAACGCCGCCCACATAAAACGCTTCGTAATCGGTTCCGCTAGCAGCGATATTGCCGATGCGAATCACATTGGATTCTTCGGCAACGCCGGAATCACCAATATAGATATTGTTGCTCCCGGTGGTCTGGTTCATACCGGCGAGATAACCAACGGCAGTATTATTACTGCCGTCAGTATTTCCAAGAAGCGCGCAACGACCCAAAGCGGTGTTGAAGGACCCGTCGATGTTCATAGAAAGCGCAAAGGCGCCGACAGCATCGTTGCGTTGGCCGGTGTCGTTAAGGACGAGTGCGTTAGTTCCAACGGCCACGTTCTCAAAGCCGGTGGTGTTGAGCAACAGCGCTGCAGCGCCGACTGCGGTATTGGAATCCCCCCCGGTAGTGGTGAGGGCGAGCGCTCCGGCGCCAACACCGGTGTTGTAGTTGGCGTCGGTATCGCTAAAGAGCGCGTACCAACCAAGGCCCGAATTTCCAGCGCCGGTGGTGAGGGAGTTAAGCGCATTGCACCCTTCCGCAGTGGTGAAATTGGGATAGCACCCGTCCGGCGACGGACTGACCCCGAAAGCATTCGGGGCTGACGCAAGCGCAAAGCAGGCAAGCGCGGATAAGATCGTTGTGGATATTGTGAGGTTATTGCAATTTTTCATTAGCTTAATTTTTCTTTCATTGTTTTGGCCTTTTGATGCCCCTTGGCGCAACCAGCCCGGCACTCACCCGGCGAACGCGCCACCCTGCCATCTCATGTCCAGCCGTTAACTTGTTTGCTTTTGCCAAAAATATAGATGCTGTGTCAAGAAAAAAACCAGCGTTTCAACGCGACGAGTTGCAGCCGCCTCGCTGTGCCAAAGCGTTCAGTTGGCGTCTGCTGACGCACGGCGACATAGCGCCATGGCCGGTATCGTAAAGTGGAACCGGACATCATGCTCGAGCGTTCGCGCGCGCCGGGCTTTCAATTCAATCCGGCCCAGCACGTGCCACGCGAGCGGACTGGCACTGCGTTTCCCGAGAATTCAGGCGATCCGGGGCAACAAGAAGTCGATTCCATCGACACGCCCCCGATCTACCAGCAATCTGTAGAACACCCGCAATCTGCCGTGCGATTTTGACCGGGCGCGGGGAGCAGCGGCTGGGTTACTCCGGCGTAGGTGATGGAACCACTGAATTAGCCTCTCCCGCGGGAGATGGAGTCGGCGAAGTTATCTCCGCCGCAGAAGATGCTGCCCCGCCGGACATCTGCCACTTCTGTATTGCTTCCAACTTACGCTGTCTATTACTTTGTAACTCTTCCAGCCCACCCTGTGTTTGAGAGAGTCGCTCTTTGTTTCAGCCTCTCTTTTTCAGCTCTTGCAGCGTTGATCTGCGCGGAGTCGGGAACGAGGGCCCGAGCGTCGGCGGGAAGCTGTTGTATTCTCCGGTCTCTTTCAGAGTTTGCCTGCGCGGCATCGGCGGGAATGGTGCGGCTGTTCGCCATAGCTTTTTCTCGTTCGGCCACTGCTTTTTCTCTTTCATCTAATGCGGTCTCGCGTGCATCCAGCTCCGTTTTCCGTTGAGCAAGTTGTTGTTCAGCGGTTGAATCTTGCCTTTGGCAGGAGCAAATCATGGCAAAGGCGGTGAGCATCCAAAGGACAAACATTTTTTTCATATCAGAAGTAAACAGTAATTGCGTCTTTCGTAATTCGGAGCAAGCAAACGGAAGCCCAACGGCTAGTCAAACAAAACTTAACGCCAGCAGCGAGCCAGTATGGTTTGGAGTGGCATGGTTTCGACAGCGCCAACGCTTTCCCAGGAATGTAATTGTAGAGGCGTTCGCCGCGGTGAACGCTTTTCGCCAAAACGGTAAAGGCGTTCGCCACGGGCGGCGAACGCCTTTCCAAATTCGCCCTGGTTCCTGGCACACAAGGCAACTCTGTTTCGCAGCTTTACGGTTTGTTAACGACCACTCTTGGCGCCGGCGCATTCACTTCCAGCTGCGCGCTCACTCTTTGGATTTGCGCGGCCTGCTCGTTGCGTTGCGCCGTCAGAACTTCCATCTCTTTGTCTTGCTGCGCGACGGTGGCTTGCAAGTCCTCGACTTTCTTGTGCTCTTTGAGGAACTCGTTGAGCAACATCGCGTTGATCTGCTCGTAGCGCACGGTGTCGATACCCGTCTTGCCGTGCAAGACCAGGTCGGGATTTACTTCGGCCACCTCCTCCGCGATTAAACCATATTGCGTCATGCCCTTCTTGTCGCTGTTGTATTTGAAGGTTACCGGCTTGAGCGCGTACAGCTCTTCGCTGGCTTTATCCATCGGTTTAATGTCGTGTTTAAACAGCCGGGACGACGGGAGGAAGCCCAACACGTTGAATTGATCGACATATACTGCTTGGGCACTGCCGGCGTCGCTAACCGGCTCATCAAAGATGCTGCCGATATAGCAGGTGCGAGTGCGGTCAGTAAAGGGGCCTCCACCATTCACGTCACCGCCGATTGCGATAACCCCTGTGGCGTGTACAACGAGGGTGCCGGCCTCGTCACCGATAGCGACGTTAGCAGCACCGTCGATGCATTGATCGAGCGCGTCATGACCGAAGGCTGTGTTACCGCCGCCCGTCGTGTTGCTGACCATGGCGTCATCCCCCATCGCATTATTTGAGCCGCCATCACTGTTCGTGAGCGCGTCGCGGCCATGGGCATTGTTGATGTTTCCGCTGATGTTCTCAAAAAGCGCAAATGCGCCTATAGCATTGTTGTCGTTGCCCCTATCATTAAAGAGCAGCGCGTCAGTTCCAACGGCCGTGTTCCGGAAGCCACTAGTGTTGAGCAACAAGGCTACAGTGCCAACTGCGGTATTGGAACCCGCGTTGCCAATGGCAGTCGCGTTGTTGAGGGCCAGCGCGCCGGCGCCTACACCGGTATTGTAGCTGCTGATCGTATCGAGATAGAGCGAATACCAGCCGACCCCTGTGTTTCCCTGGCCAGTGGTGAGGAAATTAAGGGCGTTGCACCCTTCCGCTGTCGTGAACCCGGGATAGCATCCGTCTGGTGCCGGACTGACCGCCCGCGCTTCTGGTAAAAGCGCCAAGCAGGCCAACACCGGCAGGGCGGCCACTAATATCGTACTTCGATTTTTCATCTTTTTTAATTTCCTTTCGAGAAAAGGCTTTAAGGTTTATCCACAACCACTTTTGCCGCCGGCTTACTCACTTCAAGCTGCGCGCTCACTTTTTGGATTTGCGCGGCCTGCTCTTTGAGCTGGGCTGCGAGAACGTTCATCCCTTTCTGTCGCTGCGCGACGGTGGCTTGCAAATCCTCGACTTTCTTGTGCTCTTTGAGGAACTCGTTAAGCAACATCGCGTTGATCTGCTCGTAGCGCACGGTGTCGATACCCGTCTTGCCGTGCAAGACCAAGTCGGGATTTACCTCGGCCACCTCCTCCGCGATTAAACCGTATTGCGTCATGCCCTTCTTGTCGCTGTTGTATTTGAAGGTTACCGGTTTGAGCGCGTACAGCTCTTCGCTGGCTTTGTCCATCGGTTTAATGTCGTGTTTGAACAGCCGGGACGACGGGAGGAAGCCCAACACGTTGAATTGATCGACATATACTGCTTGGGCGCTGCCGGAGTCGCTAACCGGCTCACCAAAGATGCTGCCGATATAGCAGACGTTATCGAGGTCTTGAAAAGGGCCTCCACCATTCACGTCAGAGCCGATTGCGATAATGTGACTGCCGTGTACAACGAGGGTGCCGGCCCCGTTACCGATAGCGACGTTAGAATTACCGTCCACGCAGAATTCGAGCGCATCGTCACCGATGGCCGTGTTAAAGGAGCCTGTCGTGTTGCCCTGCAGAGCCGTATCACCGAACGCAGTATTTTGGTCGCCGTTACTGTTCAGGAGGGCGTTGGTGCCATGAGCGTTGTTGCCGGACCCGCTGACGTTGTTAAAGAGCGCAAAGGCGCCGACTGCGTTATTGTCCGAGCCAGTGTCGTTAAAGACCAGCGCGTCAGTTCCAACGGCCACGTTCTGTGTGCCGGTGGTGTTCAGCAACAGCGCTACAGTGCCAACTGCGGTATTGGAATCCGCGGTGTTGAGGATCAGCGCTCCCGCGCCGACACCGGTGTTGTAGTTGCCGGACGTATCCGAGTAGAGCGCATACCAACCGAGTCCTGTGTTTCCCTGGCCAGTGGTGAGGAAATTAAGGGCGCCGCAACCTTCTGCTGTGGTGAAGGCGGGATAGCACCCGTCTGGTGCCGGACTGACCGCTTGCGCTTCTGGTAAAAGCGCAAGGCAGGCCAACACCGGCAGGATGGCCAGTAATATCGTACTTCGATTTTTCATTTTTTTTAAATCCTCTCGTTGTTTTAGCGTCCGTGAACTCTCCTCATACGCCGGTAGGCCCGCACCCGCGGGGAGTCGGCCCCATTAAGAATTCATGATGTCCGCCATATACCTGATTTGGTTCGAAAACGGCTTTTGCCAAAAAATGCTGTGATCTGTCAAGAAAAAATAAAAAAAACAGCGGCCGCTCTAGAGGATCTCAACAGAATCTTTTAAATGCGTCCACCGGACGGAGTCACTGTGGCGAGCCTGTTTCGATCCCACTGCTCTCGCAGCACGACAGCAGCCCGCTCTCGCGCTATCGGGAGAATACGTTGCAGTTGTGGCCGGGGTCACCTTGTCGCGCCGTAGCCCAAAGGCGAAGGCGGATGATCCCGGTCACATAGACGATATCGATCCAGGAACAGCTTTAGGGCTTGTTCACGACCACTTTTGCCGCCGGCTTGCTCGTCTCAAGCTGCGCGCTGGCGTTTCTGGGAGTTTTCGAATCCGGCGCGATAACAACGTCGATTTCATCGACCCGCTGCAATACGCGCGTGAGATTGCCGGGCAACGCGCAAATTCGCCAGCCAGTTGTGGCCGAAGCACGTAGCTAGGGCCTCGGACTTACTCCGGCGTGGGCGACGGGGACGGCGAAGTAGCCTCAGCCTCAGGAGACGTTGCTTCGGGAGTTGCTGCCGCGCGAGACATCTTCGTCCTTACTGAGTCTTCCAGGCTACGCGGTGTTTGGACGACTCGCTCTTGTAGTATCCTGTCTTTCTCGGCTTTTTCCCGGGAGGTGTCGGGGGGAGCGGCAATCAGGGCCTTAACCTCGGGAGGGAGCTGTTGTATTCTTCTGTCTCTTTCAGCTTTCACCTGCGCGGGGTCCGCAACCTGGCTCCGCGACTGGAAAATCGTGCGGGTGCTTGCGATGGCTTTTTCTCTTTCGGCCAATGCTTTCTCTCTTTCATCTAATGCTTTCTCGCGCGCATCCAGTTCCGCTTTCCGTTGGGCAAGTTGTCCTTCAGCGGCCGAATCTTGCTTTTGGCAGGAGCAAATCATCGCAAGAGAGATGAGCACCGAAAGCACGAACATTCTTTTCATATCAGGAGTAAACTATAATTGGTCTTTGGTAATTCTGAGCAAGAAAACGGAAGGTCAACGGCTAGTCAAACGAAACTTAACGTGCCTGCGGCACTGGTGGAGTCCTTTTCCGACCGTTGACAGACGTGCTTCAACGCGACGAGTTGTAGCCGCCTCACTGTGTCGAGGCGCTCTTGGCCGCTTTTTGCCTGGTCATACGACGACATAGCTTCGTGGCTACAACAATGCAATCCAGAAACCGAAACGGTAAAGGCATTCGCCGCGGGGGCGAACGCCTGCAGAAGTTCGCATGTTGGAATTCAGGACTGCGATTATTACGGCACCGGCACACCGAGTTCGCGCAGTTGCTGCTTCGCGTCTTTGTAGTCCGGCTTGAGTCGTAACGCTTCTGCAAGATGCGCTACCGCTTCCTCTCGGCGACCCATCCGCCCCAGTAGAGACCCTAGAGTGAAATGGGCCGTCGCTGAGTTTCCATTTAGTCGCAGCGCTTCGTTAAACTGCTCGACCGCCTTATCATTCTTTCCAATCGTGGCCAGGACGCAGCCCAGATTATGATGGGCCTCGAAGTAATCGGGACGTATGCGCACCGCGGCGTCGTAGTTCGCTATCGCGTCACCATATTTACCCTCGCCGACAAAGGCGTTGCCCAGGTTGAATCGGGCCTCCGCATAGTCAGGGTCGATCTCCAGAGCGTTTTGATAGTGCGCGATCGCTTCATGGAGTTCTCGTTTTTGCAAAAAAGCGTTTCCGAGGCAGAGCTCTGCTTCCGCAATATGAGGATCCATTTCGAGAATCTTTTGAAACTGCGCGATCGCCTCGTCCACCTGCCCCTTTTGCAAAAGAGCATTCCCGAGATTGGTACGGGCCGGCTTGAAGTCCGGCTTGATTTGCAAGGCCCTTCGATAATGGGAAATCGCTTCGTCAACGGCCCCATTCTGCGGTGGAGCGCCGTTGGCGTACTGTTGATTTTGTACTAAGGCGAGGCCGAGATTGTTGTGGGCTGCTGGGAAATCCGGTTTAACTTTGAGAGCCTCTTCGGATTCAGCGATCGCTTCAGCAAATCGTCCGGATTGCAAGAGGGTTTGGGCAAGGTTGTTGTGAGCGATGTAATTGTTCGAGGTGGTGGCAATCGTATGTTTCCATAGCGTTTCAGTGTCCCGCCAGTAGGACGTCTGTAAATAGCTGCGCGTTGTCAGCACTGTTAGTATCAGCAGAGCAGTTACGGCCAGGACCTCGCGGCTGCGACGCCATTGGTAAAACAATTCCGTCGCGCCCCAAGCCACCAAAATATACAAACCAATCTGCGGCAGGTAGGTGTAACGGTCGGCTCGCACCTGCGATCCTACCTGGATAATGCCAATCATCGGGACCAGCATGCCCAAATACCAAAGCCAGCCTGTCAAAAGGAATGGATATCTTCTACGCCACAGGAAAAAGACTGTGGAAATGATTAGCAGGAGCAGCAAAGCAAGAACTACCTGTGGGACTTTCAGATTACCTTCGGGATACGGATACAAGACCGCCAGGCGCGCCGGCCAAATCATCTGGCCGACGTACACGGCGTAAGAGATCAGAGCGTTACCAACACGCTCCTCGAGAGGCGGTTTAAGGCTCAGGTCCAGGGCTTGTTTCTGCGCGAGAAGCGTCGCTACGCAGGACGCAGCCGACAGCACAAACAGGGGAAGCTTATCGACGACAAGCCGTGGCCATGTGTCTCTCCTCTGCTGCTCCTGGCTCGCCATATTCGGGCGAGCACGGGATGAAGACCGCTGAGTTCTACCCAGGGGCCAGTAATCCAGTAGCAACAGAACAAAAGGCACTGTCACCAACGTCGGCTTACACATCAGGCCGAGGGCGAAAAGAACTACAACCGTTATATACCAGAAAGAGGAAGGCGCGTTGCCGCGCGCGTAACGCGCATAAGCCCAGAGGATCAACACGAAGAACACACCACTGAGCACATCTTTTCGCTCCGACACCCAGGCCACCGACTCGACGCGCAGCGGATGAACGGCAAAGACTGCCGCCACAAACACACTGGGCCAGAGATTGCCAGTGAGCTCCCGAAGGGCGAGAAACAAAAGGATAGCCGCTGCGGCATGCAGTAAGATGTTAGTGAGGTGGTGCCCCCACGGCTGTAAGCCGTAGACCTGGCAATCCAGTATGTGCGAAATCGTAGTGAGCGGATGCCAGTTAGAGGCATGCACGTGGGTGAACGCCCATTGAACCCCGCCTAGCGTCAGACCATTTGTGACTCTTGGATTCTGGACGACATAACGGTGATCGTCATAACCTACGAAGTCGTGGCTAAGCGCCCGGCCAAAAGCGATCCAGACAATTACTGCAAGAAAAATCGAAACGATGCCGGTGACCACTCGTCCGCCATGAATGCAAGAAGGACGGCGCTCGGTTGCATGGAGCCCAAAATTCTTTTTCCGCCGATCCGATCCCGGAGGCGCATGTTTAGCAAAACTCATCGGACGCAGTGCGGTAAGATTGCAATCGATTCAACACTGGCGACAATTAGTAGGCACATGTTTAGGGCAACGTCTGGCTGAAGGGCATCTAAACGAAAGTTCCGCCAGCTCATCAGATTAAATCAATAGGATAAATATATCGTTGATTCAACCCGACAGGGCTGATGCTATCGAAGAGCCGAAACGGTAAAGGCGTTCGCCGTGAAGGCGAACGCCTTTCCAATTCGCCTTGGTGCCCTGACAACCCAAGGTCGATATACCTTGCGACTCTACGGTTTGTTCACGACTACTTGCGGCGCCGGCTTGTTCACTTCAAGCTGGGCGCTCACTTTTTGGATCTGCGCGGCCTGCTCTTTTAGCTGCGCAACCATGGTCTGCATTTCGCTTTTTAGTTGGCTGATGCTCGCCTGCTGTTCCTCGACTCTCTTGTGCTCTTTAAGGAACTCGTTGAGCAACATCACATTGATCTGCTCGTAGCGCACGCTTGAGACTCTGCCGCTGCTGTCGTTCAACACGAGGTCGGGATTCGCCTCGGCCACCTCCTCGGCGATCAAACCAAAGCACAGCGTATTTTTCTTGTCGGTGTTGTATTTGAAGGTTACTGGCTTGAGCGCGAACAGCGTTTCGCTGGCCTTGTCCATCGGTTTAATGTCGTGTTTGTAGCGCCTGGACGAGCCATTGAAGCCCATCACCCCATCCGAATCGACGAACACCGCCTGAGGGACTCCTGCGATCGCCGGCTCGCCGAAGATGTAGTTGATATAACAGGTGTTCGCCGCGGTGCCAAAAACAGAGGAGTCATTTGTGACGCCAATTGAGATAATGTTAGAGCTGTCCCAGGTAACGGCGGTGCCGGCGTTGGCCCCGATAAAGATGGTGTTACTGCTCGCGCCAGCGGTAGAGCCGGCGAAGGAGCCGAGACCCGTGTTACTATCACCTGTGCAGTTAGAGAGCGCATCGGCACCGAAGGCCGAGTTGAGGTTGCCGGTGATGCCGCCTCCGGCAAAATCGCCCATGGCCGTGTTCCAGAAGCCGTCCACGTTGGAAAAAAGCGCTTCCCAGCCAAAGGCGTTATTGAATACGCCCGTGCCTGCACTATCGCTGTCATTGTTGAATAGCGCCTCGAAGCCGAACGCGTTGCTGGCGTTGCCCGCGACTTGGTTGCTGAACAGCGCAAATGAGCCGAACGCGCAGTTGCGGTCGCCGGTGGTGTTGTTTACAAGGGCGTCCGTTCCGACGGCCGTGTTGTCGTCGGAGGTGTTCAACAAAAGCGCTGCCGTGCCAACGGCCGTATTATCGACTCCAACGTTGAGAACGAGCGCCCCCGCGCCAACACCGGTATTGAAGCTGCCGGTGGTATCGCTAAAGAGCGCATACCAACCAAGGCCTGTATTTCCAGCGCCAGTGGTGAGGAAGTTCAGGGCGTTGCACCCTTCCGCTGTCGTGAATCCGGGATAGCATCCGTCCGGCCCCGGAACAACTTCCGGAGCTGCCTGCATTTGTGGCAAAAACGCAAAGCACGCGAGCACGGACAGGATCATTGCAAATATTGTTGAGCTGCTGCGATTTTTCATAAGCTAAGTCTTCCTTTCATTGTTTTGGCCTTCCCTGAGTTCCCCAGGAAGAACTCATTTCCAGCCGTTCATGGTAGTGTTGGCTTTGCATGCCCGTAGCAAAACCTGCCCGCGAGCGTTTTGCCAAAAATGTAGATGCGATGTCAAGAATAAAAGTTAATAATTTTTTCGGGGGCGAAAAAGATCACATGGGGCGGCCGGCATGAACATTCGCCACTACAGTCCGCCACAGGACGGATTCGCCGAGGCGAACTTGATTCGATCACCTTCGCGGATTAAGCGTGCTTCCAGTCATGTCCCGGTTACCGGCATCTTCGACCAATGAAATTCTGCGTGCTCACTGCGCCGCGATCGCGAAAGAAGAAGCCGCACTGCGCGAAGGTGGCGGCAAGGCCGGGCACGAGCGCCAGCGCAAGATGGGGCGGTTACCGGTGCGCGACCGGTTGAGTCGCCTGCTCGATAAGGATTCGCGGTTTTTCGAGATCGGCCTCTGGGCAGGCTATAAAATGTACGAGCAATGGGGCAAAATTCCGGGTGCAGGCGTGGTCTCGGGCATAGGGAATATCGAAAGTGTTCCGTGCATGATTGTCGCGAATGACGCCACCGTGAAAGCCGGCGCGTTCTTTCCGCAAACCACCAAAAAGGTGATTCGCGCCCAGCGGATCGCATTCGAGTGCGCGCTCCCCATCGTTTACCTGGTGGATTCTGCTGGCGTGTTTCTTCCGATGCAGGATGAAATTTTTCCAGATGAAGATGATTTTGGCCGGATCTTTCGCAATAACTCGGTCATTTCCGCGGCCGGCATTCCGCAGTTTGCTGCGATCATGGGTAATTGTGTCGCCGGGGGGGCGTATCTGCCGGTGTTATGCGACAAGATTTTGATGACCAAGGGCAGCGGGCTATATCTCGCCGGTCCTTCTTTGGTGAAAGCTGCCATTGGTCAGGTAGTCGATGCGGAAGAACTCGGCGGCGCACAAATGCACGCGGAGATCAGCGGCACAGTGGACTTTTTTGAAAAGGATGATCCGTCCTGTCTCAAACGCTTGCGGTCGCTCGTTGCATTACTGCCCGAGGCGAAATCGATCGGCGCGCTTCCTTCGGCTTCGCTCAGGACAAGCTCGGATCGCGCCCTGCCGAAACCGTCGAAACCGGCGAAGGATCCGGACACGGTTTATGATCTGATCAGCTTCGACGGCCAGAAAAATTACGATGCGCGCGATCTGCTGGCTACAATCATCGATGCGGATTCAATGGACGAATATAAAGCCGACTATGGCAAGACGATCGTGACTGCGTACGCGCGCATCAATGGGCGACCCGTGGGGATTGTTGCCAACCAGCGTATTCAGGTCAGGACGAAAAAGGAAGGTATTCAGATGGGCGGCGTCATTTACTCTGAAAGCGCTGATAAGGCGGCGCGTTTTATAATGGACTGCAATCAAACCGGGTTGCCGATCGTCTTTTTTCAGGACGTCAGCGGTTTCATGGTCGGTCGGGACGCGGAAGAAAGCGGGATCATTCGCAGTGGCGCGAAGCTGGTAAACGCGGTCAGTAATTCCATTGTGCCGAAGATCACGGTGATCGTGGGCGGGTCATTTGGCGCCGGGAATTACGCCATGTGCGGCAAGGCATACGATCCGCGATTCATCGTTGCGTGGCCGACTGCGCGCTACGCGGTGATGGGCGCCGCACAGGCGTCGGACACTGTGTTTGCCATTCTGGCCCGCTCCCGCGAACGAGGCGATAAAAAAGCGACCCCCGAAGAGCTCGAGGAACTTCGGGCAAAAGTGAAACAGAGTTACGAAGAACAAACTGACATTCGCTACGGCGCCGCGCGCGGCTGGGTGGATGCGATCATTCAGCCGCACGAAACGCGCGACGTCCTGGTTCGTTTGTTGGAATACGCCTCGCGTCCCACGCCGCAAGGACGGTTTCACACCGGTGTTATTCAGGTCTAAGCCCATTTAGCGATTTAACGATTTAGTGACTTAACGATTGTAACTTTTGTAACGATGTAACGATGTAACGAATCACAATGCCATGCCCGTCGTTCTGATTGAAAAACAAACGCCGCAAATCACGGTCGTAACGCTCAACCGGCCTGAACGGCGTAATGCCCTTACTCTCGAGCTGCTCACGCAACTGCACGCCGCGATTAAAGTCGCTTCGGAACAACCGGAACAGCGTGTGATCATCTTGCGCGGTGCAGGCGCAGCTTTTTGCACCGGCCTCGATTTGAAAGAAGCGGCCGACCACACGAAAGCACACGCGACCGCGGAGATGGTGGCGAATACTTTGATCGCCATCAGCGAAACACGTCTCGTCACCATTGCGGCAGTGCATGGCGCGGCGGTTGCAGGCGGCGCAGGCATCATGTCTGCGTGCGATTTTGTGGTGGCGGCAGAGAAAACGAAGATTGGCTATCCCGAGGTGCGCCGCGGGCTGGTTGCCGGGTTGGTCATGACTTTCCTGCGCCGGCAGGTAGGCGAACGAAACATGCGCGAGCTGTTGTTAGGCTCAGAGTTAATCGACGCCGAGCGCGCCAGGGAAATCGGCCTGGTAAATCGTGTGGTCGCACGGGACGATGTGATGAGCGAAGCGCAAAAGTTTGCACAATCGGTTTTGCAAGGCGCGCCCGGCGCGCTCGCGCATACGAAAAGCTTGGTGGGGGAACTCTGGTGGCATGCCGTGAAGGAAGATGTCGATCTTGCGCTGAAATATCATTTGCAAGCGCGTGAATCGACCGAAGCCCGTGAAGGCATCGCCGCTTTTAACGAAAAGCGCAAGCCGAGATGGGTCGTGTAGTAATTCTGATCCGCGCAGACGCAAATCAAGAAGAAGCGGTTTCCCAATCCGCTTTTTTTTGTGGACGGCGGGCTAGAGACCGCCGCTCCTTGCTTTAGCCCGTTCAGAATTCGACGAACTTCTTGGGGTAATGTGACAGGTCGAGTTTTTCTTCCGCAACATTAAGTCTGATTCCCCATTGCTGCGTGGCCAGCGCGCCAAACAAGACTTCAATCGGGTTTCCGTTTTCATCATTTCCGATGTCATTGATCACAAGGGCATACGTGGAAACCGGATGGCCTTCAATTTCAGCATGCAAAACTGCTTCTGTGTTCGTCTCCTTAATGTCCTCGCCGAGTGCGGTTCTAATCGTTCGTGGCGTGGGCGATGTCATCAGAACTTCCGCTACTGATGGGACTACGTAAGTATTGCGTGCGCCTGAATCAAAGAGCGTCCAGCATTCGCGAGCGTCAACATTAATCATTTGTCGGATTCGTCCCATGATAGGCAACTCTAAGGATGTTGAGCGCGGATAGTCAAGGCAATGATATTCGGGCCGGTGACGCATAAGCGTCTTCAAATCCGGACAAGGGCGCGCAAGCATGCTGCGGTGCGTTTGAACAACGTCGAGGCGAGAATGGGAATGACCAGAAGCTCAATAGAAGCCATCTTATTAATGGTAGGGACGGACCGCCGGGCCGTCCGTCCCATGCGGCGCGCCCGGCGGTCGCGCCCTACCAAAACGTCACATTTCTTATGAGATCGCTTTTAGACAATTGGCGGCCACGGGTTGGATGGGGTGTGCCTGCGGCATGGTTGACGCTTTGCGCGGTTTGGAGCTCGACCTGGCTTGCCATTAAGATCGGCTTGCGCGACCTGCCGCCGATTTCGTTCGTGGCGATTCGTTTTCTCATCGCGATCGTCGTGCTGGTAGCAGTATCGGTCGGCCGTACGCGGTTGCTCCCGCTGCGGCGCAGCGACTATGCGGTCCTGGCAATTACGGGAGTCCTTATGTTCGCCGTGAACTACACCTTGCTGTTCTGGGCGGAGTTACACGTCTCATCGGGTCTGGCAGCTGTGCTCCAGGCAACCATTCCAATTTTCGGAATGTTCTTCGCTCATTGGATGCTGCCGGATGAACCGCTGCGGTTGCAAAAGCTTGGCGGCGCACTCGTCGCGCTCGGTGGCGTGACCCTGATCTGTGGCCGACTGCTCGGTTTCAACGGCCCGCTGGCTTTCTGGGGTGGGGCAGGAGTTGTTTTTGGAGCTGCCAGCGCTGCCTTCGCCAACGTCCTGGTTAAGGCGCGTTCGATCCAGCTCACGCCGGCCTTGCTGGCCGCGTGGCAGATGATTTTCGGAATTGCGCCCTTGCTGCTTCTTGGGTTTGCCGTCGAAGGAAATCCGGCACGCTTTCACTGGACCGCCATGTCGGTGTTCTGCCTGCTG
>Ga0209056_10002555_pt1 | contig 19544 bp, 20 predicted proteins | sample GraSoiAngelo_114_FD_185876 | JGI IMG/M metagenome (GOLD analysis project Ga0209056, IMG submission 185876) | Grasslands soil microbial communities from the Angelo Coastal Reserve, California, USA - 14_0903_13_40cm (SPAdes) (version 2) | ecosystem: Environmental > Terrestrial > Soil > Grasslands...
GACGGCAAACTCCACGCTGCCGACCTGTGAGGGCGCGACGATATTGCCCGCGACCCGAATGACGAAAAGGTCTCCAAAGCCTTGGCCAAACACCAGCTCCGCGGGAACGCGTGAATCGGAGCAGCCGAGCACGATGGCGAATGGTTGCTGGGCCGCGCTGGGACGGCCCACCGGGCCGTGGCCGCTTTCGACAAATCGCCGGTTGCCCTCCCGCAGGCGTGCCAGCACCTCCTGCGCAGGAATCATCAGCGCGGCGGAGGGGTTCCTTGCGCCTTCTGCAGGCTATCGCCCACCATGCGCGCGATCTGCTCCCCCCAGGTCTCGCCCGCCGCCATGCTCTCCTTGAAGATCGTTGGTTGGGCGGCCGTCAAGCGTTGACCGATCGGCGAGGTGTAGAACCGGACGAGCTCCTCGAGCTCGCTCTGGGTCAGATGCGAGGCGTAGATCGGCACCAGCATGTCAATGAGCTGCGTGGTGTCGCGCCGCGCGTGCGCGAGAAAGGCGTCCCAGAAGGCGGCGGGGATCTGCGGGCTGCTCTGTCGTTGGGAAGCGATCATGGACTCGAGATTGCCGAGCATCAGCCTGGTTGCGCCACTGGCGGCAAGCAGCTTCCGGGCCGAAGCTGCGGCGGCAGCCTCGGCTGGGCGACTCGGCTGCGCCTGGCCGTGTGCGGTGGAGGCAATGACGACAAGACCGCAGAGCGCGGCGAGAACGGCACGTTTCATAGCTTGCTCCTGATCAAACGAGAAGTGCACCGCCGAGGTCAGGGGCTCGACTGCGCCCGCCGCCGCGAGACGATCATACGTACGATGAGCACGCCAATCGCAATTCCGATCACCCAGCCGAAGATCGCACCCGTGCGACCGGCACGATCGGTGGACGACAGCCAGTTAGTCTCGCCTTTGAGGGAGCCGAGGACCGAGTTGAGGATGGTCAGACCCTCCGCAGCTCGCGCGCTGGGCCCGGCAACGATCACTTGAATCGCCTCGCGCCGCAGCGGCACCTGGGCGGTGTAGACGGTGATCGCCGTGCCGGTCCGCCCCGTGTCGGTCCGGATCGCGTCGATGTCGAGGCCTTTCCATTTCACGCTCAGCAGCTGGGACTGGCGGGGCAGATCCGCCGGCTTCAGATGTTCGCGACCCAAGGTTGCGTGCATGCGCTGAACGCAGAGCACGAACGCGCCGTGTGATGATTGGGACCCCTCTCCCGCCCAACAGCCGACCACGTCCTTCCCTCCCGCAAACTCCGCCGGAATGGCGACGAAATCCTCGGGAAGGCTCATGACGTAGCCGAGCTCGGCGTTCGTCGTGGCTTGCAGCACCAGCAGGATGGCATGAATGAGCATGGTTGGGCTCAGACCAGGGATTTGGCGTCCGCGAGCGGTAGCCCGAACGCCTCGGCTACGCCCGGGTACACGACCTTGCCTTCCACGACATTCAGCCCCAGGAACAGGCTGGCGTCCTGTTTACACGCGGCTTGCCAACCCAGCCGCGCGAGCCTCTTGGCATAGGGAAATGTGGCGTTCGTTAGCGCCAAGGTGGACGTGCGCGGCACGCCACCCGGCATATTCGCGACGGCGTAATGAATGACGCCGTCCACGACATAGGTCGGCTGATCGTGCGTCGTGGGTTTCGTGGTTTCGATGCAGCCGCCCTGATCCACCGCCACATCCACGATGACCGATCCCTGCTTCATCAGCTTGAGATCGGCGCGCTTGACCAGACGCGGCGCCTTCGCGCCGGTGAGCAGTACCGCGCCGATCACGACATCGGCCTTGGCCAGCTGCTCGAGCACGTTATGACGGTTGGAGTAGAGCAGGTCAACGTTCGGCGCCAGGACATCGGAGAGGTAGCGCAGGCGGTCCAGTGAGATATCCAGGAGCGTGACGTGGGCGCCCAGCCCCGCGGCCATCTTCGCCGCATTGGTCCCCACGACGCCACCGCCGAGGATCAGGACTTCCGCAGGGAGTACCCCCGGCACCCCGCCGAGCAGAATCCCATATCCACCGAAGACCTTCTCGAGGTACTTCGCGCCTTCCTGGACGGCCATGCGACCCGCGACCTCGCTCATCGGCGTGAGCAGCGGCAGCTCCTTAGTCGGCAACTCCACCGTCTCATAGGCGATCGCGACGCAGCCCGACTTGATCACGGCTGTGGTGAGGGGCTCCGAGGCAGCAAAGTGGAAATACGTGAACACGACCTGCCCCCTGCGAAGCCGGGCCCATTCCGGCTCGATCGGCTCCTTGACCTTGAGGATCATCTCGGATTTCGACCACACCGCATCGGCGGAGGGGACGATCTCCGCGCCCGCCGCGCGGTAGGCATCGTCGCTGAAGCCGGAGCCGAGGCCTGCCCCCTGCTCCACCAGGACTGTGTGCGCGTCGGTGGCGAGCGACTCGGCGCCGGCCGGCACGAGCGCCACGCGATGCTCCGCAGTCTTGATTTCCTTGGGCACGCCGATGATCACGGTTTGCCTCCGTTGGGGCCCAGCGACACCACTGTCTGCCGCTCCGGCGCGAAGAACTCTTCGGCGAAGCCCGATACCTCGTCGGCGGTCAGTGCTTCCACGGTGCGCAGGACCTCATCCAGGCTGCGATACTGCTCGCCGTAGACGGCCGTGCTCGCCAAACGATACATCCGGGACGTGGGGCTCTCCAGCGACAGCATCAGCTGCCCGAGGGTCTGCTGTTTCGCGTCCTCGAGTGCCTCCCCCCGGAGGCCTTCTTTCGCCATGCGCGCAAACTCGCCCCGGATCGCCTCGGCCGCTTTTTCGGAACGGCCGGGTTGCGTCCCCACGTAGACGCCGGCCATCCCGACCGCCCGATAGAACGACGCGAAACTGTAAATCGCGTACGCCAGGCCGAGTTCTTCGCGGATGCGCTGGAACAGCCGGCTCGACATGCCACCGCCGAAGATGTTGGACAGCACCAGCAGGCCGTACTTCCTGAGGTCCGCGTATGGGATCGTGTCGGTTGCGAAGACGATGTGGGTCTGCGCGGTGTCCTTCTCAAACGTGCGGGTGGCGCCGCGGACGGCGGGAGGCACGGGTGGCACCGGCGGCGGCGGCTGGTCCACCGCAGCTTCCCCATCGAACCACCCTTGCGCGTCCACTTCCTTCAACAGCGCGTCGTGGGTCAGGTTGCCCGCCGCGGCGATGACACAATTGCCGGGGAAATAAGCACGGGCGTGGAGGTGCTTCAGGTCCTCGGCCGACAGTGCGGCCACGGTCTCCTTGGTCCCGAGAATCTGGAAGCCGTAGGGATGGGTCGGCCACATCGCTTCGTACGTCAGATCGAAGACTTCGTCATCCGGTGTGTCTTCGACCGTGCTGATTTCTTCGAGCACCACCTGGCGCTCGAGCGAGAGATCGCTGTCGCGCAGTATCGGCCGGCGCACGATGTCGGTGATCACGTCCAGCGCGCGCGGCAGGTCGGCGTCGAGCACGCGGGCGTGGTAGGCCGTTGCGTCACGGGACGTGTAGGCGTCGAGCGATCCCCCGCGGGACTCGAGGGAGAGCGCGATTTGTTGCGCCGTGCGCCGCTCCGTGCCCTTGAACACCATGTGCTCGAGCAAGTGCGAGACGCCCATTTTTGGTCGCAGCTCGTGCGCGCTCGCGGTGCGCACCCAGACGCCGATCGCGACCGAACGGACGCTGGGCTGGCGCTCGCTGAGCACGGTCACACCGTTGGGGGCGGCCGTGCGGTGGATTTCCCGGTCGAGGCGAACTGTCTCTAGCGTGGGGGCCACGGGGGGGCGGGGCTAGTTCTTCTCGATCAGCGCTTTCCGCGACAACCGCATGCGACCGCGCTCGTCCACCTCGAGCAGCTTCACCTTCAGATGGTCGCCCTTTTTGACGACATCCTCCGTCTTTTCGGTGCGACCGTGCTGCAGCTCGGAGATGTGGAGCAGCCCCTCGACTCCCGGGATGATCTCGACGAACGCGCCGAAGGCGGTCGTGCTCTTCACGACGCCCTCGTAGACCTTCCCCACCTCGGGCTCCTGGACGATGCCCGACACCATGTCGCGCGCCCGTTCGGCGGCTTCGCCGACGCCGGCGATCGTGACCAACCCCGAATCGTCCACGTTGATCTCGGCGCCCGTCTGCTCCTGAATGCCGCGAATCGTTTTGCCCTTGGGGCCAATGAGGTCGCCGATCTTATCGGGACGGATCTGAATGGTGATGATGCGCGGCGCGTATTTCGAGAGCTGCGAGCGCGGCTCGGGCATCGCCTGCTGCATGATGTCGAGGATGTGAATGCGCGCCTTACGCGCTTTCTCGAGCGCCTGGCCGATCACGCTCCAGTCGAGCCGCTCGATCTTGATGTCCATCTGAATCGACGTCACGCCGTCGCGCGTCCCGGCGACCTTGAAGTCCATGTCGCCGAGATGGTCCTCGGTGCCGAGGATGTCCGTGAGGATCGCGGTGCGGCCGCCTTCCGCGATCAATCCCATCGCCACACCCGCGCACGCCGACTTCACCGGGACGCCGGCGTCCATCAGGGCGAGCGAACCGCTGCACACCGTCGCCATGGACGACGAGCCGTTCGATTCGAGGATCTCGGAGACGATGCGGATCGTGTAGGGGAACTGTTCGTACGGCGGCAGCACTGCCTGCAGCGCCCGCTCTGCCAGCGCGCCGTGGCCAATCTCGCGCCGTGACGTGCCCCGCACCGGCTTCACTTCACCGGTGGAGAACGGCGGGAAGTTGTAGTGCAGCATGAACGACTTCGTCGTCTCCTGCGCGACGTCGATCGAGTCGATACGCTGCTCGTCGTCCGTGGTGCCCAGCGTGACCGTCGCGAGGGCCTGGGTCTGGCCGCGCGTGAACAGCGCCGAGCCGTGCGCGCGCGGCAGCCAGCCGACCTCGCAGGTGATCGGCCGGACGGTGTCGAGATCGCGCCCGTCGACGCGCTCGCCCGCCGTCAGCACGCGCTCGCGCATCGTATTGTATTCGATCCCTTCGATGACTTCCACGATCTCGCGCAGCTTGTCGGGGAATTCCTCGGCGAGTTGGTCGCTGATCGTGGCCTTCATTGCGCTGAGTGCCTGGGTCCGTTCGGCCTTCTCCGCAAGCGTCAACGCTTCTTCGACGCGCGGCTCGGCGAGCTCCTTCACGCGCGCCACCAGCTCCGCCGGCGGCTCGGCCTTGGTCCATTCCAGCTTGGGCTGCCGTACCGCTTCGACGACCTGATCGGCGACTTCGAGCAGCTCCTTGATGCCCTTATGCGCGACCTCGAGCCCCTTGATGATCTCCGCCTCGGTGAGCTCGAGCGCGCCGCCTTCGACCATCACGATCGAGTCACGCGAGCCGGAGACGGTCAGGTCGACATCCGAGAACTCGAGCTGCTGGAACGTCGGATTCAGAATCCAGGCGCCTTCCACGCGCCCGACCCGCACCGCCGCGATCGGCCCGTTCCATGGCACCTTGGAGATCGAGAGCGCGGTCGACGCGGCCACGACGCCGAGGACGTCGGCATCGTTTTCCTGATCGGCCGAGAGGACGTAGACGAAGACCTGCACTTCGTTCTTGAAGCCTTCGGGAAAGAGCGGCCGGACCGAGCGGTCGATGACGCGGGCGGACGTGACTTCTTCGTCGGAGGGCCGGCCTTCGCGCTTCAAAAAGCCGCCGGGGATTTTGCCGGCGGCGTAGGCCTTCTCGCGGTATTCGACGGTCAGGGGAAAGTATGGAAGGTTGGCCACGTTTTCGGAGACCGTCACCGCGGCCAGCACGGCCGTCTCGCCAAACTGCACGAGACACGATCCGGCGGCCTGTTTGGCCAGTCGCCCCGATTCGATTTTCAGGGTCCGGCCGGCGAAATTTGTTTCTACGCGCTTCACTGCGTTGCCTGTCTAGAGCACTGGTAAACACGCGGAGCGCCCCGGTGCTCTTCCCGGGGCGCCCAGCGCGACGCCTTGTACGGCTTAATGTCGGAGACCGAGCTCGTCGATGAGCTGCCGGTACTTCGCAAGGTCGGTGCGCTTCAAGTACTCCAGCAGGCGGCGCCGGCGGCTGACCATGCGCAGCAGGCCCCGTTGCCCGTGGACGTCCTTGGCGTGGACCCGGAAGTGCTCGGTGAGGCTGTTGATCCGCTCGGTGAGCAGCGCGACCTGGACCCGGCTCGACCCGGTGTCCCGGTCGTGCAGCCCGTATTTCCTGACCGGCGTCGTCTTGTCGTACATCGTCCCTGTTCCCTAATCGTTGGAAGCGCCGTAGGTTAACCGACTTGCACCTCTTTGTAAAGTGACTCGCGCCGCTACCGACCTCGTCGGCCACACGCTTGGCCCCTATACCCTGGAGCGCCTCCTTGGCCAGGGCGGGTTTGCCTGGGCGTTCGTCGGCCGGGAGGCCGACGGGACGCCGGTCGCGATCAAGGTCCTCAAGCCGCGCTACGCCGGCGATGCCCAGTTCGAGAGCCGGTTTCGCAACGAGAGCGAGACGGCGGCGAAGCTCGAGCACCCCAACATCATCCGCATTCGCTCCGTCGCGAAGACCCGCGAGCACGTCTACTTCGCCATGGACCTCTGCGCCGACAGCTTGGGGGCGCGCATCGCGCGCGAGGGACCGCTGCCCGAGGAGGATATTCTCCGCCTGGCGCGCGACATCGCGGCAGCACTCGAGTTCGCGCACCAGCAAGGCGTCATTCACCGCGACTTGAAGCCCGACAACGTGCTCATTCGCTCCGACGGGGCCGCCGTACTCACCGACTTCGGCATCGCGCGTGCGGTCTCCGGCTACGTCGCGTCCACCGGCGTGAACATGACGATCGGCACACCGCACTATTTGTCGCCGGAACAGGCACAAGGCCGGCCGCTCGACCCGCGGGTGGACTTTTACGCGCTGGGCGTGACCCTCTACAAGGCCGCCACGGGTGAGGTGCCATTCAGCTCGAACGACTGGTTCGAGCTGGCGCGCATGCACGTGGAAGATCCGCCGCCGTCGCTCCGCCGCAAACGTGCCGAGCTGTCGAAGCGGTTCGAACGGGTGGTGATGAAATGTCTCGCCAAGCACCCCGACGACCGCTATGCCAACGCCGCCGAGTTGGGCGCGGATCTGGACGAAGTCGAGCAGAAGCGCAGGCCGTCGCTCCCGGTGGGCACGGCGCCGATGGGAACGTCGCAACCCGAGGCGCTGCCCGATCCACCGACCCGCCGGCACACCTGGCTGGTCCTTGCGGGCGTGGGTGTGGGACTGCTGCTGCTGGTGGGTTTGGTGGTGCGGCTTATGCGCTGAAGACCCTTCGGAGCGCCCTTACAATCCTGGTGAACAAACTCGGACGGGGGACGGGGGGCGGGGGACAGGTAACACCAACATTCAACACTCCTGCAACCACCTCACGTAGCTCCGCGTCGAACTTCTTCGGAAATGGACGATCCGCGAGCCGAACCGCGAAGCCAGGCTGTTCCGCGCTGCCCACGAGCTCAATGACGCCGGGATGAGCACGCTCGATCACCTCGATAACCGGCCTTAACCCGTCCCCCCTGCCCCGTCCCCCGTCTCCATAGTATGCCGTGGCTACCACGCCCACCAGCTGCTGCGTAGTTATCCGTCCGGCAGCGTAGTCGGCCAGCGCGTCGTTAACGGAAGAGGCGGAGGACATCGTTGCTCAAGGCGACGACCATGATCGCCAGGACGACAAGCATGCCCAGCTGGGTGAGTCGCAGCCGCAGCTGCGGTGAGAGTGGGCGGCGGCGAATGCCTTCGGCGATGAGGAACATCGCGTGCCCGCCGTCCAGCACCGGAATCGGCAGCAGGTTCAGCACCGCGAGACTGATGGAGAAGAACGCGAGGAAGCTCAGGAATTGCACGAGGCCGAGGCGCGCAGCCTGTCCCGAGACCTGGGCGATCGTGATTACGCCTCCCACTTCCCGGACCGACGCGCGACCCAACACGAGGCGCTTGATGCTCTCGACCATCACGACGACGGTGCTCGCCGTCTGCTTCGCCCCGTCCACAACCGCCTGGCCCACGGAAATGCGCCGGTTGACCACAAAGCCGCCCTCGGCGCCGATGTAGCCGAACGTCTTGGGTCGGGGAGATTGACTATCCGCCTCGGTTTCGGGGCGGGGGGTCACGCTGAGCTGCACGATCGAATCCCCGCGCAGCACACTCAGCGCGATCGGCCGCTCCGGGTTGACCCAGAGTCTATGGATGAGATCGCTCCACGACCGCACGGTGTCGCCGCCGGCGCGCACGACCAGGTCGCCAGGTTTGAGACCGGCCCGTTTCGCGGGCTCGCCCGGCAACACCTTCCCAATCCGCGCCGGCATGAGCGGCTCCACTCCCCAACGCGCGAGCGCGAGCCGGGCGTTGTCGTCGCGCGGCGCTGTGAACCGAATCGTGCCCTTCCCTGCCACCTGCAGCAGCACCGTTCCCGTATCCCGGAGCAAATGCATCTGCACGTCCTCCCAGCTCCGGACGGTATCGCCGTTGATGATGGCGATGCGGTCGCCGCGCTGGAGTGTGGCGAGGGCTGCCGCACCCGGGGGCAGCCGGCTGACCAGTACCGTGTCGATCCGGGTCGTGGGTCGCGTGGGATTGCCTACCGCAATGCCGAGCCCCGTGTAGATCACAAATGCGAGAATCACGTTCATGGTGACGCCCGCCAGGATCACTGCCATCCGCGCCCAGAGCGGCTTCTTGTCGAACGCGCGCGCCGGATCGATCGGGACGTTGGCTTTGCCACCTTCGAGCTCGCCCGCCATCCCTTCTTCTTCGAGGCCCGCCATCTTCACGTACCCGCCGAGCGGGATCCACGAGATCCAGTACTCCGTCTCGCCACGACGCCAGGCGATGAGCGGCTGCCCAAATCCCAGCGAAAAGCGCAGCACCTGAATGCCGACGGCTTTGGCGACGATGAAATGCCCGAATTCGTGTACCGAGATCAGCACACCGAGCACGACGATGAGCGACGCGATCGTCAGGAGCACGCGGCCTCCCCCGCCAGACGCCGTGCCTCGGCATCGGCGGCGAGCACCGCTTCGAGCGACGTGGCATCGCCGCGCTGCGGCGTTGCTTTTGTGACGCGCTCGATGATCTCCGCAATGCGCCCGAAGGGAATGCGCTCTTCGAGAAAGAGCTGCACCGCGATTTCATTCGCCGCGTTGAAGCGCGCCGGCGCCGTGCCGCCGAGCCGCGCCGCCTCGCGGCCAATAACGTAGGCCGGGAAGCGATCTGGTTGTACCGCCTCGAACGTCAGGGCGCCGGCCGCAACGGGATCGAAGCGGCGCACGCCCTGATCCGGCACGCGATCGGGGTAGGTCAAGGCATACAGAATCGGCAGCTCCATCGTCGGAAAGCCCACCTGCGCGAGCACCGAACCGTCCACGAACTCCACGAACCCGTGAATCACCGACTGCGGGTGAATGACCACGTCGACCCGGGTGTACGGAACGTCGAACAGAAAATGCGCTTCGATGACCTCGAGCGCCTTGTTCACCAGCGTCGCCGAATCGACCGTGATCTTCTTGCCCATGGTCCACGTCGGATGCTTGAGGGCTTCCGCGACCGTCGCCCGGGAGACACGCTCCGGCCCCCACGTGCGGAATGGACCGCCCGACGCGGTGAGAATGAGACGCGCGAGCTCGGTCGGCTGCCGGCCGGCCACGCATTGCAGCACGGCGCTGTGCTCGGAATCTACCGGCACGATCTCACCGCCGCCCTCCCGCGCCGCCTGCGCAACCAGCTCGCCCGCCATCACCAGCGTTTCCTTGTTCGCGAGCGCGACCCGCTTGCCGGCACGCAACGCGGCGAGCGTCGCCTCGAGCCCGGCGGAACCCACGATGCCATTCACGACGATTTTCACGTCGGGATGGGTCGCGGCTTCGACGAGGCAGGCAGTACCCTTCCCCCGTCCCCCCTCCCCCGTCCCCCCACCATTCACCAGGCCGACGAATGCCGGCCGCCAGTCCTTCTCCTGTTCGGCGAGCAGATCGCGATTGGAGTGCGCCGTCAGCGCGACGACCCGAAACCTCTCCCGTTGCCGGGACAAGACTTGGAGAGTCGATCTCCCGATCGACCCGGTCGAGCCCAGGATCGCGACGCCGACGCTCATATCATCCCGAACATGCGATACAATCCTGCCGCCGTAGGGATCACGAAGTACAGCGAGTCGAGTCGATCGAGCACGCCGCCGTGACCGGGAATGAGTGCCGAGGAGTCCTTGAGGCCCGCTTCCCGCTTGAACAGCGATTCGGCGATGTCGCCGACCTGGCCGACAATGGAGACGGCGAGTCCAAACAGCAACAGTTGTCCGGCGCTGAAGCTCCAGCCCTCTCGGTTCAGGACGAATTTGCCGAGGGCGAGTGCCGTGATCACGCCCCCGAGGGTACCGCCGACCGCGCCGGCATGCGTCTTCTTCGGGGACAGCACGGGAGCGAGTTGGGGTCCCCCGACGGCCGTGCCCACCACCATCGCGGCCGTGTCGCAAGTCCAGGTAATGACCAGCGGGAACAGCGTCAGGAGGACGTACGCCACGGGCCGGATGGCGGCGTCGCTGGCGTGCCGGATCGCGATCAGAAAGGCCAGCATACCTGACGCGTAGAGGCACCCGAACAGCGTAATCGAGACGCTGGTGAGCGGCCGGCGGGTCGGTCCGCGCCGTGCCATCGCGATTGCGAGTGTGAGCATGAGCCAGATGGCGCCAAGATAGAGCGCGGGCTCGGCCCAGCGAGTCTCGGAGCCTTTCGCCCAGTAGGCGAGGAGTGGAATCGCCGCCGCCGCGAGCCAGCCGGTCCGCTCCAGGGCCTCGATGCCCTGGCGGCGTCCGAAGTCATAAATCTCGCGCGCGCCCAGCACCCCCAGCAGCGCCAGCGTCGCTGCCAGCCACCAGCCGCCCAGCCAGATGATGCCGATCACGAGCGGAATGGCGACCGCGGAGACGGCGATGCGCTGCACCAGGTTTTGCGAGGGCATCAGGACGCGGTGACTTTGCCGAACCGCCGGTCGCGGCGCTGAAAATCGAGAATCGCATCGCGCAGGGTGCGGCGGTTGAAATCCGGCCACAGCACCGGGGTGATGTACAGCTCCGTGTAGGCCAGCTGCCAGAGCAGGAAGTTGGAGAGCCGCTGTTCGCCGGACGTCCGGATCAGCAGGTCGGGGTCGCCCCACGGCGCGGTGTAGAGCTTGGCGCGGATCGCCTCTTCGTCGATGTCTTCGAGCTTCTTGGTGCCCTTCAGCACTTCCTCCGCGAGCAGTTGCGCCGCCCGCGCGATCTCGCCGCGCGATGAGTACGAGATGCAGAGGTTGAGGGACAGCTTGTCGCCGCCCGCCGTCTCGCGCTCGACACGCTCGACAGCGGCGCGCCCGCCCGGAGTCAGCCGGCTCCGGTCGCCGAGCACGTGCACCCGCACGCCTTGTCCGCGGAGCTCGGCGACTTCTTGTGCGATGTATTCCTCCAACAGATCCATCAGCGCCGAGATCTCCGGCGCCGGGCGGTTCCAGTTTTCTTCCGAGAAGGCGAACAGCGTCAGGACCTCGACCCCTTCCGCAATCGCTCCTTCGACGGCTTCCCGCACCGCCTTCATCCCCGCGCGATGGCCGAACGGCCGCGGCAGCCGGCGTTCGTTCGCCCAGCGGCCGTTGCCGTCCATGATGATCGCGACGTGGCGGGGGATCGGTCCTGGCAACATCAGACTTCCATGATCTCCGCTTCTTTGGCCTTCACGGCTGCGTCGACTGCCTTGAGATGCTCGTCGTGCACCTTCTGCACTTCCTTCTCGGCGTGCTTCTGATCGTCCGAGGAGACATGCTCGGTCTTCTTGATCTTGTTCATCGTCTCGGTGCGCGCGTGCCGGATGGCGACGCGACCCTCTTCGGCGAACTTGTGGACGACTTTGACCAGCTCCTTGCGCCGCTCCTCCGTCAACGGCGGCACCGGGATCCGAATGATGTTGCCGTCATTCGAGGGCGTGAGACCCAGATCGGATGCCAGGATGCCCTTCTCCACCGCCTTCATCAGGCTCTTATCCCACGGCTGCACCGTCAGCAGCTTCGGCTCCGGCGCGGCGACGCTCGCCACCTGCGTGAGCGGCATGTCGTTGCCGTAGGCTTCCACGCGCACGAGATCGAGCAACGCCGTCGTCGCCTTCCCCGTGCGGACCGTGGAGAATTCGCGCTTCACCGCCTCGACCGCTTTGTCCATGAGCTGCTTCGCGTGCTTGACGTGATCGCTCAGCGGAGTCATTGGACGATCGTGCCGACGCGCTCACCGGCCAGAACCCTCGCCGTCGCGCCGGGCTGGTTGATGTTGAACACCACGATGGGGAGCTTGTTCTCTTTGCACAACCCGAAGGCGTTGGCGTCCATCACGGCGTAGCCGTTCACCAGGGCTTCCTGGAACGTCAGCGTCGGCAGGAACTTCGCGGCGCGGTCTTTCTTGGGATCGGCGGTATAGATCCCGTCCACGTTGGTCGCCTTGAGAATCACTTGCGCCTCGATCTCCAGGGCGCGCAGCACCGCGGCGGTGTCGGTGGAGAAATAGGGATTGCCCGTCCCGCCGGCGAAGATCACCATGCGCCCCTTGTCGAGATGCCGCACGGCACGCCGGCGAATATACGGCTCCGCCAGCTCCTCCATCCGGATCGCCGTCATGACGCGCGTGTCCACGCCCTTCTTCTCGAGAATGTCCTGCAGCGCGAGCGCGTTGATGACGGTGGCGAGCATCCCCATGTAGTCCGCCGAGACGCGATCCATGCCCTGCTCGCTCGCGGCCGTGCCGCGGAGGATGTTGCCGCCGCCGATCACCAGACCGAGCTGCACGCCGGTCGCCGCCACCGATTTCAGCTCATCGGACAGGCGCTCGATGACGGCGAAATCGATGCCGGAAGCTCGCCCACCCGCGAACGCTTCCCCCGACAGTTTGAGGAGCGCGCGCTTGTAGGCGAGCTTGGCCACCTAGTTGCCTCCGAGCTCGAAGCGGGCAAAGCGGCGGACGCTGATCTTCTCACCGGTCTTGCCCGACAGCGCCTTCACCATGTCGCCGATCGTCGTCTTCCCGTCCTGGGCCGTCTGCTCCAGCAGGACGGTGTCCTGGTAGAACTTCTTGACCTTGCCCTCGATGATTTTCTCCCTTACGGCGTCGGGCTTCTTCTCCTCGGCGACCTGGGCGCGATACACACGCCGCTCACGCTCCAGCGTTTCGGCTGGAATCTCGTCGATGGTCACGGTCAACGGTTTTGCCCACGCGACATGCATGGCAATGTCCTTCGCGAGCTGCTTGAATTCCGCCGTATTCGCGACGAAGTCGGTCTCCGAGTTGAGCTCGACCATGGTCGCGACTCTGCCGTTGAAGTGGACGTACGTTTCGATTACGCCCTGGCCGGCGGCGCGTTCGGCGCGCTTCTCGGCGCGCGATGCGTACTTCACGCGCAGCAGCTCTTCGGCCTTGGCTATGTCGCCGCCCGCCTCCTCCAGCGCCTTCTTGCAGTCCATCATGCCCGCGCCGGTCTTGGCGCGCAGCTCGGCCACCAGTTTTGCGGGAATCTCTTTCACAGTCGTCATGCGTCCTTTCACTCCCTCATAAAAACGCCGCCCTCGCGCCGTGAAGCCCGGGGGCGGCGGTCGGTTGTGCAGCTACCAGAGTTGTTACGCCTCGCCCCCGCTTACGGGTTCCGCCGGGGTCGGCGTTTCTTCCGTCTTCATCCGCGCGGCAATCGCCTCGGGCTTGGGCCGCCGCTTGCGCCGCGCCGGCCGCTTCTTGCGGTCGCCATCCACGTCCGCCTCGCCCGTCTCCGTCGAGTACGTCGTGCCTTCGCCTTCCTCGCCCGTGCCCGCGTCGCGCAGCGGCATTTGGCGGCGCGCTTCGGCGATCACGTCCGAGATCGCGTTCGTAATCAACGAGACGGCGCGAATCGCGTCGTCGTTCCCGGGGATCGGCACCGTGATCAGATCGGGGTCGGCGTTCGTATCCACGATCGCCACCACCGGAATCCCGAGCTTGTTGGCCTCGGCAACCGCGATCCGCTCCTTCTTGGCGTCCACCACGAACAGCGCGCCCGGCAGCCGGCCGAGGTTCTTGATCCCCGCGAGGTTCTTGTCGAGCTTGCCGCGCTCGCGATCGAACAGCAGCTGCTCCTTCTTCGTGTAGTTCGTGAAGTCGCCGTCCGCCGCGCCTTGCTCCAGGTCCTTGAGCCGCTTGATCTGCTTCTTGATCGTCTGGAAGTTGGTCAGCGTGCCGCCGAGCCAGCGCTCCGTCACGTAGAACGCGCTGCAGCGCTTGGCTTCGGCTTCCAGAATGCCCTTGAGCTGCTTCTTGGTGCAGACGAACAACACGCCTTCACCCTTCAACACGACGCCGCGCAACAGCTCCTGCGCCGCATCGAGCTGCCGCAGAGTCTTCTGCAAATCGATGATGTAGATGCCGGAACGTTCGGCGAAGATGAACCGCCGCATCTTCGGATTCCAGCGGCGGGGCTGATGGCCGAAATGCACGCCTGCTTCCAACAATTCCTGCAACTGAGGCTGAGGCACGCTATCCCTTTCCGTGGGTTGTTTCCGCCGCCGCTCTCACCTTCGGTGCCACCCCGTGCTGACGGGGACCCAGCAACGAATCAAGCAGCGTGTGAATTTGAGGTGTCAGGTGTCAGGTGTCAGAACCTGACACCCGGCACCCGGAACCTGGCACCTATCTCTTGCTGAACTGGAACCGCTTCCGCGCGCCCGCGCGGCCCGGCTTCTTGCGCTCCACAGCGCGCGGATCGCGCGTGAGGAGCCCCTGCTCTCTGAGCTTCTTCCGATGCCGGTCATCCGCCAACACCAGCGCCCGGGCGATCCCCAGACGCATCGCGCCGGCCTGACCGGTGAGCCCACCACCGACGACGCGCGCCTTCACGTCGAACGCGCCCAGCGTGTCGGTCGCGGTGAACGGCTGCTGAATGTGCGACACGAGCGAGGGCCGGGGGAAATAGTCGCCCAGCGTCCGCCCGTTGATGCTCCATTTCCCCGATCCCGGGGTCAGATACACGCGCGCGATGCCGAGCTTCCGGCGGCCGATCGCATGCCAGCGCAGCTCCGGTGTGATTCCGCTGCTCACTTGGCCTCCACCGCAACCAGGGGCGTCGGCTGCTGTGCGGCATGCGGATGTTCCGGACCCGCGTACACCTTCAGCATCTGCTTTACATGCTGGCGCGACAACGTCGTCTTCGGCAACATCCCCCACACCGCCTTTTCGATGACCCGCTCGGGGTGTTTCCCGAGCACTTTCTGCACCGGCGTAAACCGCTCGTGACCCATGTACCCGGTGTGCCGGAAGTAGCGCTTCTGCTCGACCTTGCGGCCCGTCAGCCGCACTTTCTCGGCGTTGATGACAATCACGAAATCCCCGCCGTTGACGTGCGGCGTGAACGTCGGTTTATGCTTGCCGCGCAGGATTTGCGCGATGCGGCTCGCAAGCCGGCCGAGCGGCTGTTCCGCCGCGTCGACCAACCACCAGCGACGCTCGATGTCCTGCGGCTTCAATGTGTACGTCTTCACGCCCTTCGGTATCCCGGAATTTGCGAGACGCGATATATAACCGGGGCTGTAAGGGTGTGTCAACTCGAAGGTTCCGGTACTTTGATCGTGACGAGCGGTGCACCTTTTTCGACGCGCTGACCGGGGCTCACGTGGATTTGTTCGACCACCCCTCGGCTCGACGCACGCAGCTCATTCTCCATCTTCATCGCCTCCACAACCACCAAACCCTCGCCAACCTCCACAACCTGGCCTTCACGCACCTCGACCCGGACCACGAGCCCCGGCATCGGGGCCTTCACGACACCGCCGACCGCGGGCTTGCGTCCCTGCCCCGTGAGCGCCTCGATCTGCTTCGACCGGTCGTCCTGGACCTCGACTTCCACGCGTTCACCGGCCGCACCGAGGGCCCAGCGCAACGGCTGTCCGTCGAGCGGCTGGCAGGCCACGGTCCAGGAGTCCTTGCCGAGTAAGAGATGAAGGAGGGGGGTGCCGGGGATCGTGGCCGCGTGCGCTTCGAGGCGCTCGCCGTCGACTATTACCGCACCCCCCTCCACGTCGATCACGTACGTGCGGTTTCTGAGCGTGACGTGGTACTTCACGCCGCCTCCATCACAGCCACGGTCTCCACATGCGCCGTCTGTGGGAACAGATCGAAGGCGCGTACGGCAGTGACTTCATAATTGACGTTGAGCCGCTGGAGGTCGCGCGCCAGCGTCGCCGGATCGCAGGAGATGTACACCAGCCTCGGCACAGGCTCGGATGTGAGGCGCAGCGAAACGTCCCAGTGCAGCCCCGCCTGCGGCGGATTCACGACGACGGCGTGCGGCGGGGGAAGACTCGGCAGGACATCCTCGGCCCGGGCGGCGATGAAGCGCACGGCCGGCAGGCGGCCGCGTGCCCAGCTCACTGCTTTCTCATCGGCGTCGACACTCACGACATTGGCGCCGCCCGCGACGAGCAACGCGGCCGTGTCGCCGATGCCGCCGTACAGGTCCCAGACCGTCTGACCGCGCAGGTCGCCGAGCTGTTCGACGGCCCAGCGGCGCGTGAGCATGCCCATTCCCGGATTCACCTGCTCGAACGCCGTCGCCGGAAATCCTGTGGCGGGTCCCGCCACCACGCGCGCAGCCCCATCGACCGGTTGCCACCAGCAGATGATTTCGCCGTCAACCGAGCCCTGTAGCGCCTGGCGCAGCTCCTGAGCATCGAGCCACGGTTCGCCCGCCGATTCGGCGATGACGTGGCGGCGCTCGTCGCGATCGAGCCGGAGCGTGAGGCGCGTCAACGGCTGCGGCAGCAGCGCGAGCCGGCCCCGCAGCTCTCGCCAGAGCGCCATGAGCCGAAAATCGGTGATGTGACAATCGGCGAGCGGAAAGACGAAGTTGGGCCGATCGTACGGATGAAGCCCGACCGTCGTTTTCACCGCCATGGAGATCTTGGATCGGTACCGCCATTCCTCGAGCGCCTCGACGACCTCGGGATCTTCGACCTTCAGCTTTCCAATCCTCCGCAACGAATCGCCGACCAGCATGCGTTTCGCCTTGAGCTGCTCGTCGTAGGCGAGGTGCTGCAGCTGGCAGCCGCCGCAATGGTCGTGCACGTAGTGGGGACAGGGCGGCGCGACACGGCCCGCCCCCGCTTCCGCAATCTCACCCACCTCGGCGCGAGCAAAGTTGCGGTGCCGTTGCAGCGACTCGGGGCGCAGCCGGATCCTGTCGCCCGGCACGGTGCGCGGCACGAACACCACCCGGCCATCGCTCAACCGTCCGACGCCATCTCCACCTACCGCGATGCCCGTGATCGTCACGAGATCCGTCACTCCAGACCATCCCGCAGGCCGAGTCTGCGACTCTCAACCACCCATGGCGACGGTCCAGCGGCCGTCCGGCCGTCGGGCAGTCCGGCCGTCGTCCTGGACCGGCAATCATCCGCCAGGAGGGCGCCCGCCACGGCGAGCGCGCGGTCCAGGCCAGCCCGCGGCGGCGCCGCGAGCACCCGCGCGCCGGCACGCTCGAGGTACTTGATGTCGATCTCGCCCTTCACGAATTCGGCGTCGTCCATGACGCGCAGATGAAACGGCTGGCTCGTCGGCAGTCCGACGATCACCAGCTCATTCAGCGCCCGCCGCATGCGCTGGATCGCGATCTCGCGCGTCTCACCCCAGGCGATGAGCTTGGCGAGCAACGGATCGTAGAACAGCGTCACATCGTTTCCCGCCTCGATCCCGGCATCCCACCGGATGCCCGGCCCGCTCGGCACCCGCAGATACTGCAGCACGCCCGTCGCCGGCAGAAAATCGTTGAACGGATCCTCGGCGGTGATGCGGCATTCGATCGCCGCCCCTCGCGGGTGAAGCTGGCCACCCGGGCCCGTCGCCCCGTGCACCCGCATCGGCTGGCCCGCCGCGATGCGCAGCTGCTCACGCACCAGATCCACGCCGTACACGAGCTCGGTCACGGGGTGCTCGACCTGGATCCGGGTGTTCATCTCGAGGAAGTAGAACTCGCCGGTGGCAGCCAGCAGAAACTCGATCGTGCCCGCGCTGACGTACCCGACTGCGCCCGCCGCCGCGGTGGCCGCTTCCGACAGGCGGCGCCGCAGCGCCGGCGACACGGCGACCGACGGCGACTCCTCGATGAGCTTTTGATGGCGCCGCTGGATGCTGCACTCGCGCTCGCCGAGCGCGACGACGCGGCCGCGGTGGTCGGCCAGAATCTGGATCTCGATGTGCCTGGGCCGCTCGAGATACTTCTCGACGTACACGCTGCCGTCGCCGAACGCCTTCTGCGCCTCCCGCCGGGCTGCCTCGAACGCGCTTTCGAGCTCGGCCTCATTGGCGACGAGGCGCATGCCCTTGCCGCCCCCGCCGGCCACGGCCTTCAGCAGGACGGGGAACCCCAGTCGCTTCGCCTCGCGCCGCCCCTCGGCAGCGTCGCGCAGCGGTGCCGCGGTGCCCGGCACGACGTGGACGCCGGCAGCCTGCATGCGGCGCCGTGCCTCGGTCTTGTCGCCCATGGCGCGGATGGCGGAGGCAGGTGGGCCCACGAAGATGAGGCCGGCGTCCTTGCAGGCGTCGGCAAACGCGGCCCGCTCGGACAGAAAGCCGTATCCCGGATGGATCGCCTGGCAGCCGGTGTCTTTGGCGGCTGCGATCAGCTTGTGAATGTCGAGATAGGATTCGGCGGAGGGCGCGGGACCCAGCAGCACGGCGGCGTCGGCGTCGCGGACGTGGGGGGCGAGGCGATCAGGCTCGGAGTAGACCGCGACGGCCGCAAGACCTTCTTCGTGGCAGGCGCGGATCACGCGAACCGCGATTTCGCCGCGGTTCGCAACCAACACCCGTTTGATCATAGGAACATGATACGGTCGTGTAGGGGCGCAGCATGCTGCGCCCCTACCAATACACGTGTCACCTGCATCCTATCTCGGATTCCAACCCGAACGTGTCGAATGCTTTGCACAGCGCGCCGACGTTGCTCGTGGCGCGCCGATAGATCGCGGTCACGGGGGCGGTCCAGGTCTCATGTTCATCGACGGCGAGGCGCAATGCCGCGAAAACGAAATCCTGCGCCGGCACCCGGTCAGCCTTCGTCTCCCTGCCGGTCACCCACACGAGCGGCCGCTTGTTCCATTTTACCGCGCGTTCGTCGGGTGGGCGCTCGAATCCCATGCTGGCGCAGACCGCGCGGGACTGGCTGAGCGCGCGTAGCGACGGATCGCGGGTCTTCATTTCGCGCAGCAAGCGATTGCGCAGCACACTGTCGGCGTACCAGCGGTTGTACGGCACGATCATGAGATCCGGCCGCAGCCCGCGCGAAAACCGCAGGTACCAGGCCGCCTGCGTGTCCGTCTCGCCGGCGGTGAACAGGATGCCCCGGTGGGGGCAGGCCCGCAGCAGGTTTTCGCCCAGCTCTTCGAGGACGGGCGGCAGCCGCAGCCCCTCGGGGAGGCTGTGCCAGGTGAGGGTTGCCGCCGCGCTGCCGGCCGCTTCCCAGTCGACATAGGCCCATTCGCCGAACACGTACACGCGGTACACGCGCGCCGAATCGGCCGTGCGGGTGCCGGCGCTCCAACGCGCCGCCCGCTCGAACGCC
>Ga0209056_10002557_pt1 | contig 19543 bp, 17 predicted proteins | sample GraSoiAngelo_114_FD_185876 | JGI IMG/M metagenome (GOLD analysis project Ga0209056, IMG submission 185876) | Grasslands soil microbial communities from the Angelo Coastal Reserve, California, USA - 14_0903_13_40cm (SPAdes) (version 2) | ecosystem: Environmental > Terrestrial > Soil > Grasslands...
AGACGAGCGCGCCGTTCGCGACGAGCAAGGCGCGGAGCCTCTCCGGCATCGTTCACTCCTCTCCGAAGAAGCGGCGGCGGGCCGCGTCGTCCGCGGGCTGGTCGGGCCCGGAGAAGGGGACGTCGGGGATGCGCGTCTGGTCCGCGGCGATGAAGGGCAGCGCGCGCGCCCGCCGCTCGTCGGCCTGGGGCCCGACCTCCATGAAGACGTCCGCGAACCAGCCGTCCACGCGGTGGACGGCGGCGTAGTAACGGTCGTGCTCGGCGGCGTAGGCGTGCCCGGCCGCGGTCCAGTCCTCGCCGGCAAGCAGCCGGTCGCGGAGCGTCCGCACGTCGCGCAGGGTGAGTGACATGCCCTGGCCCCAGGTCGGGTCGCTGGTCGCGGCCGCGTCGCCCACGAGCGCGACGCCGTCCCGATACGGATGGTCCACCCACGTGTCCGCACCCTCGAAGATGGCGAGCGGCCCCGCCGGCCGCGCCGCGGCGTACAGCGCCGGCTCGACGCCGGCACGCACCGACTCGTCGACGAACCGCCCGAGGTCACGCTCCTGCCCGTGCGGCGGATCGGCGTCCTTGTGGTAGCCGACGTAGGCGCGCACGCGGCCGCTGCCCTGGGGAAAGAGGAGCGAAATGCGGCCGATGCCCGGGTTGAACATGATGTACCCCGCGTCGTCGGCCACCGGAACGCCGTCGAGGAGCACGCCGGAGAAGAGGAGTCGCTCGGGATCGCGGTGGACGGTGAAGCCCGCCCACTTCCGCACCAGCGACGCGCGGCCGTCGGCGCCCACCACCAGATGCGCCCGCACCTCCTCGACATGTCCGTCGAGCTCGAACGCGACGCTCGGCTCGGGCCCCGGCGCCACGCTCGAGACGCGCGCGCCGCGCTGCACCACGGCCCCGGCGCGGGTCGCCGCGTCGAGCAGCACCTCCTGCATGGCGGGATGGTAGAAGGCGAGCACGGGTGCCGCCGGGACGGTGGTGGCCACCAGGTCGCGACGCACGATCTCGACGCCGCCCATGAACAGCTCGAACGAGGGAAGCTCGTGGCCGCAGGTGGCACGCAGGAGCGGGTCGAGACCGAGCGCCCGCGCCTCGGCGACGCCCCACGGCATCAGCGCCTCGCCGCGCACGCGGTCCGCGAAGCGCCGCTCGCGCTCGAGCACGAGCACGCGCGCGCCGCGCTCGGCCATCGCCCGGGCGAGGGCCGCTCCCCCGAGGCCCCCGCCGACGGTCACGATGTCGAATGCCCGCCGGGTCATGCGAGCATGCGGCTATCAGCCTGTGACCGCCAAGTCACGAGGCTTGCCGCCGCACGGGCCGGCGGCGCATAAGGCGGACGACGCACGAGGGGGCCACCATGCCGAGCGGCAAGCACCGGACCTCGAGATCCAAGCCCGTCCCCAGACCCGAGCGGCACGACGACGCCGACCGCGCCCTCGAGCGGCGGCTCGGCGAGCTCGCCGAGGCGGTGAACATCATGATCCCCGAGCTGTCCGCCCGCGTGGCGGCGCTCGAGCACCTGCTCGTCGAGAAGCGGATCTGCCGGCGGGCCGACCTCATCCGAGCGCGGCAGTTCGTCGACGTGCGCGGTGGAGGCGAATGATGCAGCTCTTCTTCATGCACGTCGGCAGCTTCGTGGCCGTGATCGTCTACTTCACGCTGGCGGGGCGGGCAGAGTACTCGCCCGCCGGCGTCCGCACGGCCCTGGTGGTCGCGCTCGGCATCGCGACGGCCTACATCTGGCTCGCGCGACGCGCCGGTGAGCTCAAGCAGTTCGACGCCGGTCTGTGGGCGCTCTTCGCCGCGGGCACGGTCGCCACCAGCGCCGGCTTCCGTCCGGTGGCGTCCCTGTTCGAGCGCTACTCGCCGGCTCTGCTGTTCACGACGCTCGGCCTCACGGCGGTCGTTCCGCCCCTCCTCGGCCGGGAGCCCTTCACCTATTACTACGCCCGCCGTCAGACGCCGCCCTGGCAGCAGGGGCTGCCCGAGTTCGCCGCCATCAACCGCGTGATGACCGCCTACTGGGTGCTCGTCTTCTTCAGCGCCGCGGGGCTGGCGGCCTCCGCGCCCACGGACTGGCGCTTCACGGCCCTCTTCCCGAACCTGCTGACCTTCGGAGCGGGCATGACGGCGACGTGGTGGCTGCCGCTGCTCTATCTGAAGCTGTTTCCGCCCGAGCTTCCGACCGCCATCGAGCCCTTGCTCATGGGCATGCCGCTCGCGTTCGACCGGAAGGCGGCGGGCGACGGCCGGGCCGTCATCCAGTTCCGCGTGAGCGGCGCGGAAGCGGGTGACTATCATGTCCGCGTCGAGGGCGGCACATGCCGCAGCTTCGCCGGCCCGGCGCCGGCACCCGACCTCGTCGTCCACACACCGGACACCGTCTGGAAACGCATCGCGCGCGGTGAGCTCGATGGCGGACAGGCGCTGCAGGACGGGCTCTACCGCGTCGAGGGCGACCTCGCCGTGCTCGCGAAGATGGACGAGTGGTTCACCCCTCCGCGCGGCGTGCGACGCACGGGTTGACCATCGTACCGATGTGCTCGATGCGGCTGACGATCTCGTCGCCCTCCGTGAGGTAACGGCGCGGGCTCCGCGTCGAGCCGACGCCGCTCGGCGTGCCCGTGAAGACGAGGTCGCCCGGCTCGAGCGTGCACAGGCTCGAGAGGTACGCCACCAGCTCCGGGACCGCGAAGATCATGCCGCTCGTGCGTGCCGCCTGCATCGGCTCGCCGGAGACGTCGCAGGCGAGCGCCAGGTCGTTCGGGTCGGGAAAGGCATCGAGCGACACGACCGCGGGACCGATCGGGCCGAAGGTGTTGATCGACTTGCCGAGGCAGAACTGCGGCGGCTTGTCGCTGAACTGCAGCCGCCGGTCGGAGATGTCCTGGCCGATCGTGTAGCCGGCGACGTGGTCGAGCGCGCGGGCCGCGGGGATGCAGTCGTCGCGGCGGCCGATCACCACCACCAGCTCGACCTCCCAGTCGACGTACGCCGACGAGAGTACGATCGCTGCCCGGGGCCCCACCAGGCAGCTCGGAAACTTCGTGAAGACCATCGGCGTCTTGGGCAGCTCCAGGCCGGCTTCCCCGGCATGCTCCCGATAGTTGAGGCCGATCGCGAACACCTTGGCGGGGCGCGGCACCGGAGGCCCGAGGTCGACCTCGTCGAGCGGCGCCCCCGCGTCGCCCTCGCGGAGCCCGCGCGCCCATTCGACGAACGCGTCCCACCGGTGGACGGCGGCCATGGGATCGGCGGAGAACCGTCCCCCGGAGATCCGCTCCACGTCGACCACCCGCCCGCCGAGGACGACGCTCGCCCGTCCCTTCACGTTCGCAAACCGGACGCTCATCGGGCCCTCAATACTGCGACGCCCTGCAGGCGTCCAGCTGAATCCCGATCGCGAGCCAGGCCGTGGCGCCCGCGCCATGACCGTTGCCGCGCTGCCAGTCGTTTGACGCTTCGAGCCGCTCCGTCCTAGCCTCTGCGCCCGGCATGCGCACCCCACCGCCACCCGGAGGTGGCGCGCCCACGACGGGCCCTCCCGGCGCCCGGCCGCGCGGTCCCCGCCGCCGGCGACGGCGGGGGCACGGCGAACGCGCACCCCGGCCCGCCCCCGCGGTCGTGCCGGAGACGAGCCGGCTCGCCGCGCCCGCTCCCGGCGAGGCGCCCCTCACGCCGGCGGAGGTCGCCGAGATGAAGGAGCACCTCGCCTTCCTCCGGCGCTACAAGGAGGTGCTGCGGCTCAAGCTCAACGCCGCCGAGGACCTCCTCGTGAACCAGCAGCGCGAGCCGACCGACCGCGGTGTCTGCCGCCACCTGCTCGGCAAGGTGGACCGTGCCGTGGTCGAGCGAGCCATCGAGCGCGACCCCCTGCGTGGCGACGCGGCAGCCCGCGCCCGCATGCTCGCCGGCGCGGTGCGGCTCACCGCCGACGTGGGGGTGCTGCTCGCCTATCTCGAGGCGCTCGCCCACGTCCGCTCGCGCGCGGAGGCGGCGCAGGCGTTCGCGGAGGTCGTGCGCCGGATCGACTTCGAGAGCGTGTCGGCGACGCGGCTGGCGCGACTGCTACAGGTCCTGATCGACACCTTCGTCGACCACGAGCGCGTGCAGGTGCTCTTCAGCCTGCTGGCAAGCGGCGCCTTCCGGCGCGCGTTCGACGCCGCCCTGCCGGCCTTTCCTCCCACCGTCGCGGAGGTGTGCGCGCCGCTCCGCGCCGTGCACCGCCGGCTGCTCGAGGACGGCGGCGGCGCCGAGGCCCCGGAGCTCTTGGCGAAGGGGATGGCGCAGGTCCTCTCGGCGCCCGACCCCGTGCTGCGGAGCTACGAGGAGCCCCTGCGCGCGGGCATGCTCGAGCTTGCCCTCGGCGCCGATGTGCCGTCCGAAGTCGCGGATCGGGGGGTCGGCGTGCTGCTCCCCAGCCTCCCGCGCGACGGCCGCGCCTACGCGCGCTTCGCGATCCGCCGCGCCGGGCAGCTCCTCGCGCGCCACGTCGACGACCGGGCGCGGGCCGTGCTCGAGGAGCTGCGCCGGGCGCAGCCGGGCACGCGCACGGCCGAGCGCTGGCTCGCGGCGCTCGACGCGCGTCGCTTCGGGCGGATCGCGCTGGCCGGGGAGCCACCGGCGCGCGGACGGCTGATCGCGGCCTTCTGGCTCGACGGGCAGCGCCCCGTCTGGCTCCGGACCGCGAGTGCCGGCGCGGGGGAGCGTCTGGCGGCCGAGGCGCGCGTGCAGACGGAGCTGGCGCTTCCGGGCGTCGCGACGCTGGTCGAGCACGGCGTCGCGCTCGGCCTCCCGTACGTTGCCGTGCTCGGAGCGGGCCGTCCGCTGGCGCGCGAGGAGCCGCTCGACCTGTCCACTGCGCTCGGGATCGTCGCGGCGGCGGCACGCGTGCTTCGCGCCCTGGCGCTCGCGGGCATCACGCTCCCCGATGCGGAGGCGGAGCGCTTCCTCCACACGGCGCCGCCCGCCCTCGCCGTGACGCTCGCGGATCTCGACGGCGCCCGGCGCGCGGAGCCTGCGGCCGCCGCGGCCGAGCACGTCGCGCTGGCCGCGCGGCTCGCGCACCAGATCGTACCGGCTGGCCGGCAGACGCGCGAGCTCGGCGAGCAGCTGGCGCGCGCGGCGGACCTGCCGGCGCTGATCGCGCTCGTCGAGCGCGCGGCGCTGCGCGCCGGTCGCGACTGACGCACGGATCCGTTCGGGCGAGTACGTCGTTGAACGGAACGGTCCGCTCGCGCCTCGGCGTCGCGGCCGTCCTCCATCCCTTCAAGGGGTGAGGAAGGAAGAAAAATGGGATGATTATGTCCTCCCCGGTCGGGGATGGGGACCGAGACCGCAGCCGAGGGTCGGGGGTGCCATCCCGTGAAATGTCGGTCTTTTTCGCCGTTCGCAGGGAGCGCGACGGACGCCCGAAGTGCGATCGCTCGCCCTGCGCCGGCACGGCTCCTGCTCTAGAGAGCGCGAGGAGGACGGAGCGATGTACCAGGCTGGTGACTACGTATGGCCCACCGATCTGCCCGGACGGTTCCTGTGCCGGGTCGCGGACGCTGAGACCTTCCGAATCGGTTCTGGCACGTCGCAGATCCTGAAGCTCGAGCCGCTCGAAGGACCGTGGCCTCCGGGCACCTGCCTCATCCGCCTGGAGGGCGCCGTGATCCGAGCCCGTCGCGAGGCGCGATCGGCAGTGAGGCGCCCGACGCTTCGCTCCGCGCCTCCCGGCTCGGGTCGGCGGGCCACCGGCTGACGAGCGCGCGGCTCTTGGATGTCATCGCGGGTGTTGTCATCGACGCGCACGAATAGAGGTGGAGGATGTCCGACGCATCTGAGAGCCGCGCGTCCGCTGGCCGGTCCCGGTTGAGCACCGACCCGGTCGCGCGTGTCCGCGGCGAGCTCGCCTGTGTCCATGCTGCCCCCTGGCACGGGCGCGCCGCCGCGGGGGCGAGCGAAGGGCCTCTGCTGTGGACGCGCCTCGGGCCTGCCGGTGGCGCAAGCCTCGAGCGGGCGATCTGGCCCACGCCGTACGTAGCCGAGACGATGGTGGAGGACGTCTTCGGGGCGGGGCCGGATGCCCGCCTCGAGGTGACCGTGCCGAGCAGGCCGGATTTCCGCCTCGAGGTGACGGTGCCGCGCAAGCGGCCGGCCTCCCGGGTGGCGTGAGCGACCCGGGATGGACCTGCAGCGGGTCTCTCCGGCCGATCCGACCTGGCCCAATCACGCGGAGCACGACGTGCTCCTCCCGGCGCAGTTCTCCCGGGTCTTCAGCCGCGACCTTCGACTCGAGCGCGAGCGGCTCCTCATGTTCGCCGTCCTCGAGGACGGGATCACGAGCTATCTCACGCACGCGCGTGCCCGCACCCGCCGGGGGCGCGAGGCGTTCGCCGAGGTGCACGACTGGGTCAGCTCGCCCGACCGGCGCCGGCTCTTCGCGTTCGAGACGATCTGCGACGTCCTCGGGATCGACGCCGGCTCGCTCCGTCGTGCGCTGAGCGAGCGGCAGGCGCGGCGAGGGCGCCAGCTGAGGTGCCGGCCGTTGTCCACGGCGGGCCGAGCTTCGCGATCCGCGCGAACGCGGGGCACGACGGCTCGGGTGCGCCGGGCAAGTAGCCGGTGCTGACCAGAACGCGCCCGCGAGCTCGCCGCCCGTGAGGCGGAGAGCCGGCGCGAAGCGCTGAACCCACTCGTGGCGCGACCGCGGATGGCGACGGCGCGGAGCACCCTACCCTGTCGGCTCCCGTCGGGCTATGTTTCAAACGATGACCGCCTATCTCGTCGCCGCGGCGCGCACGCCGATCGGCGGGTTCGGCGGCGTGCTCGCCTCGCTCTCCGCGCCCGAGCTCGGGGCCGCGGCGCTGCGGGCGGCCGTCGCGCGCGCGGGCGTCCCGCCCGAAGCGATCGAGCAGGTGATCATGGGCAACGTGCTCGCCGCCGGCCTCGGGCAGGCGCCGGCCCGCCAGGCGGGACTCGGCGCCGGCATCCCTCGGGCCCACGGCGCGCTCACCGTGAACAAGGTGTGCGGCTCGGGCCTGATGGCGGTCATGCTGGCGGCGCAAGCCATCCGCCTCGGCGAAGCCCAGGTGATTGCCGCCGGCGGCATGGAGAGCATGAGCCGCGTGCCGTATCTCCTGCCCCAGGCGCGCCACGGGCACCGGCTCGGCCACGGGCCGGTGGTCGACGCGATGATCCTCGATGGCCTCTGGGACCCGCACAACGACTTCCACATGGGCAACGCGGCCGAGCGGACAGCTCGCGCTCTCGGGATCGGGCGCGAGGCGCAGGACCGCTTCGCCGCCGAGAGCTACCGCCGGGCGCAGGCGGCGATCGCCGAGGGCCGCTTCGCCGCGGAGATCGCGCCCGTCACCACCGCGGGCCGCCGCGGACCGGCCACGGTCGACACCGACGAGGAGCCGGGGCGCGTCGACTTCGCCCGCATCCCGCACCTGCGACCTGCCTTCGAGCCGGGCGGCACGATCACCGCCGCCAATGCCTCGACGATCGCCGACGGGGCGGCCGCCGTCATCGTCGCGGGCGAGGAGGCCGTTCGCCGTCACGGGCTCACGCCGCGGGCCCGTATCGTCGCGTCCGCCGCGGCCGGCCGTGCGCCCGAGGAGTTCCCGGTGGCCCCGATCGACGCCGTGCGCAAGGTGCTGGCGGCGGCCGGGCTCAGCACGGCCGACGTCGACCTCTTCGAGGTGAACGAGGCCTTTGCGGTCGTGGCGCTGGCGGCCATCGCCGAGCTCGGCCTGGACCCCGCGCGCGTGAACGTCCACGGCGGCGCCATCGCCCTCGGCCACCCGATCGGCGCGAGCGGCGCCCGCGTCCTCGTGACGCTGCTGTCTGCCCTCGAGCAACGCGGGCTCCGGCGCGGACTCGCGACCCTCTGCCTCGGCGGCGGCGAGGCGGTCGCGATGGTGATCGAGCGCACAGGCTGAGCCGGGGTCGTTTGATCCCAGCGCCCCGTGCGCTACAACCGGCGGCGGGGAGGGGCCATGACCGCAGGCGAGGACATCTACGGCAGCGCGGAGCATCTCGCCTTCCGCGACACGGTCCGGAAGTTCGTGCAGACGGAGCTCGTGCCGCGCGCGCGCGAGTTCGACCATCTCGGGCGGATCGATAAATCGCTCTACCGGAAGATGGGCGAGCTCGGCCTGCTCGGCATCCGCTGGGATCCGCGCTACGGCGGGCAGGGCCTCGACTACTCCTACCACGCGGTCTTCCTCGAGGAGCTGGCGCTCTGCGACAACGCCGGGGTGGCCATGGGCATCAGCGTGCAGACCGACATGGCTACGCCGGCGCTCGCCCGCTTCGGGAGCGACGAGCTGAAGCGCAGGTACCTGACGCCCGCCATCCGCGGCGAGCAGGTGGGCGCCATCGCGGTGACCGAGCCGGGCGCCGGCTCCGACGTCGCCGGCATCAGGACCCGCGCCGTGCGCCACGGCGACGAGTGGGTGATCAACGGCTCCAAGATGTACATCACCAACGCCGCCACCGCCGACTGGCTCTGCCTGCTCGCCGTCTCGGACCCGGAGGCCGGCTACGGCGGCTTTTCCCAGATCATCGTCCCCACCGACCGGCCGGGCATCAGCTACCAGCTGCTCGACAAGATCGGCAACAAGGGCTCGGACACGGGCCTCTTCTTCTTCGAGGACGTTCGGGTCCCCGTGTCGAACACCATCGGCGACCCGCACCGCGGCTTCCAGCAGCAGATGAACCAGTTCCAGGACGAGCGGATGGTGCCGATCGTCATGGCGCCGGTGGTCTCCCGCCAGCTCTGGGAGGTCACCCTCAAGCACTGCCAGGAGCGCGTCGTGTTCGGCAAGCCGCTCGCCAGGATGCAGGTGAACCAGCACAAGTTCGTCGACATGATGATCCAGATCACCGCCGCCGAGGAGTTCGCACGCCGCTGCATCCGCCAGATGGTGCGCGGCGAGGACGCCACGCTCGACATCTCGATGGCGAAGATCTTCTGCACCGCCGTCGAGCAGTTCGTCGCGACCACCTGTGTGCAGCTCTTCGGCGGTGCGGGCTACTGCTGGGAGAACCCCGCCGCGCGCGCCTTCGTCGACTCGCGGCTGATCAGCATCGGCGGCGGCGCCGACGAGGTGATGAAGCAGGTGGTGGCCAGGATCCTCCAGGTCTGATGCCCGCCGCCCTCTACGACCTGCGCGGCGACGCCGCCTGGATCACGCTGAACCAGCCCGAGCGGCGGAACGCGCTCTCCGATGCGCTGGTCGCCGAGCTCCGCGAGCACCTCGCCTCGGCGCTCGCCGCCCCGGAGATCCGGGCCGTGGTCCTCACCGGCGCCGGGCCCGCGTTCTGCGCTGGCGCGGACCTGAAGAGCGGGGGCATCGGCGCCGCCGACAATCCGTTCGTCGAGGTGCTGAAGACCATCTGGGAGGCGCCGAAGCCCGTCGTCGGCCGCATCAACGGCCACGCCTTCGGCGGCGGTGTCGGTCTGGTCGCGGCGTGCGACCTGACCGTCGCCGCCGACTCGACGCTGTTCGCCTTCAGCGAGGTCCGCGTCGGCGTCATCCCGGCCATGATCTCCGTCCTCTGCGTCCGCAAGCTCGGCCTGCAGCAGGCGATGTGGCTCTTCCTGACCGGCGAGCGCTTCTCCGCGGCGCGCGCCGTCGAGCTCGGCCTCGTCCACCGCGCCGTCCCGGCGGCCGAGCTCGACGCGGCGGTCGAGGCGGTGCTCGGCCTCGTCCGGCTCGGCGGGCCGAACGCCGTACGCGAGGCGAAGCAGCTCGTACGGCGGATCCCCGAGCTCTCGGTGGAGGAGGGTTTCCGCTGGACGGTCGCGAAGAGCGCCGAGCTCTTCGCCTCGGAGGAGGCCGCCGAGGGCATGCGCGCGTTCGTCGAGAAGCGGCCGCCCCGGTGGGCGGTGAAGTCGTGAGCGATCGGGACGTCCTCCGCATCGCGAACTGCAGCGGCTTCTACGGCGACCGGCTGAGCGCCGCGCGCGAGATGGTGGAGGATGGGCCGATCGACGTCCTCACCGGCGACTACCTCGCCGAGCTCACCCTGATGATCCTCTACCGCGACCGGCTGAAGGATCCCGCCGCGGGCTTCGCGCGCACCTTCCTCCGGCAGCTCGAGGAGGTGCTCGCGACGTGCGTCGCCCGTGGCATCAAGGTCGTGGTGAACGCCGGCGGGCTCAACCCCGCCGGCCTCGCCGCCCGCACCGAGGAGCTGGCTGGGCGCCTCGGCGTCACGGCACGCGTCGCCTACGTCGAGGGGGACGACCTCCTTCCGCGGCTCCCGACGCTGCGGGCGAGCGGCATCGACCTCCGCCATCTGGACAAGGGCATCCCGCTCGCCGCTCTCGACCGGCCGGTCGTGACCGCCAACGCATACCTCGGCGCCTGGGGCATCGTCGAGGCGCTCCGCCGCGGCGCCGACATCGTCATCTGCCCGCGCGTCACCGACGCGGCGCTGGCGCTCGGGCCCGCGGCCTGGAAGTTCGGCTGGGCGCGCGACGACTGGGACCGGCTCGCCGCCGGCATCGTCGCCGGTCACACGATCGAGTGCGGCGCTCAGACGACGGGCGGCAACTACGCCTTCTTCCAGGAGGTCCCGGACCTCGCGCGCCCGGGCTTCCCCATCGCCGAGATGGGTCCGGACGGCACGTTCGTCGTCACCAAGCATCCCGGGACGGGCGGCCTCGTCTCGGTCGGCACCGTGACCGCCCAGCTCCTCTACGAGATCCAGGGGCCGCGCTACCTGAACCCCGACGCCACCGCGCGCTTCGACTCGATCCGGCTCGCGGACGACGGGCCCGATCGGGTGCGCGTCTTCGGGGTGCAGGGCGAGCCGCCGCCGCCGACCACCAAGGTGTGCATCAATTACCTCGGCGGGTACCGGAACACGGTGACCTTCGTGCTCGCCGGCCTCGACGTCGAGGAGAAGGCGCGCCTCGCCGAGGAAACGCTCTGGCGCCTCGTCGGCGGCCGCGATCGCTTCGCGGAGACGAGCGTCGGGCTCGTCCGCTCCGACCGCCCCGACCCGCGCACCAACGACGATGCGTTCGCCTACCTCCACGTGACCGTGAAGGACCCCGATGCGGCGCGCGTCGGCCGCGCCTTCAGCAACAAGGCGATCGAGATGGCACTCGCGAGCTATCCCGGCTTCTTCGTGACCGCACCGCCGGCCGACGCGTCGCCCTACGGCGTGTACTGGCCCGCGCTGGTGCCGTCAGACCTCCTCGAGCACCGCGTGGCGATCGGCGGCGAGACGATCCCCGTGCCACCGGTCGCGGTCCCGCCTGGCGGCCACGAGGCGCGGGTGCCGGCCGTCGAGGTCCCGGCTCCGCCGTCGGGGCCAACGGAGCGGGTGCCTCTCGGGAAGCTCTTCGGCGCACGCTCGGGCGACAAGGGCGGGAACGCCAACGTCGGCGTGTGGGCGCGGAGCGGTCCGGCGTACGCCTGGCTCGAGCGTGAGCTCGACGTCGAGCGCTTCCGGGCGCTCGTCCCCGAGGCGGCGGGCCTCCCGGTCGAGCGTCACGCGCTCCCGAACCTCTGGAGCCTCAACTTCGTCGTCCATGGGCTGCTCGGCGACGGCGTCGCCTCGTCGACGCGCAGCGACCCGCAGGCGAAGAGCCTCGGCGAGTACGTGCGCGCCAGGCTGATCGACGTCCCGTACGCGCTGCTCGCCAGCTGAGGTCCGCGGCCGTCGGGTCCACGACGGCCGCAGGAAGGTTCATGCGGCATCCTTGATGCTGCAAGCGCGCGCTCCCGCTCCCATCGGGGCGATGGGTGTAGAAGTAGTGGGCTAGACGGATCGTCTCGCTCATGGGGGCCGAGATCGCGGACTGGCATTGTCTGTGCCCGAGTCGATCCCCCGGGCACCCCGTGAGGCGTTAGGCGCGGCTCAAGAGGGACGGGAGAGCGCGCCGGGGCGTGGATTGCTAACGAGAGTGGATGCGAGCTGGCAGCGTGGCCGCGCTCGTCGTCACCATCGGAGTTCTCCTTCCACGCACGGCGCTCGCCCAATCGTCGGCCGACCCCGCCTTCGTCCAGGGAGCGGCATTCTCGACCGGGTCGCGGGTCTCGACGATCACCGTCACGCTCACCAGCCCGGTCGCCCGGGGGGATCTGCTGGTCGGGTGGTTTTCGCAGTTCGACGCCCCCGAGCAGGTTCAGGTATCGGACAACGTGAACGGCGCTTGGACCCGGGCGCCCGGATCGCTGACCTTCATGAGCGACACGGGCGACATCGCCCTCTACTACCGCGAGAACAGCCAGGCGGCGCCCGGCGGGATGACAATTACCGTATCCGTCTCCTCGACCGCGTACCTGGAGGGAACCGTCGCCGAGTATTCGGGCGTCGCTCTCGCCGGCTCGCTCGATCAGATCGTCACCGCGCGCGGTGTGGGCACGGCCGTCGACACTGGTGCGACCCCAGCGGTCGATGCGAGCGAGGTCGTGTTCTCGGCCCTGGTGACCGGCGGCTCTCCCAGCTCGGTGACGCCCGGAAGCAGCCTGGGCGTACCGTACACGCCTCGGGCGCAGACAGGGAACGGTTCCGCCTATGAAGAGGACATCACCTCGAGCGCCGCGGGCGGCCAACAGGGGACGGCCACTCTTGCCTCCGCCACCGACTGGTACGCGGTGTGCGCCGTCTTTCATCCCCTTCCCGCCACCCCGCCCGGGGCACCCTCCACCCCCACCGGCCTCGAGGCCACCAGCCTGGCCTCCACACGGATCACGCTGTCGTGGTCGCCGTCCACCGGCAGCGTCGCCGGATATACCCTGTACCGAGACGGTTCCCCGATTGCGATCCTGTTCCTGAACGGTCCCTCGATCGGGAGGGCACGGCCCGACCCCACGACCTTCGTGGACGAGGATGTGACGCCATTGTCCACCTACACGTATACGGTCGATGCCTTCGACCTCGCCGACGAGCATTCAGCGCAGTCGGCACCCCTCAGGGTCATCACGCCGGTCGCGTCACCCGAATTCGTCCAGGGAGTTGCGGGTTCGTCCCCCAGCCGCATCCCCTCCGAGACCCTCATCCTGACCGAGCCGGTGTTGGCCGGCGACCTCCTCGTCGGCTGGTTCGGCCAGTTCAACGCTCCGGGCGAGGTGCACGTCTTGGACAACGTCAATGGCCCCTGGACGCGCTCGGTCTCGACGACGTTCGGCGGAACGGGCGACATCGCGCTCTTCTACCGCAAGGCTTCCTTCCCCGCGCCATCGGGCCTCGTGATCACGGTGTCGGCGTCCGCTCCCGCATATCTGCAGGAGGCGGTCGCGCACTATCGATACATGGCCGCGACAGCGCTCGACCAGGCCCTGGTAGCACAAGGCGTGGGAACAAATGCCCGTGTGGGTCCGACCGCCTCGGTCCCCGCCGGCGAGCTGGTCGTGGCGGCCGTCATCACAGGTGGCCAGCCGGGTTACGTGATTCCCGGAAGCAGTCAGAGGGTGCCGTACGTCGTCGACGTGCGGAACGGCAGCGCCTCCTCCGACATCGAGGACGTCCTCTCCAGCCCCGACGGCCCGCAGCAGGGGAGCCTGACCCTCGGCACGGCCACCAACTGGTACATGGTGCTCGCCACCTTCCGTCCACTCGCGAGGGGAGGGGTCATCCTTCCTTGAAGCGACGCCTGCGAGCGTCGGCGACGGGACGCTCGGGTGCAGCCGGCCACGTATCGACCGGATTGTGCTCCGCCCCGGCAACGTCCTACGGTGCCGCCGTCCGCGCGACCCGACCATGAAGACCTGCGAGGTGCCGGCGGTCACGAGGAACATCACCGCGTTCGCCCTGCTCGCAGTGGCGGTCTTCGTCTGGGCCACCGCGGCGGCACAGGCATTGCGGCCGCCGGGCGCCCCGGACGATCCTTTTCTCTGCTACCGGGTGCGGGATGCCGGCATGCCGAGGTTCACGCCGATCCCGGGCGTCCTGCTCGCCGGTCCCCTCGAGACGGTCAGCGTCCGCGTCGCCAAGCCGCTGTGGCTCTGCACGCCGGCCGACGTGAACGCCGAGGGGGTGACCGACGCGGCCACCCACCTGGAGGGCTGCAAGATTCAACCGCCCGTGGCGGGCGTCCTGCCGCGCAAGCTGCAGTTGACGAACGAGTTCGGGGTGCTGAGTGCAGAGATCGGGAGCCCCGACTGCCTGCTCGTACCGACCGCCAAGAGCCTCGACAGCGAGCCACCGCTGCCCGCCGCGAACGGCGTCGACCACTACGCGTGCCACAGGCTGAGGCTCACCACGGACGGGCCGCCCTTCGCGCACATCGAGGGCGTTCGGGTCACGGATCAGTTCGGGACGAGATACGTCGACCTCATGACGCCGCGACACCTCTGCGCCCCCGTCAGCGACAACGGCGAGGGGATCAAGAACCCCGCCGGCTACTTCGTGTGCTACCGGGCACAGCCCAACCTCGTGGCACCGCAGGACACGCTCGGCCCCGTGCGGCGCAAGCTTCGCGTGAACAACCAGTTCGGTCCAGCGCGGCTGGATGCGATCGTACAGGCAGAGCTGTGCATCCCGTCGGTGAGGGCGCCGGGGCCGCGCGGTTGCTTCAGCCGGGATTCGAGCCCGACCGGCTTCGACGCCATCGTCGCCGCGGGCTTCACGGTGATCGACACCGGCACCGACCCCGGAGTCGTGAGCTCGCTGCCCGCCGGGCGTCGCGCGCTCGTCTGGCTCGGGAACTACGACAACACGACCTGTACGTGGGACCGATCGGACGACTGGATCGTGGCAAACGTCGCGCCGCTCGCCGGCAACCCCAAGGTCGAGGCCTATAACCTCGCCGACGAGCCGCGCCTCTGGCAATGCCCCTCGGCGGTCGGGGACCTCGCGGCGCGGTCGGCGCTCGTCAAGTCGCTGGACCCCAGCAGGCCCACCTTCGCCGTCATCCAGCCGCACTTCCCGGAGAACCCCTACGCGCCCTACGTTGGCGCGGTCGACATCATCGGGGTTGACCGCTACCCGTGCTCATGGGCGGCGGGCTGCGTCTACGCGAAGATCGACGAAACCCTCGGCCTGCTCGAGGCGGCAAAGGTGCCCCGCTACTGGGCGATCGTGCAGGCGTTCGCGGACTCCTACTATCGCTGGCCGACTGTGGAGGAGCTCCACGAAGAGTTTCGACACTGGCGCGCGTCGCGGATGGAGGGCTACATCGTCTTTTCCTGGGCTTACAGCGGCGACACCTTGGCGAACCATCCCGATCTCGTGACCGCATTGATGGCAGAGAACGGCAGCTAGGAGGTCGTTCTGGCCTGAGAGGGCCCCGACCCGTCAGGACGGGACGGCGACGCAGAAGATGGGGGAGGACCCCCACGCCCGAGGGGTGATTGCGCTTTCCAGGACGCATTCGTGCATGAGCGGAGCGCGGACGACATCCGTCTCCGCGGGCGGCTTCGCACACAGCCTTATTGACAGCATTGACAGCTTGAAGAGCATGCGCCTATTGACGTCGTGATTTCGCGCCTTCGCGCCTGATCATCCGAACAAAGGCAGTAGTTTAGATGCCAAGCGCAGGCAGGGAAACCGTCCACGTCGAGGTCGACGGCGAGCGCAGGCTGATCAGTCGCAGCCCCGCGCTGCAGCGCGTCTTCCGCCAGATCCAGCAGGTGGCGACGGCCGACGTGTCGGTCTTGATCACGGGTGAGACCGGCACCGGCAAGGAACTCGTCGCCCGACTCGTCCACAAGCTGAGCCACCGAGCGTCCCGGGAGTTCATCGCCGTGGACTGCAACGCCGTCGCGCCCACCTTGCTCGAGAGCGAGTTCTTCGGCCACGAACGCGGCGCCTTCACCGGTGCGGACCGTCGGCGGGTGGGCGTCTTCGAGCTCGCGGACGGCGGCACACTTTTCCTGGACGAGATCGCGAACCTGGCCCTCGAGGCGCAGGCAAAGCTCCTGCGCGTGTTGCAGGAGCGCGAGTTTCGACGAGTCGGCGGCTGCAGCCCGATCCACAGCGACTTTCGCCTGATCACCGCCAGCAACGCCGATCTTGCCTCGCGCGTGCGAGCGGGGACCTTCAGGGACGACCTGTTCCATCGCCTGAAGGTGTTCGAGATCCTTCTCCCACCGTTGCGGGAGCGGCGGGAAGACATCCCGCTGCTCGTGAGCTACTTCATCGACCGGAAGCGGCTGACGCTGAAGCGCCCCGGCGTCTTCCGGGTGAGCCATGAGGCCCTGGACCTCCTCGTCGCCCGTGACTGGCCGGGAAACGTGCGGGAGCTCGAGAACGTCATCGAACGCGCCATCGTCGAGTGTCCTGGCGAAATGATCGAGGCCGCGCACCTCGTCCTCGACACGCATTCCGGATCAGGGCGACTCCCGGCAGAGGACATGGGTCTTCCCTTCCGTGCCGCCCGGCAACGTGCCCTGGGGATGTTCGAGAGCCTCTACCTCCTCTCGCTGCTGCGCCGCTGCCAGGGGAGCATCAAGAAGGTCGCGCTGCATGCTGGAATCACCACCAAGCACGTCCGTACCCTGATGAAGCGGCACGGGCTCTCCCGGCGGGATTTCCGGCCGCTGCGCCTGCGCTCTCCTCGGGCGCCCGTCACGAGCGGAAGCGAGCCGCGCTGATCGCACCGGCGAGGTGCGATCCGATGCGGAGCGAGGGCGGGATATCCGCCGACGGCCCCGTTCTCGGCACGAAAGCGCACCGCGGAAGTTCCTTCTGGGCGCCCGCAGAACCCCTGCAGGATGGCGTCTCTCGGCCGAGAACAAACCTCCGGGGTGCGCTTCTGAAGATCGGCAGAGAGCCGTTAGAGCGTGGCGGACGCGCGAGCGCGCGCCGGGGACAGCCCACTCGATAGCTTGGGCGGCGGGAGACACCGGTCGGCACCCGCCGCATCCCGACGCCGAGGCAAGCGGCACGCCGGTTGCTCCGCTGCCAGCGCAGCCCTCGCTTCCGTCGCTGAGCCGAAGAGGAGTTGGCGCAAGGATGCCAGACGGAGCTGGGAATCGATGGTGAAGTGTCCGTGCCTCTACAGCACTGCGGCGCCTATCTGCCGCGCCGACACGGAGTCGATGCGCGTCCCGCCGGTCGTGCACCTGAATCGCTTCTGCCTGACCGAGCGCTACCGGCGCTGCGACCTCTACCGCCGCTTCCTGGAAACGCTCGCGCACGAGCCCGAACGATGGCGCGTGCGAGGTCCCGGCAGCGGGGCAGCCCCGGGCGATGATGCGGGCTTGCCAGACAGCACTCGGGCACGGAAGCCATAGGAAATGCAAGACTCCTTGCGTGAGCGAGTCACATGAGAGGCCGGTTCGGACCGCGACGGCGACGGTCCGTGGCGATGCTCCTCCTGTGGGCGGGTCTGGCCCTGCCGCCGCCCGCGCGGCCGGACAGTGCCGCGTCCCTCCGCTGCCCGACCGGGACGACGCTCGTGAGAACCGAAAGCAAGGCGTGTCCCACCGAGCGCCGGCGACCGGCCGTCATCGTTCAACGCGGCTGCTGCCAGGGAAGGAACGGGAAGCTCCGGTGCGCGCACTTCCCCGACTGCCCGACTCGATCTCCCTCGTGATCCTCCACTCGACGGCCGTCGCGCTGCTGATCGGATGTGCGCTCGGCAGCGGCTGCGGCCTCGGGGCGAGACCCAAGGTCGGCTCGGACCCCGAGCGGCCGGATCCGTCGTCGGCCGTCGTGGCGGGCGACGTGATGAGCTCTCGGGACCGCAGCCGTCTCGAAGCGCTCGCCGCCGAACGCGCGCTCGAGCCCTGGGACGGCGGGTACCGCATCGGGCCCGACGATCTGCTCGAGATCCGCATCCCGGACCTGCTCGACGTGCAGGGCCTGGGGCCGCGGCCGGGGCTCGGCGCCCCGGGGCCGGCAGCCGTGGCGGCGACACCCGCGGTGCAGGGCGTGCGCGTGAACGCCAGCGGCTATGTGAGCCTTCCCCTGATCGGCCTGGTGCAGGCCGAGGGGTTCACCCCGACCGAGTTCGAGGCGGAGATCGCGCGGCGCCTCGTGGAGGCCGGGATCCTCCGCGCGCCGCAGGTGAGCGTGCAGATCGGGGAGTACCGCAGCCGGGTCGTTGCGGTGGTCGGCAGCGTCGAGCGCCCCGGCCTCTATCCCCTCACGCGCCCGCGGGCGACGCTCTCCGACCTCGTCTGGGCGGCCGGCGGGCCGACCAAGGAGTCGGGCCGGGTAGTCGAGTTCGTCCCAGTGGGGGGCTCGACATCGTCCGCGCCGGGGCAGACGGCGCTGGCCGGCGCGCCAATTCGGATCGACCTCGAGGTTCTCCTCCACGCGACCGCGGACCACGCGGGGCGACTCAATCCACGCGTGCGTCCCGGAGACGTCATCACGGTCTCCCCGGCCGGGAGCGTGCTCGTCGACGGCTGGGTGGACAAGCCGGGCTCGTATCCGGTCACCCGCGGCCTCACGCTGAGCGGTGCGATCGCGGCCGCCGGCGGGAATCTCTTCCCGGCCGACCGCCACCACGCCACCGTGAAGCGCGTCCTCGGCCCCGGAGAGGAGCATTCTTTCACCGTCGACCTCGAGGCCATTGCGGAGGGCCGCTCGCCCGACGTGCCGATCACCGACGGCGACGTCGTGCGCGTCCCCACCATGGTCACCCGCCTCGTCCCGTGGGGCGTGTGGACCGTCGCTCGTGATTTGGTGCGCGTCGGAGGCAACGTGCTGCTCTTCTAGCGGAGAGGTATCCGTGGCCGCGACCGATCGATCGCTGTCCCCGCTGCCCGTCGACCCGACGTGGGCGCCACCGGCGCCGCCGATCATCGACGCCGAGTTCAGCGAGGCGCCGCGCCACCTGCGGGAATACCTCTGGGTGCTCCACAAGTACCGCTGGCTGGCGGCCACCTGCTTCGGGCTCACGTTCGGGTTGACGATCTTCGCCACGCTCCTCACGCCTCGCCTCTACAGCGCGTCGACGCGGCTGCAGCTCGCGCGGCAGTCCCCCATCCAGCTTCGCCTCGAGGGCAACGTCCTCCGGCTCGCCGACGGGGACCCGTCCGCGAACGGCGCCGCGACCTTCCTCAGCACGCAGGTGGCGGCGCTGCAGAGCCGGGACCTGGCGGAGCGCGTCATCCGCAGCCGTGGACTTGCCGACAACGAGGCCTTCCTCGATCCGGGCTCGCGCCGGCGTGGCCTCCTGTCGCTGGGCGGGACCACCCTCCGGCTCCTCCGCCCGCGCGGCCTCGAGACCGCGCCGGCGGGGCCCTCCGAGGACGAGAGCGCGGGTCGGGGGTCGGTCGATCCCGTCCTGATCGACCGCTACATGCGCTACCTCTCGGTCCAGGAGATCCGCGGCACCGACCTCGTGGCGGTGCGGTTCACGACCCCCAGCCCGTCCCTCTCGGCCTTCCTCGCGGCGGCCCACACGCAGGCGTATCTGGAGGCCAACGAGGAGGCGCGGCGCGCCGACGACGTCACGGCCAAGGAGTTCCTCGGTCGCCAGCTGCGCGAGTCTCGGGAGCACGCGGAGCGCGCGGAGGCGGCGCTCAGCCGCTTCGCTGCCGAGCACCCGAACGTGGCCATCAACGAAGAGCAGAAGACCGTCGCGCAAAGGATCTCGGACGTCTCGAGTCTGCTCAGCAAGGCGGAAGGCACCCGGC
>Ga0209056_10002558_pt1 | contig 19541 bp, 16 predicted proteins | sample GraSoiAngelo_114_FD_185876 | JGI IMG/M metagenome (GOLD analysis project Ga0209056, IMG submission 185876) | Grasslands soil microbial communities from the Angelo Coastal Reserve, California, USA - 14_0903_13_40cm (SPAdes) (version 2) | ecosystem: Environmental > Terrestrial > Soil > Grasslands...
CGCTGCTCGACGACCAGCTGGTCCTGCTCGAAGGCGGGCGGGCGGTCCTCCACTTCGCGTTCGCGCCCGGGGCGGCGCCGCCGCCCGCCGAGGACGAGCTGCGCGACGCGGTCGCGGCCGTCGTGCGCGGCTGGGAGGAGCGGCTCCACGCCCTCCTCCTCGAGCGCCACGGCGAAGAGGAGGGCGAGCGCCTCGCGGCGCGCTATGCGCGCGCCTTCTCCGGCACCTATCGCGCGGCGGTGACGGTGGAGCGAGCGGCCGACGACGTCGTCCTCCTGGACGCGGCGGCGCGCGAGGGGGTGCGCGTCGTGCTCCGCAACGAGGCCGAGACGACCACCGCGCTGCGCTTCTACCTCGCGCGCGAGCCGCTCGTCCTCTCCGAGTTCATGCCCGTGCTGGAGAACCTCGGGCTGCGCGTGCTGGCGGAGGATCAGGAGGGGGTGACGCCAGCGGGGGCGCCGCGGCAGAGCGTGCAGACCTTCTTCGTGCAGGACCGCGCCGCGCGCCGGCTCGACCCGCAGGCGGTGGGGCCGCGGCTCACCGCCGCGCTCCTGGCGCTCGGCGCCGGGCGGGCGGAGAGCGACGGGCTGGGCCGCCTGGTGATCGAGGCCGGCCTCGACTGGCGCGCCGTCGCCTGCCTCCGGACCTACTGCGGCTACGCCACGCAGGTCGGGCTCGCCACGCGCCCGGCGGCGATCGCCGCGCTCGCCGAGCACCCGGAGCCGGCGCGCCTCCTCTTCGCGCGCTTCGCGGCTCGCTTCGCGCCCGAGGGCGCCGCCGGGGACCCCGCGGCGCTCCGCCGGCGCTTCGTCGAGAGCCTGGACGCCGTACAGGCGCTGCGCGAGGACCTCCTCCTGCGCGCGCTCGGAGACATCGTCGAGGCGACCGTGCGCACCAACTTCTACGCCCCCGGGCCGGAGCGCGACCACATCGCGCTCAAGATCCGCTCCACCGACCTGGCCCACCTCCCGCCGCCGCGCCCGCTCTACGAGATCTACGTCCACGCCCCGACCATGGAGGGCATCCACCTGCGCGCGGGCCGGGTCGCCCGCGGCGGCATTCGCTTCAGCGACCGCCCCGAGGACTTCCGCACCGAGATCCTGAACCTCATGAAGACGCAGACGGTGAAGAACGCGCTCATCGTCCCGACCGGGGCGAAGGGCGGCTTCGTCGTCAAGGGGAAGACGCCGGTGGTCGAAGCGTACCAGACGCTCGTGCGGGGCCTGCTCGATCTCACCGACAACCTGGTCGGGGGCCGCGTCGTCCACCCGCGCGGGCTCGTCATCCACGACGAGGAGGATCCGTATCTGGTGGTCGCGGCGGACAAGGGCACGGCGACCTTCTCCGACGTCGCCAACGCGGTCGCGGCCGAGTACGGCTTCTGGCTGGGCGACGCCTTCGCCTCGGGCGGCGCGCACGGCTACGACCACAAGGCGCTCGGCATCACGGCGCGCGGCGCCTGGGAGTGCGTGCGGACGCACTTCCGCGAGCTCGCGGTCGACGCCGACAGGGCGCCGCTCACGGTCGCCGGCATCGGCGACATGGGCGGCGACGTGTTCGGGAACGGGCTCCTGCGCTCGCCGCACCTCCGGCTGCGCGCGGCCTTCAACCACGTGCACGTCTTCCTCGACCCGTCGCCCGACGCGGCGCGCAGCTTCGCCGAGCGCGAGCGGCTCTTCCGCGCGGGTTTGGGCTGGGACGCCTACGACCCGGCCGTGCTCTCGCCCGGCGGCGCCGTGCTGGCGCGCGCGGCGAAGCGCGTCACGCTCTCGCCCGAGGCGCGGGCGATGCTCGGCCTGGGCGACGCGGCGGTGAGCGGCGAGCGCCTGGTGCAGGCGGTGCTCACGCTCGACGTCGACCTCCTCTGGAACGGCGGCATCGGTACCTACGTCGCCGCGACCGACGAGACGGACGCGCAGGTGCACGACGCCGTCAACGACCCGGTGCGGGTCAAGGCGAGCGCGCTCCGCGCCCGGGTGGTGGCCGAGGGCGGCAACCTCGGCGTCACGCAGCGGGCGCGCATCGAGTACGCGCTCGCCGGGGGGCGGATCAACACCGACGCGGTCGACAACTCGGCCGGCGTGGACATGTCCGACCACGAGGTGAACCTCAAGATCTGCCTCCGCGCCGCGGTCGAGGACGGGCGGCTCACCCCCGAGGAGCGCAACGCGCTCCTCGCCTCGGTGAGCGACGAGATCGCGGCGCGCGTCCTCGCCCACAACCGCGCCCAGAGTCGCCTCCTCACCCTCGACCAGGCGCGGAGCCGCCGCCGGCTCGCCGACTTCCGCCAGCTGATCGCCGAGCTCGAGCGCGCGGCGGGGCTCGACCGGGCGCTCGAGGCGCTGCCCGACGCGGACACGCTGCGCGCCCGGCGCGGCGCCTACCCCGGGCTCACCCGCCCGGAGCTGGCGGTGCTGATGGCGTACGCGAAGATCCACCTCCAGCACGCGCTCCTCGCCTCCCCGCTCCCCGGCGACCCGCTGGTCGCACCCTACCGCGTCGGCTATTTCCCGGCCGTGGTGGCCGAGCGTTTCCCGGAGGCGGTGCGCACCCACCCGCTCGGGCGCGAGATCGTGGCCATCGAGCTCGCCAACACGCTGGTCGACGAGATGGGCGCCACCTTCGTGCTGCGCGTGACGCGCGACACCGGCACGGCGGTCGCCGAGGCGGCGCGCGCCTGGACGATCGCGTGGGCGGTGGCGGGCGGCGCCGCGCTCGCCCGGGCGATCGCGGACGGCGGCTTCGCGCTGGAGGTCGAGACCACCTGCCGGCTCGTCCTCGAGCGCACCGCGGAGCGCGTCACCAAGTGGATGCTCGCCAACACCGACCCCGCGCGCCCGGCGGCCGAGGTGGCGGCGGAGCTCGGCGAGGCGATCGGGCGCGTGCGCGGCCGGCTGCCCGAGTGGATCGCCGGGGCGGAGGCGGAGTCCTTTGCGAAGCTGCGCTCCGAGCTCGAGATCGCGGGCCTGCCCGCGGCGCTGGCGCGCGACCTCGCCACCGCCGACTGGCTCGTCGGCGCGCTCGACGTGGTCACGGTCGCGCGCGCGGCGGGCGTCGATCCGGAAGCCGCAGCCGCCCGCTACTACGGGCTCGGCCAGCAGCTCGACTTCGCCTGGTTGTGGGCACGGCTCGCCGAGGCGGGCGAGGACGACCGCTGGCAGGAGCAGGCGGTCGAGGGCCTGTTCGAGGACGTGCTGCGCGCCCGGCGCCGGCTCGCGCGGCTGGCGCTCGAGGGCGCCGACGCCGCCGCCGCGGCGAGGTCGCTCGGCAAGGTCCAGGACCTGATCCGCGACCTGCGCGCCGCGCCCCGCACCAGCCTCGCCGCGCTGCAGGTCGTGGTCCGCGAGCTCCGCCGGGCGGCGGAGCGGGAGTGACCATGGCCGTGATCCGCTTCTTGTTCGCGCTCCTGCTCGGCTTCATGCTGGGGGCGGGGAGCGTCCTCTACCTGATCCACTCGGGCGCCGGCGACTTCATGATCCGCCGCACCGAGCCGGTGCAGGACCTCGAGCGCCGCCTGCGCGACGTCGAGCAGCAGCGCGATCAGCTCGGCCGCCAGCTCGACGACGTCATCAACCGCGCGGGCCGCATGGAGGCGTCGTTCGGCGAGCTCGAGCGCCGCTTCGGCGAGCTGCAGCGCGAGCTCGACCGGGCGCACGGCGAGGCCGGGAAGTAGGACGCGCGCGTCCTAGCTAGCTAGCGGCTCGGGCCGTCGGCGGCGAGGCCGATCAGCTTCAAGAAGCCGCACACCGCGAACGCGCCGACGAAGGTGGGAGCGATCGGGAGGCCGGCGAGCCACGGGCCGGAGCTCCAGCCGGTCAGGTCCCAGAGCCAGGCGCCGGCGTAGAAGCCGACCACGCCCGCGGCCGCGCCGATGCCCGGGACGCGGATCCCCGTGTCGAGCACCCGCTCGGCGAGCCAGCCGAGGAGCATCGCCGTGCCGGTCACCTCCATGAAGTGCCACCCATGTTCGACTGGCGCGCTCCCTGCTTGCCGTACGTACATGCACCTCTGGCGATTGCGGCCTTCCTCGATTATTAGAAGGTGGAGCAAGGGGCATGCCATGCAGGGGTGGCGCCTGCCGTCCTGGGTCCGCGTTTCGGGGTCGATACGCGTGTGACGGCGGCGGTGCACGCCTGTGCGGTGGCCGGAAAGGCTCGACAAGTGGTTCGCGTGACCGTACTCGGATCCGGCGACGCCTTCGGGTCGGGCGGCAGACTGCACAGCGCCTATCTGGTCGAGACCCCGCGCCACACCTTCCTCCTCGACTGCGGGCCGACCATCCTCCAGTCGCTCAAGCGGAACGGCCGCGACCCGGGCGCCGTGGACTTCGTCCTCCTCTCGCACCTCCACGGCGATCACTTCGGGGGCCTGCCCTTCCTGTTCATGGAGTACCGCTTCGAGGAGCCGCGCTCGCGTCCGCTCGCGGTGTACGGGCCGCCGGGCACGGAGCCGCGGGTGCGCGCCCTGTTCGCGGCCTTGTACGAGCGCATCGCCGCCGAGCCGCTCCCCTTCGCCGTGCGCTACGAGGAGCTGGTGGCGGGCACGAGCCCCGCGCTGGACGGGGTGCGGGTGCTGCCCTTCGCCGTGCCGCACGCGAGCGAGCTGCGCGCCTTCGGCTTCCGCATCGAGGCCGAGGGACGCACGATCCTCTACTCCGGCGACTCGGCGTGGACCGAGGAGTTCGTGACGCACTCGCGGGGCGCCGACCTCTTCCTGTGCGAGTGCTCGACCTACGAGACGCGGGTCGGCATCCACATCGCCTACCCGGAGATCGCCGCGCGCGCACGCGATCTCGGTTGCCGCCGCCTCGTCCTCTCGCACCTGGGGAGCGAGCCGCTCGCCCACCTGGGCGAGCTCACCCTGGAGTGCGCCCGCGACGGGATGACGATCGATCTCTGAGGAACTGGCCGGGCGTGACGACGAGCGTGCCGCGGCGCTCCTCCTCCGTGCGGGCCGTCGCCTGGGCGAGGAGGCCGCCCACGGCGCGCTCGACCAGCGCCGCGACGAGCGGGATCTCCATCGCGTCGGCGCCCCGCGCGCCGAGGACGAGCGCCACGGCGAGCGCGCGCCGCGCGGCCAGCGCGCGGCCCGTCTCGGCGAGCAGGTAGGCGGTGCCCGCGAGCCGCCGCGCGAGGACGGCGGGCGGGAAGAGGGTCCGGGCCGCGCGGCCGAGGACCTCGCGCACGCGCTCCTCTTCGGCCAGGCGGGAGAGCACGAGCGGGCTGTCGCGCAGCCCGGCGATCTCCTCGACGAACGGCGCCGCGGCCTCGGGCGCCGGGAGCCAGCCCCGCAGCTCGGGCTCCTCGAGGAGCGCGGCCGAGCCGGAGGCCAGCGCCGCGCTCTCCTCGGCGCCCGGCGCCGCGACGCGCGCCGAGAGCGGCTCGGCCGGCGGGCGCGGCGGCTCGCTCGTCAAGCGCGGCCGGAGGCGCAGGTAGTCGCGCTCGCGCACCGTCCCGCCCCCCGCGCGCGCGTGCGCCTCGACCAGGAGCGCGTCGAGCGTGCGCCAGTCGGCGGCGACGAGACGCATGTCCGAGTCGGCCTCGAGCTTCTGCCGCGCGGCGCGGATCTGCTTGCGGCTCGCCTCGCCGGCGCTCAGGTCGCGCAGGCCCTCGGGCTCGTTCACCTGCGCGGCGACGAGGAAGGTGCCCCCGCTCGGGAGCGGACGGACGATCCAGATGAGGCGGTCGCCGCGGCCGTCGAAGAGGGAGAGGAAGCCCTCCGCCTCGGGCGCCGCGGGGGTGCGCGGGGTGCCAGCGGGCGCGGGCGGCTCGGGGACGGGCACCCCGCGTTGCCGCAGGCGGTAGAGGGCGCGGCGGATCCCCTTGCGCACCGCGCGCTCGGCGGCGCGCGGCTCGAGCGCCACCAGGAGGGCCGCCACCTCGGGACTCGGAAGCTCGCCGAGCGCGGCTGCGAGCGCCGCGCCGTCGGCGCCGGCGAGCAGCGGCGCGACCGCGTCGGCCCCGACCCGGCCGGCGCGCACCGCCTCGGGGTCGAGGCCGAGCCGCGCCAGCGTGGCGGCCGCCTCGTCGCCGCGCGCGCTCACGAGCCGCCGCTCGTGGCGGCAGCACGCGGGTACTCGGCGAGGCGCGCCTCGACGTGGTCGTGCATCCAGTGCGCGTCCCACCACTCGACCGGGTCGACGTGCACACCGTGGATCATGATGCTGAAATGGAGGTGGTCGCCGGCGGCGAGCCCCGTGTCCCCGGTCTTGCCGATCGGGTCGCCGCGGCCGACCGCGGCGCCCGGCTTGACGCCGACCTCGCTCAGATGCCCGTAGAGCGAGAAGACCCCGAGGCCATGGTCGAGGACGACGGTGTTGCCGTAGATGCCGAGCGCCCCGGCGAACACGACGCGGCCCGCGTTCGCCGCCGGCACCGGGCTGCCGCGCAGCGAGGCCAGGTCGAAGCCGAGGTGGACCTGCTGGTCGATCGTCTTGCCGTCGTGCACGTAGGTGCGGCGGTCGGCGAAGCCGGAGAGCGGCGCTGAGTTGGGCAGGCGCAGGAAGGCGTCCTGCCAGAGCGGCGCCGGGGCGCTGTCGCGGCACATCGCGCGCACCCGGACCTCGGTCCGGGCGCGCAGCTCGCGGTTGATGCGGAGATAGCCCTCCACCAGGTCGCCCGACTGATCGAGGTCGTTGGCGGCGAGCAGCTCGGGCACCTTGCGCGAGAGGAAGTCGTCGCTCACCGGCATCGTCTTCTCGGCGAAGCGGCGCGGGGTCACCCGCACGCCCAGGTTGACCGTGCGCGCGTTCCCGGCCGCGTCGACGGCGATCACCGCCGGCCGCGCGTCGGGGAGGTTCTGCGGCAGCGCGAAGAGCGCCACGCGCAGCCCCGCATCGGCGAAGTAGCCGGCCACGCCGGGGAAGAACTCGTCGCCCACCTGCACGCCGCTGCGGACCGCGTCGGGACCGACGCGGTAGACGGCGCACTCCGAGCCGCCCAGATGCGCCACGTGCTCGCCCGGCATCACCTCGAGGAGCGGCGGGGTCACGTCGACGGTGACGGCGCGCGCCAGGCACGGCGCGTGGCGGAAGGCCGCCAGCCAGGAGTGGTCCGTGGCCCAGATCTCGAGCTGGGCACGGCCCTCGCGCACGTGCGCCGCCGCCGCATCCAGCGTCGTCGCGAGCGTCGCCTCGTGCACGCCGCTCCCGAGCCAGGACCGTCGTGGATAGTCCTGGCTCGCGACCACGACCGGCGGTCCGCCCTCGGGCACGAGGCGCAGCTCGACGTGGGCCAGGCCGGAGCCGCGATCGTGCGCCACGATCCTGACCGGGGTGGCCCGGCCGACGAAGTCGACCGGCGTCTCGAGCGTGGCCGACGGCGCGAAGGGCTCGGCACGCGTCACGAAGAGCGCCACCAGCGCGGCGAGCACGAGGACGGCGAGCAGGCGACGCATCAGGCGAGGTCGCCGAGCACGGCGAGCAGGTTCTGGGTGATCCGCTGCGTCGCGCCCCAGATGACGTGGCCGTCGACCGCGTAGACGTCGATCGGCACCTTGCGGCCGCCGAAGTCCCACAGCTCGCGGCGGAGCGCGTCGGGAGCCTCGAGCCGGCCGAGCGGTACGGTGAAGATGAGATCGACCTCGTCCGGCGAGGGCCGAAAGTCGTAAGGGTGGGGCGCGACGCCGACGAAGGGCGTGATGACGAAGCGGGTGGCTACCGTCTCGATGTCGTCGAGCGGGCCGAGGAGGCGGACGTCGGCCGGGTCGAGGCCGATCTCCTCCTGCGCCTCGCGCAGCGCGGTCGCGGCCAGATCCGCGTCCGCGTCGGGATGGTGGCGGCCGCCGGGGAACGCGATCTGGCCCTGATGATGGGGCAGGAGGTTCGAGCGCCGGGTGAAGAGCAGACTCGGCGCGCCGTCGACGGCGAGCAGCGGGACGAGCACGGCAGCGGCAGTCTTGCCGGGCGGCGCGAGGACGGTCCGACGGCGTCCGCCGAGCGCGGCCATGAGCGCGGTCACGAGGGCCTCGGTCACCGGCGCCTTCCTAGCATCTGTGCTATGAGAGCTCCATGGGCGCGGCGGGCCACACGATCGTCCTCCGCTATCACGAGATCGCGCTCAAGGGGCGCAACCGGCCCTTCTTCGTGCGCCGCCTCGCGGAGAACGTGGAGCGCGCCACCGCCGGGCTGCCGGTCGGCCGCGTGCGCTGCGCCTCGGCCCGGCTCCTCCTCCCGCTCGGCGACCGCGCCGCCTGGCCAGCGGTGCGCGACCGCCTCGCGCGCGTCTTCGGGGTCGCCAACTTCGCGCTCGCGCACGAGCACGCGCTCGCGACGCGCGCGGGCGACGCCGCGGCCGAGCTGGCGCGCCTGGGCGCGGCGATCGTCGCGCGCCTCGAGGGCGTGGCGCTGCCGAGCTTCCGCGTGCGCACCAAGCGCAGCGACAAGCGCTTCGCACTCACCTCGCCCGAGGTGAACACGGTGCTCGGGCGCATGATCCAGGCCGCGACCGGGGCGACGGTCGACCTGGACGCCGCCGTGCTCACGGTCGCGGTCGACATCCTCCCCGGTCGCGCCTTCTTCTCGCTCGAGAAGGTGCCGGGCGCGGGCGGGCTGCCGGTCGGCTCGAGCGGGCGGGTGCTGGCGCTCCTCTCGGGCGGCATCGACTCGCCGGTCGCCGCCTGGCGCATGATGCGGCGCGGATGCCGCGTCGACCTGGTCCACTTCCACAGCGTGCCCTTCCTCGACCGCACGAGCCAGGAGAAGGCGCGCGACCTCGGCCGGCTGCTCGCCGCCTGGGGGCTCGAAGCCGACCTCTACCTGGTGCCGTTCGGCGAGGTGCAGCGGCAGATCGTGGCCGCCGTGGGGCGCCCCCTCCGCGTGGTCCTCTACCGGCGCATGATGCTCCGCATCGCGGAGGCGCTGGCGCGCCGGGCGGGCGCCGAGGCGCTGGTCACGGGCGACAGCCTCGGGCAGGTGGCGTCGCAGACGCTCGCCAACCTGGCCGTGGTCGGCGAGGCAGCCGCGCTGCCCGTGCTCCGCCCGCTGGTCGGCATGGACAAGAGCGAGATCGCCGCCCAGGCGGAACGCATCGGGACCTTCGAGACCTCGATCATCCCCGACCAGGACTGCTGCACGCTCTTCACGCCGCGCCACCCGGCGACGCGCGCGGAGCGGAGCGGGGTGGCCGCGCTCGAGGCGCGCCTCGACGTGACCGGGCTGGTGGCGCAGGCGGTGGCCGCGACGGAGCGGGTGCGTCTACGCGCCGCCGGCGAGCACGACGAAGAGCGTACGCACGGCGGGGCGCCCGAGCCGCGCGTTCAACCGCTCGCGTAGCTCGTGCTTCAGGAACTGGAGCTCCTGCATCCACTCCGCGCTGTCGACCGCGACGAAGAGGACGCCGCGCTTCATGCGCTCGGGGCGCGCGTGGCGCGCGATGGTGGGCCCGACGACCGCGTCCCAGTGCGCCCACACGGCGTGGTCGGCGAGCCGCTCGGCCTCGGGAAGGCGACCCAGCGCGGCGCGCAGCACGTCGCCGAGGCGCGTCGGGCGATCAGCGGGCGGCCGGCGCGTCGACATTTGAAAAAAATCCTTGACAGCACAAGATATAGTGGTGTATGAGGCCCGGCACCGCAAGATACGGGGCACTGCCAGGGGGGGGTTGAGCATGGCGACGGAGCCGGTTGGACGGGAGGAGGGCGCTAGGCCGAGTCCTCCGGAGCGCTCGGCGCGGCGCGGCCTGACGGTCGCGCGGCGCTTCGTCGCGGCGGGCACCGATCCGTACGAGACGGTCGAGTGGGAGATCCGCTCGGCGGTCATCTCCGGCGAGGGCGGCGAGACCGTCTTCGAGCAGCGCGACGTCGAGGTGCCGAGGCCCTGGTCGCAGCTGGCGACCAACGTCGTCGTCTCCAAGTACTTCCGCGGCCCGCTCGGCACGCCCGAGCGCGAGCGCAGCGTGCGGCAGCTGATCGGCCGCGTGGTGAGCACCGTCGGCGAGTGGGGCGAGGCGCAGGGCTACTTCGCCACGCCGGGCGATCGGGCGGCGTTCACCGACGAGCTGACCCATCTCCTCCTCCACCAGAAGGCCTCCTTCAACAGCCCGGTCTGGTTCAACATGGGCGTCGAGCCGAAGCCGCAGTGCTCGGCCTGCTTCATCCTCTCCGTCGACGACACCATGGACTCGATCCTCGACTGGTACCGCAAGGAGGGGATCATTTTCAAAGGGGGCTCGGGCTCGGGCGTGAACCTCTCGCGCCTGCGCTCCTCCCGGGAGCGGCTGGGCGGCGGGGGCACGGCCTCGGGACCGGTGTCCTTCATGCGCGCGGCCGACGCCTCGGCCGGCGTCATCAAGTCGGGCGGCAAGACCCGGCGCGCGGCCAAGATGGTCGTGCTCAACGCCGATCACCCCGACATCGTCGACTTCATCCGCTGCAAGGCGGAGGAGGAGCGCAAGGCGTGGGCGCTCATCGCCGCCGGCTACGACGCCTCGCTCGACGGGTCCGCCTATGGCTCCATCTTCTTCCAGAACGCCAACAACTCGGTGCGCGTGACCGACGACTTCATGCACGCCGCGCTCGAGGGCCGGCCGTGGAGTACGCGCTACGTCACCAACGGCGCGGTCGCCGAGACGCGCCCCGCGCGCGACCTCCTGCGCCTGATCGCCGAGGCGACCTGGCAGTGCGGCGATCCCGGCATGCAGTTCGATACCACCATCAACGAATGGCACACCTGCCCGAACACGGGGCGCATCAACGCGTCGAATCCGTGCTCCGAATACATGCACCTCGACGACAGCGCCTGCAACCTCGCCAGCCTGAACCTGATGCAGTTCGTCGAGCCGGACGGGAGCTTCGCCGTCGCGGCCTTCCGGCACGCGGTCGACATCATGATCACCGCGCAGGACATCGTGGTCGACCGCTCCAGCTACCCCACGCCCGAGATCGCGGCCACCGCGCACGCCTACCGCGAGCTCGGCCTGGGCTACGCGAACCTGGGCGCGCTCCTGATGTCGCTCGGCCTCCCCTACGACTCGGACGCGGGGCGCGAGTACGCCGCGGCCGTGACCGCGCTCATGTGCGGCGAGGCGCACCGGCACTCGGCCGCCGTCGCCGCGGTGCTCGGGCCGTACGAGGGCTACGCCAGGAACCGCGAGCCGCAGCTCGGGGTGATCGAGAAGCACCGCGCCCACGCCTACAAGCTCGACCCGGCGCTCGTGCCGCTCGACCTCCTGGCCGCGGCGCGCGAGGCATGGGACGGCGCGCGCGAGGCGGCGCGCGCGCACGGGGTGCGGAACTCGCAGGTGACGGTGCTGGCGCCCACCGGCACCATCGCCTTCATGATGGACTGCGACACGACCGGCGTCGAGCCCGACATCGCGCTCGTCAAGTACAAGAAGCTGGTCGGCGGTGGGCTGCTCAAGATCGTCAACAACACGGTGCCGCGGGCGCTCCGCCGCCTGGGCTACGACGCGCGCGAGATCCAGGAGATCGTCGAGTACATCGACGAGCAGGAGACCATCGAGGGCGCGCCCGCGCTCAAGCCCGAGCACCTGCCGGTCTTCGACTGCGCCTTCAGGCCGGCGCGCGGCGCGCGCTCGATCCATCCCTTGGGGCATCTCCGCATGATGGGGGCGGCGCAGCCGTTCATCTCGGGCGCCATCTCGAAGACCATCAACGTGCCGGAGAGCGCCAGCGTCGAGGACATCGAGGAGGCGTACATCCAGGCCTGGAAGCTCGGCTTGAAGGCGGTGGCGATCTACCGCGACGGCTGCAAGAAGACGCAGCCGCTCAACACGGCGAAGCCGGGGCGGGCCGAAGGGAGCGCCCCGGCCGTGGGGGCGGTGGGGAAGCCGGAGCCGCTTCGGCGGAGGCTGCCGAACGACCGCCAGGCGCTCTGCCACAAGTTCGACGTGGCCGGGCACGAGGGCTACGTCCACGTCGGCTTCTTCGAGGACGGCACGCCGGGCGAGATCTTCATCAAGATGGCGAAGGAGGGGAGCACGATCTCGGGCCTGATGGACACGATCGGCGTGCTCACCTCGATGGCGCTCCAGTACGGTGTGCCGCTCGAGGTGCTGGTCTCGAAGTTCAGCCACGTGCGCTTCGAGCCCTCGGGGTTCACCAAGAACCCGGACATCCCGATGGCGAAGTCGCTGATCGACTACGTCTTCCGCTTCCTGGGCTCGCGCTTCCTCTCCGGCGAGGCGCGGGCGGCGGTGGGCCTGGTCGAGCGCGAGGCGCCTCGCGCCCCCGGCACGGTGAGCGCCGTAGCGGCCGCCTCGCCGGCGGCGCATGCCCCGGCGGGGCCGAATCCGATCGGCTTCACCGGCGGGACGGTGCTCGACACGCCCGGCCGGCACGCGATCACCTTCAGCCCGCAGCCGGACGCGCCGAGCTGCCCCGATTGCGGCGCCCTCATGGTGCGCAACGGCACCTGCTACAAGTGCTTCAACTGCGGAGCGACCAGCGGCTGCTCCTGAGGTAGGGAGAACGATCTCGCTTTGGGGAGGCGGCGGACGGGTGGAGACGGGGTAGGCCTCCCGGGGGGTGGGGTGCGGTCCGCGCGAGCGGAGCGGGGCGCCGGTCGGGCGCCCCGCGCGGTGGGCACGGGGCACACCGAGGCGGGATTTCCACTCTTGACAGGGTGACGACGCGCCCTATAAGGGCCGCAACTGCCTCAAGTCGAGCCTTCGTGTCCCGTCTGCGAGGGAGTCACCGATGGCGGACGCTCTCAAGTTCACCGAGGATCACCTGTGGTTGCGCGTCGAGGGCAACCGCGCGCAGCTCGGCATCTCCGAGTACGGCCAGGCCGAGCTCGGTGAGGTCATCGCGGTCGAGCTGCCCGACGTGGGGGACGAGGTCGAGAAGGGTGAGCCGTTCGGCGAGCTCGAGTCCGTGCGCACGGTGTCGGAGCTGCTCTCGCCGCTCAGCGGGACGGTGACGGCCATCAACACCGAGCTCGAGGACCACCCCGCGATCGTCAACGAGGACCCCTACCACGAGGGCTGGCTCGTGGAGATCAAGATGCAGGACGAGGCGGAGCTCGAGGACCTGATGGACGCGGACGAGTACGAGGAGTTCGCCTCGGGCGAGGAGGACGGCTGAGGCCCCTGGAGGCCGCGTCAATCGCGCCGAAAGCGGTAGACGAACTCGTTCGGCCGCACGAGGCCGAGCTGCCGGCGGGCCAGGCCCTCGAGGTAGAGGTCGTCGGCGCGCAGCCGCCGAACCTCGTCCCGCAGGCGCGCGTTGCGCTCCATGAGCACGAACGCCGTCTGCCCGATCGCCCGCCGCTCCGCGCGCAGGCGGAGCAGGTGCGCGACCCCGTGCTCCCCGAGCAGGACCGAGGCGGCGACGCCCGCGATCGCGAGCACGAGCGCCGCGCTCAGCACCTGCCCGCTCCCGATGCGCACCGGGCGAGTGGTAACCGAAAGCCCGCGCGGAGGCAAACCAGCGCCGGGCGCGTTCCAGCGTAGAACGCTCTGCTACTCCCCCGCACACGGGAGCGGGAACGACATTCTACGTGCCTGCGATCCCACGCTCTGCCTGGGGGAGCAGTTTCAAAAAATTTTTCCAAAACGCCGATCTTCTCTTGACTCGCTCCCCCGGCCGCTTCTATACTCCGCGTCGGTGGATGCGGGGTTGTGGGGATTCTCGCCTGGGAGATGGGGCGGTAAGAGAACGCTTCCGACTTCCAACAGGAGGTAGACATGGCGAAGAAGAAGGCAAAGAAGGCCAAGAAGAAGAGCAAGGCGAAGAAAAAGTCGAAGAGGTAGGTGAAGACCGAGTGATGTATCGTACGCACTCTTGGGTCTGCTAGGCACGTAGATAAGTAGAGAACACAGGATTTCTTCTCAGGCGAGAACGGGCCCGATGCCGGGTCCGGAAAAAGGCCCTTCGGCAATTCCGAAGGGCCTTTTTCGTGGAGCCGCCGCATGCTGACCGCCGAGACGCTGCCGGCGGAGGGCGCCCGCTATGCCGCCGGGCTCGTCTGCATCCCCGGGCTGTGGGCGGGAAGCCGCGTCTGGCGCGGGTTTGCGAGCTATCTCGGCCACCGCGGGTGGGAGTGTCACCTGCTCGACGTGCGCGGCGTGGTGGGCGGCCTGACCGCGCGGGCGGCGGCGGTGCGCGAGTACGCCGCCGCCTTGCCGGCGCCGGCCGTCTTCGTCGGGCACGACGCCGGGGGGCTCGTCGCGCTCGCCGCCGCCGCCCGCGGGACGGCCGCCGCGGTCGTGCTGCTCGCGCCGCTCGCTCCGGGCAGCCGCGCGGCCCGCCGGCTGGTGCTGGCCCCGCGGAGCCTGCTGGCACTCCTGGCCGGACGCCCGGTGCCGGTGCCGGCCGGCCCGGCCGCGGCGGCGTGGGCGGACCTGCCGCCGGCGCTGCGCGCGAGCACGGGGCCCGAGGACGCGGCCGCGGTGCGCGATGTCGTGTGGGGCCGAGTGCGCCCGGTGGCGGCCGCGGGGGTGCCGACCCTCGTCGTCGCGGGCGCGGGCGACCCGCTCCTGCCGCCGCCGGCCGCCGAGGCGCTGGCGCGCAGCCTCGGCGCGGAGTTGCGCGTGCTCGAGGGCGCGCGCCACTGGGTACTCGCGGGCGCCGGCTGGCAGCCGGCGGTCGCGCTCGTGCACCGCTGGCTCGTGCAACGGCTCGGGGAGCCGCTCCTCGAGACCTACGCCGAGGCGCTGGCGGACCGCGAGCCGAGCGACGACGAGTAGCTGGCCCCTAGTTCCGGAGACGGCAGCGGGCGACGTGCTCGAGCAGCGTCTCGAAGTCGAGCGGCTTCATCAGCGACGCCGCCACGCCGAGGCGCGCCACCTTCCGCTCCACGTCGCCGCCGCCGGAGAAGACGATCACCGGGATGGCCGCCAGCGCGGGATCCTCCAGCTGACGAAGCCGAAACTCGAAGCCGTCCATGGCGGGCAGCATCAGGTCCAGCAGGACGAGACACGGCCGCGGGGGTGCTCCGAGCCGGCGGAGCCCTTCCCGCCCGTCGGCAGCCGTCGCGACCTCGTAGCCTTCCCCGCTCAGCAGCTCGCCCAAGGCGTCGCGTAGATCCGGGTCGTCCTCGATGATCAGCACCGGTGCGCTCTCGGGAGGGGGCGCCATGGAGCAGTGTCACACCAGGATCTCCGCAGCACAATACTCGAAACGGGGGGCCGGGCCGAAGAAACATGCGTGAGCGTCCGTCGTCGGCTCGGGCGATGCGCTCATGCACCGTCGGGCCGACCGAGCGGTCATGAGCGGTCGCAGGCAAGTCGCGAGCCCGCGCCGTCGGCGATGATGCCATGGTGGGCGTCGGCGCGGTGACCATCCTTGACGGCCCGCCTCCGTGGCGCTAGGGTCACGGGCGTTGCGGAGGGTGCGCGCGCCTCTCTTCTTCCGCAGGGAGGCGACCACCGGCAACTCGGGCGCGGCCGGGCCTTCCAGGAGACGTGGATGCTGCTGATGATTGAAAGGCGGGGGTCTGCCTCGGGAGCCCGCCTCCTGACCGTGGCTTGAGATCGATGTCCTCCGAGACGAACGATCCCACGGCCGGACAGCGCGAGGCCGTCGAGCGCTTCGAGGCGGTCACCGACACCGCGCTCGCGCAGCTGTCGCTCGACGAGCTGCTCTACGAGCTGCTCGTCCGAGTGCAGCGTATCTTCAGCGCCGATACGGCGGCCATCTTGCTCCTCGACGGCGACGTGCTCGTCGAGCGCTCCGCCACGGGACTGGAAGAAGCAGATACGCGGGACGTCCGCATCCCCGTCGGCGCGGGCTTCGTCGGGCGCGTGGCGGCGGAGAAGCGGCCGGTCGTCATCGAGCAGGTCGACCACACCCAGCTCGTGCACCCCGTGCTCCGCGAGAGCGGGATCCGTTCGCTCCTCGGCGTCCCCATTCTCTTCGAGGGGAGGGTGATCGGCGTGCTCCACGTGGGCACCCTCCACCCGCGCCACTTCCGCCGGGACGATGCGCAGCTTCTCCAGGTGGTGGCCGACCGGATCGGGCTCGGGATCGAGTACTCCCGCCTCTACCAGGAGGAGTGCGCCGCCCGCGCCCGCTCCGAGGTCGAGCAGCGGCGCACCCGCTTCCTCGTCAACGTGAGCGCCCTCCTCGCCACGACCCTGGACTACGAGGCGACGCTGCGCAACCTCGCCCGGCTGGCGGTGCCGGAGCTCGGCGACTGGTGCGTGATCGACATGCTCGGCGAGCAGGCCGAGATGCGCCGGGTCGCGGTCGCGCACGTGGAGCCGGCGAAGGAACCGCTGGCGTGGGAGCTGGAGCGCCGCTACCCGACGCGCTCGGACGACGCCTACAGCCCGGCGCGAGTCGCCCACACGGGGCGGGCGGAACTCCTCCCGGAGGTCACCGAGGCCATCCTGGCCAAGGCGGCGCACGACGCCGCGCATCTCGACCTGCTCCGGCAGCTCGGGCTGGCATCGTCCATGTGCGTCCCGCTGATCGCGCGCGGCCGCACCCTGGGCGCGCTGAGCGTCGCGATCTCGCGATCGGGACGCCGCTACACCGAGGTGGACCTCGCCTTCACCGAGGAGGTCGCAGCCCGCGCCGCCCTCGCGGTGGACAACGCGCGCCTCTACCACGAGGCCCAGGAGACCAGCCGCCTGAAGGACGAGTTCCTCGCCACCCTCTCGCACGAGCTGCGCACGCCCCTCACCAGCGTGCTCGCCTGGATGTGGATGCTGCGGCGCGGCCGGCTCGACGGGCTCGCCGTGGAGCGCGCCCGCGACACGATGGAGAAGAGCATGCGCTCGCTCCTGCGCATCATCGACGACCTGCTCGACGTGTCGCGCGCGATCAGGGGCCAGCTCCGTCTCGAGGTGCGGCCGATCGGCCTCGTCCCGGTCATCCAGGCCGCCGTCGACGCCGTGCGCCCGGCCGCCAACGCCCGGGACATCCGGCTGCGGACCATCATCGACTGCGACGGCGGGCTGGTCCAGGGCGACCCGAGCCGGTTGCAGCAGGTGGTCTGGAACCTGCTGAACAACGCGATCAAGTTCACGCCCGCCGGAGGCCGCGTCCACGTTCGCCTGGAGCGCGGCGACGCCGCCGCGATCGTGACCGTGAGCGACAGCGGCCCCGGCATCCCGCCCGAGTTTCTCCCGCACGCGTTCGAGCGCTTCCGCCAGGCCGACGCGAGCGCGACGCGCGCGCAGGGCGGGCTCGGGCTCGGGCTCGACATCGTGCGCCACCTGATCGAGCTGCACGGCGGCAGCGTGAGAGTGGAGAGCCCGGGAGAGATGGGGGGCGCGACCTTCACCGTCACGTTGCCGTTACACGAGGCCGAGCGCGCGGCGGTCGACGCGGCGAGCCCACGGGCTGCGCCGGTCAAGCCGGAGCTGGCCGTCGCGCCCTCCTCGGCGCTCGACGGCGTGCGCGTGCTGATCGTGGACGACCAGGCCGACACGCGTGAGGTCCTGAGCGTGCTGCTCGCGGGCGCGGGCGCGGAGGTGCGGACGAGCGCCTCGGCCGCGGAAGCGCTCGCCACCCTCGCGCGCTGGCAGCCGGACGTCCTCCTCGCCGACATCGCGATGCCGGGCGAGGACGGCTATGCATTGCTGTCCGCGGTGCGGAGCCTCGCGCCGACGCGGGGGGGAGAGATCCCCGCGCTGGCCCTCACGGCCTACGCCCACCCGCAGGACAGAGAGCGTGCATTGGCGGCCGGCTTCCACGACTACATCGCCAAGCCGTTCGAGCCTCCCGCCTTGGTGGCGGCGATCGCCAAGCTCGCGCGCACTCGACGCCCGAGCCGGCGGGTCGCCGCGCCTCGGCCCGGGGGCATCATCATGCTGGTCGACGACGACCCGGGGACGCGCGAGTACAGCTGCGCGGTGCTGAAGGACTGCGGCTACCGCGTGCTGGCGGCGCAGGGCGGGGAAGAGGCGTTGCAAGTCTGGGCGCAGCATCGCGACGAGATCGATCTGGTCGTGACCGACCTGATGATGCCGCGGACCAGCGGGGTGGACGTCTACCGCACGCTGCGCCACGAGCGCGCCGACGTGCCCGTCATCGTCGTGTCCGGCTACCCGCTGGTGGCGGAGATGCTCGGCGCTCGGGGGGAAGGGGTGGTGGAGTGCCTCGAGAAGCCCGTCGCGCCGGAGCAGCTCGCGGCGTCGGTACGCCGCGCGCTCGCGCGGGAAGCCTACGCGGGGTGAGCGGACGCCTGCGGCGCCGCACCCCGTGCGACCCCGGGTCCCGAGCCTCGTCCTGGTGACCGACCGGCACGCGACCGCGGGCCGCGACCTCGTCGCCCTGGTCGCCGCCGCGCTCGACGCGGGCCTGCCCGCGGTGCAGCTCCGCGACAAGGATCTCCCGGGCGGGCCGCTCTTCGCGCTCGCCGAGCAGCTCCGCGAGGCGACCACGCGCACCGGGGCGCTGCTCTTCGTCAACGACCGCCTCGAGGTGGCCCTCGCGGTCGGCGCCGACGGCGTTCACCTGGGCGGCGGCTCGGTGCCCGCGGACGTGGCGCGCCGCCTGGTCGGCCCGGGTGCGCTGATCGGCGTCTCCACCCACGCGCCCGGCGAGGCGCCGCCGGACGCCGACCTCGCGTTCTTCGGGCCCGTGTATGCCACACCGTCCAAGGGCGGCGCGCAAGGCGAGGCGCGCCTCGCGGAGGCGGTGCGCGCGGCGGCGATCCCCGTGCTGGCGATCGGCGGCGTGACGGCCGCGCGCGTGCCGGCGGTGCGCGCGGCGGGCGCGGCGGGCGCGGCCGTCATCCGCGCCATCCTCGCCGCCCCCGACGCCGCCGCCGCGACGCGCGCGCTGCTCGCCGCGCTCGCCTGAGCGTGCTCACGGGCCTCCACGTTGACGCTCGGCCCCGGCCGGTCTACCTGGTGCGGCAGGAGGGCGTCCGATGAGCTGCATCTTCTGCCGCATCGTCGCCGGGGAGATTCCCGCCGAGGTGGTCGCGCGCGAGCCCGAGGTGGTCGCCTTCCTCGACGTGCAGCCGCTCGCCGACGGGCACGTGCTGGTCGTGCCGCGTGCGCACGCGGCCTCGGTCGAGGACCTGAAGCCGGCGGAGGCCGATGCGCTCTTCCGCGCCGTCGTGCGCCTGGCGGGGCCGGTGCGCAAGGCGCTCGGCGCGGCGGGCACGACCATCGGCGTCAACAACGGCGAGGCGACGGGGCAGACGATCCCGCACGTCCACGTCCACATCGTGCCGCGCTGGGAGGGCGACGGCGCGGGGAGCGTGCACACGATCTTCCCGCGCAACGCGAAGCGGAAGCTGCCCGAGGTGGGGGCGGCGATCCGGAAGGCGCTCGGCCAGCCCCCCCAACCGGGACGGGATTGACCCAGCCCGCCGACCCGACTAGCTCCGACGGGAGTGACGCGGCCGGACCCCACGGACGGCTTCCGCCGCGAGCGGCATCGCGGCTTCGAGCTCGACGTCGACGCCCTCGAGGAGCCCACGGACGGCTTCGCGCAGTCGGTCGTGCGCGGGCTCTCCGACCACCCGCGCTGGCTCCACTGCCGCTACCTCTACGACGACCGCGGCAGCGAGATCTTCGAGCGCATCTGCGAGCAGCCGGAATACTACCAGACGCGCACCGAGGCGGCGCTGCTCGCCGAGCACGCGGCCGAGATCCGCCGCACGGCGGCGGCGCCGACGCTCGTCG
>Ga0209056_10002562_pt1 | contig 19519 bp, 19 predicted proteins | sample GraSoiAngelo_114_FD_185876 | JGI IMG/M metagenome (GOLD analysis project Ga0209056, IMG submission 185876) | Grasslands soil microbial communities from the Angelo Coastal Reserve, California, USA - 14_0903_13_40cm (SPAdes) (version 2) | ecosystem: Environmental > Terrestrial > Soil > Grasslands...
CGCCGCATGGTGCCGGACGGGCCGCCCTCCATCCCGGTCGAGCGCGCCAGAATCCCCGCCGCTCGGCGTCGCGGCTCGGTAGAATCCTCTGGTCATGACAGTGGATCGGCCCGACCCCGAGGCGCTCCTCGCGCGCGTCAAGGAGGAGGCGGCCCGGCGGACTCGCGGGAGGCTGAAGATCTTCTTCGGCGCCGCGGCCGGGGTGGGCAAGACCCACGCGATGCTGGAGGCGGCACGGATCCAGCGAGCGGCCGGCGTCGACGTGGTCGCCGGGGTCGTCGAGACGCACACGCGCGCGGAGACGGAGGCGCTCCTCGCCGGCCTCGAGGTGCTGCCGCCCCGCATCGTCGAGTATCGGGGCGCCCCGCTCCGGGAATTCGACCTCGACGCCGCGCTGGCCCGCCGGCCGGCGGTGATCCTGGTCGACGAGCTGGCGCACACGAACGCCCCCGGCGGCCGGCACGCCAAGCGCTGGCAGGACGTCCTCGAGCTGCTCGACGCCGGCATCACCGTGAACACGACCCTCAACGTCCAGCACCTCGAGAGCCTCAACGACGTGGTGGCGAAGATCACGGGGGTGGTCGTGCGGGAGACGGTGCCCGATTCGGTGTTCGAGCAGGCCGACGAGGTCGAGCTGGTCGACCTCCCGGCGGAGGATCTTCGCCAGCGACTCCGGGACGGCAAGGTCTACGTGCCGGAGCAGGCCGCCGAGGCCGCGCGCCACTTCTTCCGCGAGGGCAACCTGATCGCGCTGCGGGAGCTCGCCCTGCGCCGGACGGCGGATCGCGTGGACGCGCAGATGCAGCGGTACCGGCGCGATCACGCCATCCAGACGACGTGGCCGGTCGCCGAGCGCATTCTCGTCTGCGTCGGCCCGAGCCCGTTCTCGGCCCAGCTGGTGCGCGCGGGCCGGCGACTCGCGACGCGGCTCGGTGCCGAGTGGATGGTCGCCTATATCGAGACCCCGGGCGGTGCCCGGCTCGCGGAGGACGCGCGGGCGCGCGTGCTCGAGACACTCCGCCTGGCCGAGAGCCTCGGCGCCGAGACCGTCATCCTGAGCGCGCCCCGCATGAGCGACGAGATCCTGAGTTACGCGCGGTCGCGCAACGTGAGCAAGATCGTCATCGGGAAGCCCGGTCGCCCGCTCTGGAAGCGTCTCCTCCTCGGCTCCATCGTGGACGCGCTGGTCCGGGGCAGCGGCGACATCGACATCTACGTCATCAGCGGCGACCGGGAGACGGAGCCGACCCGGCGCCCCCGCGCCCGGCCGCGGCCGATCGGGTGGCCGCCCTACGGGCTGGCGGTCGGGTCCGTCGTCGCCGCGACGGCGGTCGCCTGGGCGATGGTCCCGCGCTTCGAGCTGTCGAACGTCATCATGGTGTACCTGCTGGCCGTCGTCGCCGTGTCGATGCGGACGCCGCGCGGCGCCTCGGTCCTGGCGTCCATCCTCAGCGTGGTGGCCTTCGACTTCTTCTTCGTGCCCCCGTATTTCACGTTCGCGGTGGCCGATTCCCAGTACCTCCTGACGTTCGCGGCCATGCTCGTGGTGGCGCTGGTCGTCAGCGGGCTCACGGTGCGGGTCCGCGGCCAGGCGGAGGCTGCCGCCGACCGCGAGCGGCGGACCTCGGCCGTGTACGCGATGAGCCGCGAGCTGGCCGGCACCCGTGGGATCCAGCAACTGCTCGACGTGTCCCTCCGGCACCTGGCCGAGGTGTTCGGGGGGCGGATCGTGCTCCTGCTCCCCGACGCCACCGGCGGGCTGGAGCCGCGGGCGTCGATGCTCGCCCCCTTCTACCTGGATCAGAACGACAAGGCCGTCGCCCAGTGGGCGTTCGACCACCGCCAGATGGCCGGCGCGGGCACCGACAACCTCCCCGGCGCCCAGATGCTGTTCGTGCCCCTCATGGCCTCGCGGGGGACCGTCGGCGTCCTGGGGATGCGCCTGGGCCAGGCGCGCGTGCTCGACACCCCGGAGCAACGCCATCTGCTCGAGACCTTTGCGAGCCAGATCGCGCTCGCGATCGAGCGGGGCCTCCTGGCCGAGGAGGCGCAGGCGGCCCACGTCAGGGCCGAGGCGGAGCGCCTCCGGAACGCCCTCCTGAGCTCGGTGTCGCACGACCTGCGGACGCCGCTCGCGTCGATCACGGGCGGGGTCAGCAGCCTCCTCGAGAGCGGCGACAGTCTCGACGCGGAGACCCAGCGCGAGCTCCTTCGGACCGTCCACGAGGAGGCCGAGCGGCTCAACCGCCTCGTCCAAAACCTCCTCGAAATGACCCGACTGGAATCCGGGGCCGTGCAGGTGCGCAAGGACTGGCACTCGATCGAGGAGCTGGTGGGGGCCGCCCTCGGCCGCTTCAACCGGCGGCTGGGGCAGCGCCCGATCGTCACGCGGATTCCCGCCGACCTGCCGCTCGTGGCGCTGGATCCCGTGCTGATCGAGCAGGTGCTGGTGAACCTCCTCGACAACGCGCTGAAGTATACGCCGCCGGAGAGCCCGATCGAGATCGCCGCCCGGGTCGACGGCGACGGCGTGACCGTCGAGGTCGCGGACCGCGGGCCGGGGCTGCCGCCGGGGGAGGAACGGCGCGTGTTCGACAAGTTCTACCGGGGTCGGGCGGTGGCGGATCGCGGCGTCGGTCTCGGCCTCGCCATCTGCCAGGGGATCGTCGAGGCGCACGGAGGGCGGATCTGGGCCGAGAACCGGCCCGGCGGCGGCGTCACGTTCAGGTTCACGCTGGCCGGCAAGGATCCGCCGCCGCGGATGCCTCCCGTGGATGAGTGAGCCCGGGGGCGCGTCGATCCTCCTAATCGAGGACGAGCCGCAGATTCGCCGCTTCCTGCGCGCCTCGCTCGGGGCCCAGGGGTACCGGCTCGTCGAGGCCGTGACCGGCGAGGAGGGCCTCCTCCAGGCCGCGACGCGCCAGCCCGACCTCGTCCTCCTGGACCTCGGACTCCCCGACCTCGACGGCGTGGACGTCATCCGACGGCTGCGGGAATGGGCCGGCATCCCGATCATCGTCCTCTCCGCCCGCGGGCAGGAGCGGGACAAGATCGCCGCGCTCGACGCCGGCGCCGACGACTACGTGAGCAAGCCCTTCGCGGTGGGCGAGCTCTTCGCCCGGCTCCGCGTCGCGCTGCGCCGCTCGGCCAGCAGCGGCGAGCCGCCCGAGCCGACCTTCACGGTGGGAGACCTCCAGGTCGACCTCGCCAAGCGTCGGGTCCAGGTGTCGGCGCGGGAGGTACATCTCACGCCCATCGAGTACAGGCTCCTGACCACGCTCGTCCGCCACCCGGGGCGGGTCATGACGCACGAGCAGCTGCTCAAGGAGGTGTGGGGGCCGCCGTACGCGGGTCAGGCCCACTATCTCCGCGTCTACATGGCGCAGCTCCGCCGGAAGCTCGAGCGCGACTCCGCCCGCCCGCGCTACCTGTTGACCGAGCCCGGCGTGGGGTACCGGCTCGCCGCCGAGTGAGCCGCGGATCGAGCGGTGGAGGCCAGGGGGGCGAGGGAGGGGAGCGTCGGCCGCGTCCCCGGGGTCAGTTCGTCAGGCGCTGGACGTATTCCGTGAGGCGCTTGAAGTCGATCTCGGTGAGGTTCACGAAGCGGAAGGCGTAGTCGTTGCCCTCCCGGCGGACGAGCGGCGCGAGCAGGGAGAGCGCCGCCCCGCCGTCGCCGGGGGTGAAGTGGAGCCGGACCGCGGGCTCGGCGGCGATCGGCTCGCTCAGCCGGAGCCGCATCCCGAAGGTGCTGAGGTCGACGCACGTGCCGCTCCAGGTTGGACCACCCTGCTCGACGACCCGGACCGGGAGAGTCACCTGCGGCCGCACCGACCGTCGTCGGTTGCCCGCCTCCCGTTCGAGGTCGCGGTGCCCCTCGCGGGCTCGCACGGCGGCGTACTGGAGGACCGCGCGCAGGAGGTCCAGGGCGACGGGCTTGCGCAGAAAGTCGAGCGCCCCGAAGTGCAGGCAGCTCCGCGCGTCGCTTTCCGTCGCCGCGCCAGACACGGCGACGATCGGGATCTTGGAATCCCGAATGGCACGCAGCCGGAGGAACTCGTAGCCGCTCATCAGAGGCAGCCGGACGTCCAAGAGGATGATGTCGGGCACGGCGCTCTCGATCGCGGCCCGCGCCGCTTCCGCGCTCCGCGCCAGGATCGGCTCGTAGGCGAGGTGACGGAGGATGTCGCCGAACAGGACCCGCGTGTTCTCCTCGTCCTCGACCACCAGGACCCGTGGGGCTCCCGTCGACGTCCTCGCCTGCTCGGTTGACACGCGGCCCAAGGAATCTCCCTAAAACCCACCGTACCACGAGGGTGCCGACCGGCCGAAACTTCCGCGCGCGGGCGCGACCCTATGGCGCGGCCTCGAGGACTCGGGTAGCATCCCCCCCCGGGTGAACCGGGGGGACCCCCGCGGTGTCCTCGGCGCGGACGACGCGGCGTCGGGGCCGGCGACGACGCCGACGGATGCGGCGGCCGGGCAAGGCGGAGGAGGGCGGGTGGCGGAGGAGCAGCGCTGGGCCATGGTCGTCCGGTGCGCGCTGCCGTCGTGCCATCGGCCCCTCGGGGGTGTGGCGTACGTCCGGGAGGGGAAGGCGTACTGCGACCTTGGGTGCGCCGATTGGCGTGGCGCGGATCGGCGCCGGGACAGGGGGCTCCGACCGATGCCGGGAACTCGTCCAGAAGGAGAAGCGACCATGACCAGTGTCGAATCGAAAGAGGCCCGGGATCAGGCCGGTCGGTGGCTCGACGACGGCCAGCGTCTGCTCAACGTGCTCCTGACCGTCGTGAGCGACTACGATCGCCTGAACGACCGGGTCGACGCGGTCGAGCACGAGAACGAGCGGCTGCGCGGCTTGGTCTACGAGAACGAGCAGCTTCGCGACCGCCTCGAGGCCGCCGAGCGCGAACGCGATCGGCTCCTCGACGAGATGGCCCGGCGCATGGACGAGTTCGAGCGTGGCCAGCGCGAGCGGGAGGAAATTGCCGATCGGCTCTCCCAGTTCGTCAACGACGTCATGCTCCGCCTGCGCCCCCAGCAGGCGTGAGAGGCATCGCGGCCCGCGCGGTGGGCAGTGACGCAAACCGGCGAGGGGAAGGCGACATGGACGGCGCGACGATCCTGGCTGTAATAACCGCAGCCTCCGTGCTCGCGATGACCGCGATCGTCGCCCTGTCCACTCCACCGCGGACACCCTAGAGGGCGTGCGCCGGGGGGTGGAGTCAGTGGAGGAAGGGCTCCGATGGGTCCGCGGCGTGGTCCACGACAACGAGCGCCTGCAGCGTCGCGTGGAGACCGTCGAGCCCGAGCGTGACCGGCGCCGCGACGAGATCAAGCAGCCCCGGGCCGAGACCGAGCGCCACCGGCGGGAGCGTCGCGAGGTGGCCGATCACCTCACGCGCGTGTTGGACCAGGTTCTGGCGCGGCTTCGGCCTCAGGCCGCGTGACGGGTGGGTTGCCCGCCGGGCGTGTCGAGCGGGAACGCCTGGCGGGACGGCCGCCCCGGGGCCGGGCTGCCGGCGGCGGCGCGCGCCGTCGAGCTTCGTCAGAAGCTCGAGCCAGCCGAGCCACGCCCCAGGTCGCCGGGCTCGACATGGCCCTCGGTCCGCGCTTGAGTCCACGGCGGCCGAGGTCGGGCGCCATCCCGGCGTTCGCCGCTGGCCCGGGTCGCGCCAGACTCAGACGACCCCGGCCCTGTCTGTCGCGCCCCGGCGCGTCTGAAGCTTTCCCCGACCACGCCCGCCCTATAATTGGGCCCCGGAGACGGCCGTTCACCCGCGGCACCCGACGAGGAGCCACCCCATGGCGATGACGTTCGGAATCCATATCGGACATCTTGGAGGCCCCCTCCCGGAGATGCGTCGGCTCTGGAAGTTCGCCGACGCCAACGGCTTTGACTGGTTCTCGGTGTCGGACCACTTCCAGGAGTCGCCGCCGCAGGGCGGGGACATCGACTGCTTCGAGTCGGTGGCGACCCTGACGGCGGCCGCGCTCGAGACGACGCGTGTCCGGCTCGGCTGCCTGGTCTTCTGCGTCGGCTACCGCAACCCGGGGCTCTTGGCGAAGTCGCTGACCACGATCGATCACCTGTCCGGCGGGCGCGTCGAGTGCGGGCTCGGTGCCGGCTGGCACGAAGCCGAGCACCGCGCGTTCGGGTTCCCCTTCGAGCGGATCGGCGTCCGCGAGGATATGCTCGAAGAGTACGCGCAGATCGTCCGCCGGCTCTTCGACCCCGAGAAGGTATCCAACTTCGACGGTAAGCACTTCCGGCTCCAGGACGCGCGGAATAACCCCAAGCCCCTCCAGAAGCGGGCACGGATCTGGATCGGCGGGGCCGGGGAGAAGCGCACCCTTCGCGCGGTCGCCCGCTACGCCGACGGCTGGAACGCCCCTTACTTCGGCCCCGCGGAGTGGAAGGCCAAGAACGCCGTCCTCGACGGCTGGTGCGAGCGGGAGCGGCGCGACCCGAAGACGATCATGCGGACCGCGAACGTCGGGTTTTATCTGGGCGCCGATCGGCGCGGCGCCGAGCGGGCCGAGGCGCTCTACCAGTCGCACTTCGGCGCGGATCCGCGGAAGGGCCACCTGCGGGGCACGCCGGCGGAGGCCACGGAGCTGGTCGCGGCCTACCGCGATGCGGGCGTGGAGCGACTCAACATCGGCCTGCGCCAGGGACCGTACGATTGGGAAGCCCTCCAGGCCTACGCGGCGGAGGTGCTGCCCGCGTTCGGCTCCCGGCGCCCGGCGTGAGTGCCGCCCGGAGCGGAGCTCGAGCAGTCGCGTCGCCCGGCACACTCGAGAAGACCGCCGTACGAGGCTCTGCCGCCGTGGCCGCGGGCGGCGTCCGGCCTGGCGTGGGATGTGGCGTCGGCAAGCCGCGGGTCCTCCCGCGACCGTCGCCCACGACCGCGGGCGGCCCGCCCCGGGAGAAGGTCCGGGTCGGCGCGGGCGAGGGCGTGTGGCGATCGGCGCCGTGGGCGCGGCCCTCAGGACGTTCCTGAGCGACGGGGAGGCCCGCCCGGCCGAAACGCCGGTCCGCGTGACCACGAACGGCTTCCGGCGGCGATGGCGCTGGTCGGGCACTCGAGCGCCCGGGACCTCCGCGTTCGCCCCGTCCTTCCCGCCCGACGCTCGGGCCCCGAGCGTCACCTGCCGAACAGTCCGTGTCAGCTTTCGCACGGCTCAGACCGGGCCCTCGGCCGGCATAGATAGAAAACTGCTGGCCGGTCAAGGAGTTATACCTGGCGTCGTTCTTGCTGGTTCGCTGGACGATAGTGGGCGTATCCCCCGGGACAGGCCCGGGCGGCGCTCCGCGTTTCCGACTCCTGCTTCCGGGGAGGCCGCGATGTCCGAAGCGATCCGAGGCGAACTCCACCATCACGAGCCCCTGAGCCTGCACACTTCGCTCCGCGTGGGCGGCCCCGCCGACATTTTGGTCGTTCCGCGGGACCTCGAAGATCTCCGGCTGGCGCTCACGTTCGCCGCCCGCGAGAGGCTCGCCGTCGAGGTGATCGGCGGCGGTAACAATCTCCTCGTCAGGGATGGCGGCGTCCGCGGTCTCGTCGTGAAGCTCGACCGCGCCTTCGCCCACGTCGACGTCCGGGAGGACGAGGCCATCGTGGGGGCGGGAATGACGCTCTCGGCGCTGGTCCGAGAAACGGCCGCGAGGGATCTGGGCGGCATCGAGTGCCTGGTGGGGATCCCGGCGACAGTCGGGGGCGCCCTCGCCATGAACGCCGGCACGTCCGACGGATCGATCGGCGACTTCGTCGCGGCCGTCTACCTCCTCCATCCGGACGGCACGCTCGGCGAGCTCCGGCCGGGGCCCGGGGCGTTCACGTACCGGGCGTTCGACTACCCGTCCGGGGGCGTCCTGATCGGGTGCCGCCTCCGCCTCGAGCGGCGGCCGCGCGCCGACGTTCAGCGGGAGATCAAGCAGCGGCTCAAGGCGAAGAAGGCCACACAGCCGCTAGCGCTCGCCTCGGCCGGCTGCGTGTGGAAGAATCCGCCGGGAGACGTCGCCGGCCGGCTCATCGAAGAGGTGGGGCTCAAAGGCAAGCGGATCGGCGGCGCCGAGATCTCCGCGACGCACGCGAACTTCATCGTGAATCGAGCCGACGCGACCGCGGCCGACGTGCTCGCGCTGATGGACGTCACGCGCGAGCGGGTGCACGCCCGGCGCGGCGTGCTGCTTGAGCCCGAGATCCGCGTCATCGGCGAGCCGGGCTCGAGCGGCGCCGGCGAAGACGTCGTCTTCGACTGGGACATCCTGACGATGGACACGGGCGGGCGGCAGCTCGTGCCCGCCACCCGAGAGGACCGCTAGGCCGAGTCTGGCCCGGCCCTCTCCGCCCGCCCGCGGCCGCGCCTCGGGGCGATCTGAAAGAGCGTCGCCCCGCCGGGGGGCGGGCCCAGCAACTCGTCCTCTACTTCGCGGGCCGACCGGCTCCGCGCCGCTCGAGCTTCGGCGCGCCCGCCCACGCTCGCCGGTCGGGTTCCCGCCGGTGACTGACCGTCGCGAAGCCCGCGGCAGGCATCTTGACGGCCCCCCGTGGCGCAGCCTAAATTTGAATCACCTGCTACTGGAAGCCGGCCCCGGTCCGCGGGCGAGGCGCCTGGGCCGACCCCGCCCTTCGCGACCGCCGGCCCCGAGGCCCCTGGCGTCGTTCTCGGCGCCGCCGCGGGTCGGGTTGATGTCCGAACGCCCCCGAGACGCAGTGCCACAGACGACGTCTAAGCGTCTAAGGAGAGCGTATGCTGCCGCTGCCGTCGGTGCTGGTCGTTGACGACGATGCCGGCATGGTCGACACCCTCGTCGACATCCTCTCGGCCCGGCGGTACCGGGTGGAGACGGCCCATTCCGGGGACGCGGCGGTGGCGATGGTCCGGCGCATGCCGTACGACGCCGTGCTCATGGACATCCAGATGCCCGGCCTCAACGGGGTGGAGGCGCTCAGGCAGATGAAGGGGCTCGCCCCCGGGCTCAGGGTGATCATGATGACGGCGTTCACCCGGGACGAGCTCGTGGAGGAGGCCAGGCACGCCACCGCGCTCACGGTCTTGCCAAAGCCGCTCGACATGGACTGGGTGCTGGCCCTCCTCGGCCGCGTCACCGGTCCGACCGCTCCCGGCGCCCCGGGGGGCGGATGATCGAAACCGGTCGCGTCCTCGTCATCGACGACGACCCCGGGACCTGTCATACGATCAGCGACGTGCTCGAGCTGCACGGTCACGCCGTCGAGTCGGCTACGGCCGGGTATGCCGGTCTCGAGCGGCTGACCGCGACGCCCGTGGACGCCGCCATCGTCGATATCAGGCTGCCCGACATCTCCGGGCTCGACCTCCTGCGCGCCATCCGCGCGTCGAGCCCCGACACGGAGGTCATCTTCATCACCGGCCACGGCTCGGTCGCCACGGCCGTCGAGGCCGTGAACGGCGCGGCCTTCAGCTACCTCACCAAGCCCTTCGAGATGCCGCAGCTGGTCGCGGCGCTCGAGAAGGCGCTGGAGAAACGCCGCCTCGGGCGCGCGCTCCGGGATTCGGAGGCCCGCTACCGCGCGCTGGTCGAGGGCTCGATCCAGGGCTTGTCCATCCATCGGGGATTCGCCATCGAGTTCGCCAACGCGTCCCTGGCGGCGATGTTCGGCTACGCCGGCCCGCCGGAGCTGATCGGCCGCGACCTCCGGGTGCTGGTCGCCCCTGACGAGATCCCCCGCGTCGAAGGCTACGCGGCGGCCTGCCAGGAGGGTGGGCCCGCCCCGCCGCGCTACGAGTTTCAGGGGGTTCGCCGGGACGGAACGCTGATCTGGGTCGAGACCCTGATGTCAGTCACGTCGTGGCGGCACGGTACGGCGCTCCTCGCAACGTTCGTCGACGTGACCGAGCGAAAGCGGCTCGAGGACCACCTCCGGCAGTCCCAGAAGATGGAGGCGATCGGGCGGCTCGCGGGCGGGGTGGCGCACGACTTCAACAACCTGCTCACGGTGATCAGCGGCCGCGCCCAGATCGAGCTCCTGCGGCCTGAGCTCTCGGGGCCGTCCCGGCGGAACATCGACCTGATCGCCGAGGCCGCGAGCCGCGCCTCCACGCTCACCAAGCAGCTCCTGGCGTTTAGCCGGAAGCAGGTCCTCCAGCCGCGGGTGCTCGACGTGGACATCGTGGTGGCGCGGATGGAGCCGCTGCTCCGGCGGCTGATCGGCGAGGACATCGACCTCGTCACGGCGACGGAACCCGGGCTCGGCCGGGTCAGGGCCGACCCGGGCCAGCTCGAGCAGGTCGTCCTGAACCTGGCCGTCAACGCGCGGGACGCCATGCCCCGGGGAGGGCGGCTCACCGTCGAGACCGCGAACGCCGAGCTGGACGAGGCGTATGCCCGCCAGCAGGCCGACGTCCACCCCGGCCCGTACGTGATTCTCGCCGTGAGCGACACGGGGGTGGGGATGGACGCCGAGACGCGGGCCCACCTCTTTGAGCCGTTCTTCACGACCAAGGGCGTCGGCGAGGGGACGGGCCTCGGCCTCGCGACCGTCTACGGGATCGTCAAGCAGAGCGGCGGCCACATCACCGCGTATAGCGAGGTCGGGCGGGGTACGACCATCAAGATCTACCTGCCGCGGGTCGACGCGGCCAGCGAGGTCCGCGGGGCGGAGCCCGAGCCCGTCGTGCTCCGCCGGGGCTCGGAGACGGTGCTGCTGGTCGAGGACGACGAGGCGGTCCGCGAGCTCACCTGCGAGGTGCTCGAGATGCACGGCTACACCGTGCTGGCCGTGGCCGACGCCGGCGAGGCGCCGCGGGTGCTCGAAGGGGCGTCGCGCCCGATCCACCTGCTCGTGACGGACGTAGTGATGCCGCGACTGAGCGGGCGCGAGCTCACCGAGCGTCTGCGTTCGCTCAGGCCGGGCCTGAAGGTGCTCTACATCTCGGGGTACGCCGGCACGGCCGTCGTCCATCACGGCGTCCTCGATCCGGGCACCCCCTTCCTCCAGAAGCCCTTCACGCCGGACGCCCTCTTGCGGAGCGTGCGGAAGGTGCTCGACGACGGCGGCTAGTCGCCGGGGGGAGTGGAGGAACCCCGGGACCCCGCGCCCGCGTCTCAAGGGCACGGGCCGCCGGGGAGGGACCGTCGTGATCGAGGAAGGCCGACGCGGGGCGCTGCTGACGCTGGGCCCGGAGGCTGCCCCCGGGCCGACCGGCGCCGGGTCCGGGACGGGGTCCGCCGACCCGGCCGAGCGCGAGGCCCTCGACGCGTACTCGCAGGCGGTGGTGTCGGTCGCCGAGGTCGCGGGGCCGGCCGTCGTCGGCGTGGCGGCGGGCCGGCCCGACGGCCACGGCGCCGGGCGAGCCGGCGCGGGGTCGGGCGTGATCATCGCCCCCGACGGCTACGTGCTCACCAATAGCCATGTCGTCGAGGGCGCGGAGCGGCTCGAGCTCACGCTGCCCGACGGCCGGAGCCTCGGCGGGCGACTCCTCGGCAGCGACCCCGCCACGGATCTCGCTGTCGTCCGGGCGGACGCGGCCGATCTTCCCCCGGCGACGCTCGGCGACTCGGCGGCGCTCCGGGTCGGGCAGCTCGTGGTCGCGATCGGCAACCCGCTCGGCTTCCAGTCGACGGTCTCGGCGGGCGTGGTGAGCGCGCTCGGACGCTCGCTCCGGAGCCGGACGGGCCGGCTGATCGAGAATATCATCCAGACCGACATCGCGCTCAATCCCGGCAACTCGGGCGGGCCGCTCGTCGACTCCCGGGGACGGGTCGTCGGCATCAACACGGCCATCATCGCGATGGCCCAGGGCATCAGCTTCTCGATCCCGGTGAACACGGCCAAGTGGGTGGTGGCCCAGCTGCTGACGGTCGGGCGGGTGCGCCGGAATTACCTCGGGTTCGTCGGTCAGCGGCGGCCGGTCGACCGCCGGCTCGCGCGCGCTCGCGGCCTCGCGACCGAGGCGGCCGTCGAGATCGTCGCGGTGGAGCCGGCCAGCCCGGCCGCCGCGGCCGGGCTCCGGGAGGGGGACATCGTGGTCGCGGTCGAGGGCCGGCCGGTGACGAGCGTCGACGACGTGCACCGGCTCCTGACGGAGTGGCCGATCGGCCGCCCGGTCAGGCTGACCGCGCTCCGGCGGACGGAGATCGTCGAGACGACCGTCACGCCCGCCGAGGCCCCGTAGCCGCAGCCCGCGCGCATGAAGGTGATCTCCGGCGGGCAGACCGGCGCCGATCGCGCCGGCCTCGACGCCGCCGCGGCGCTCGGGCTTCCCACCGGCGGTCACGCGGCCGCCGGATTCTGGACCGAGTCCGGCGCCGACCCGGGCCTCGAGCGTCTCGGCCTGACCGCGGGCGGCTCCCCGGAGTTTCGGACGGAGCGGAACGTCCTCGACGCCGACGCCACCGTCATCTTCGCTCCCCGCGCGCCGGCCGGCGGCAGCGAGCTGACGCGGGCGCTCACCCTCCGGCACCGAAAGCCCGCCATCGTCCTCGATCCCTGGGCGCCGGCGGCCGCCGGCGCGCTGGCCGAGTTCCTGCGCGCCCAGGCGCCGACGGTCCTCAACGTCGCGGGCGATCGGGAGTCGCAGTCACCCGGAATCTACCAGCGGGTCCGGGAGCTCCTGACCACGGTGCTCGCGAGGGCGGCGCTTGACGGCCAGCGCCCCCCGCCCTAGCGTGCCCGCATGCGGCTCCCGCACCGGCCGGTCGGCGTCGTCGCGCTCGTCGTCCTTCTCGCCGGCTGCGCCACCGGGGAGCAGGCCGGTCGGGACGAGCGGGACCGAACGCTGGTTCTGCTCAGCCACTCCGACTGGGACGACAAGATCGCGGACGCGCTGACGAAGCAGGGCCTGAAGGTCGCCGAGCGGGAAGGCCCGCCGGCCTCGCCGGCGAGGTACGAGCTCACCGTTCGCTTCGGGACACGGCTGGACTACTGCGTGTTGAACGACTCGGAGAAATATTCGTCGGTGACCTACGAAGTCCGCGAGCTCGAGACCAAGGCCGTCGTGGCCACCGTGCGCGCCGCGGGCTGGACCGGACCCTGCCTCGTCCACTGGACCGAAGTGTTCGACGAGCTGGCGGAGAAGCTGGCCCGGCAGCTCCTGGGGTCCGCCCTCACGCCCGGCGGCTGACGGCGGGATCGCGGGGCGGCGGGCGCGCGGGCTGCCCAGCGGGAACCGGTGGAGGGTCCGGATGTCCGGCCCCCGCAGCTGCCGTAGCCGCCAGGTCGCCGCTTCGCGAGGAGCCGGCTCAGCCGCAGGCCGGCGCGGGGGCGCCGCCCACGACCGAGACGCCCGTGCGGCTGCTCGCCGTCGATCGCCCTCGGCGGGTGGCCCGCCCCGCGGGTCAGCCCCGGGTCACCCCGCCGCCGGTCGGGCTCACCGGCGCGCCGCGGCCGGCGGCGGCTCGAATCCGAAGCGCTTCAGCACGGCTTGCCCCGCCGGACCGACGAGACGGTCCAGGAACGCCTCGGCGAGAGCCGGTTCGGCGGCGTCGCGGAGGACGGCCACCGGGTAGAGGATCGGACCGTACGTGTCCTCGGCGGGGCGGAACGCCTCCCGTACGCGGCCGGGCCGGGTGGCCGCGTCCGTCGTGTAGACGAAGCCGGCGTCGACTTCGCCGCGGGAGACGTAGTCGAGCGCCTGCCGGACGTTCTCGGCGAACACGATCCGGGGCTGGAGCCTCTCCCAGAGACCGAGGGCCCGGAGGCTTTCTGCCGCGTACTGGCCGGCGGGAACGGTCTTGGGGTTGCCGACCACGATCCTGGCCAGGCCGGCCGCGAGCAAGTCCGTGGGCCGGCGGAGCTCGAGACGAGAGTCGGCGGGCGTGACGACCGTCAGAACGTTTCGGGCGAAGACCCGATGGGTCTCGCCGCGGATCAGCCCCCGCCGCGCGAGGTCGTCCATCTGTCGGTGGCTCGCCGAGATGAACAGATCCACCGGCGCCCCGGCCTCGATCTGCTGCCGGAGCTCCCCCGACGAGCCGAAGCTGTAGCGGAGCGTGACCCCGGGATGGGACCGCATGAAGGCGCGCCCGATCTCTTCCACGGCGTCCTTCGTGCTGATGGCGGCCGAGACGGTGACCTCCTGCGCCCGGGCGGGTGGGGCCAGGCCCGCGGCGGCGAGCAGGGCCGGGAGGAGGAAGCGCGCGACCGTGGTCCGCGCCGAACTCACGCGTCGGTCCCCTCGCCCGGCCGCGTCCGGCCCGACGCCCCGGACGCCCCCCGGGTCGCGCCGGCGGTGGGCGCGGCCCACCGTCGGTCCCGCGGCCGCGCCCATGGTGGTGCCGAGAGTGGACCCGTCGCGCGGGCGGCGGCCCTCGACCGCCCGACCAGGGGCCAGACGGCCAGCCAGCCGCGCGTTCGGTCCGAAGCCGACGAAGTCCGTCGCGTGTCGCCGGGGGCCGGTCATCGGCGCGCCGGCGCGATCCGCGCGGCGATCGCCTGGCCGACCTCGCCGGTCGAGGCCAGGCCCCCCAGGTCGCGCGTGAGAAGCTTCCCCTCCTTGACCTGCTCCTCGACCGCGGTCACGACCGCGCGCGCCGCGTCCGGGTGGCCGAGGTGCTCGAGCATCATCGCGCCCGTCCAGATCTGGGCGATCGGGTTGGCGACGCCCCGCCCGGCGATGTCGGGGGCGGAGCCGTGCACCGGTTCGAACATCGACGGATACTCCCGCTCCGGGTTGATGTTGCCGCCCGGCGCCAGGCCGATCGAGCCGGCGATGGCCGGGCCGAGGTCGGACAGGATGTCGCCGAACAGGTTGCTGGCCACGACGACGTCGAACCAGTCGGGATGCTGCACGAAGTGGGCGGTGAGGATGTCGATGTGGTACTGCGCGGTCGTGACGTCGGGGTACTCCCGGCCCATCGCGGCGAAGCGCTCGTCCCAGAAGGGCATGCTGTGGATGATGCCGTTCGACTTGGTGGCCGAGGTGAGGTGGCGCCGGGGCCGGGTGCGGGCCAGTTCGAACGCGTAGCGCATGACCCGGTCGCACCCGCGGCGCGTGAACACCGACTCCTGGACCGCGACCTCGTCCGGCGTGCCGCGATGCAGGCGCCCGCCGATCTCCGAGTACTCGCCCTCGTTGTTCTCGCGGACGATCAGCATGTCGATGTCGGCCGGGCCGCGGCCGGCGAGCGGGGAGTGCGCGCCGGGGAGGAGCCGGACCGGGCGCAGGTTGACGTACTGGCGGAAGGCGCGGCGGATCGGGATCAGGAGGCCCCAGAGCGAGACGTGGTCGGGCACGCCCGGGAATCCGACGGCGCCGAGGTAGATCGCGTCGAAGCGCCGGAGCTGGTCGAGCCCGTCCGCCGGCATCATGCGGCCGGTCTCGGTGTACGTCTGGCAGCTCCAGTCGAAGGTGGTCCAGTCGAGCTCGAAGTTGAAGCGGCGGGCGGCGGCGTCGAGAACCCGCGTCCCCTCCGGCACGACCTCCCTGCCGATCCCGTCGCCGGGAATGACCGCGATGCGGTGCCTCATCTCGTTCTCCTCGTCAGATCGCGCTGACCCCCTTCCAGGGGTGCGCGCGCAGCGCCTGCTCGTTGATATCGGCGCCCCAGCCCGGCGCCCGCGGGATCGCGAGGTACCCGCCGCTGATCTCGGGCGGCCGGGTGACCAGCTCCGCCTTCCAGGGGACGTCGTCGATGTCGATCTCCATGATGCGCACGTTTGGGAGCACGGCGCAGAGGTGCGCCGAATGCAGGTCCGCCAGATGGCTGTAGTAGTTGTGGGGCGCGATGGCGATCTCGTAGCACTCGGCCATGCGGCCGATCGTGACCGCCTGGCTCCACCCGTTCCACGGCACGTCGATGATCGCGACGTCCATCGCCTGCAGCTCGAGGAACGGGCGGTACTGACGGGTGGTGACGAGGCTCTCGCAGGAGGCGATGCGGGTCGAGGTCGACTGCTTCAGCTGGAGCAGCGCCCGGGGGTCCCAGTTGTCGTACTCGAGCCACTGCAGGTCGAACGGCTCGAGGAGCTTGGCGATGCGCATCGCGCCCTCGGTGCGGAAGTTGTAGTTCAGGTCGAGCGCGACCCCGACGTCGGGCCCCACCGCGGTGCGGAAGGTGCCGATCAGGCGCTCGATCGCGCGCAGGATCTCGGCGCTGGCCACGCCGTCGGTCGTGTTGGGCCCGCGGCCGAACCCGGGGAAGTACACGGTCGCCGGGTCGCCCGGAATGACGATGTTCGTCTTGAGGGCGGTGAAGCCGCGGCGAACCACCTCCCGCCCGAGCGCGGCGATGTCGTCGAGCGTGCGGAGGGGCGGCGTGCCGAGCGCCGGGCCGTGAATGGCCCGCGTCGTCCCGCAATGGGACCAGTAGAGCCGCACCCGGTCGCGCAGGGGCCCGCCGAAGAGCTCGTAGACGGGAACGCCGAGCGCCTTGGCCTTGATGTCCCAGAGCGCGAGCTCGATGCCGGCCATCGCCTTGTGCGAGACGCCGCCCAGGTTCTGGCGCGTTCGCCGCAGCATGTCCCAGTAGCGGAGCTCCACCGCGCGCGGATCCTCGCCGACCAGGAGGTCCTCGAAGTCCCGCACGCAGCCGGCGATGCCGTACGGGTTGCGGTTGTCGCTGCACTCGCCCCAGCCGTGGAGTCCCTCGTCGGTGTCGACCTTGACGAAGGTCCAGGGCCGCCAGCCGCCGTCGCAGTGAAGAGCTTCGACCTTCGTGATCCGCATGCGTCCTCCGCGCGCGCGCTCCGCCTCGGCTTTATATCACAGCCCGCCGCCCCCGGGACCGCGGACGCCGACGGGCGCGGCTCGGCCCCGGCCGAGGGGCCGTCCGGTTGACGAGGTGAGCCGGCGCCACTCGAGTGCTGGCCCCCGCTCACCCCGCGCCGGCAGGACAGACGGGCGGCCCTGGCCATCGGACGGCGCGCGCAGATCTTCGCGGCGAACGCGGAAGCGGGGGCCCGTCGTGAGATCCCGCCAGACGTTCGACCGGATCGTGAGCGAGTCGGTGGGGCGATCTCCTGAAGCCGATCCTCGGCGACCGCCACGGGCCGTCGGACGGGCGACTGCGTCCGGCTGCGCCTCGCGTCGCGCAGCCGCGTTCGCCGGGTCGGGGGCGGCCGGCTACTGCGTCTGCCCGGCCAGGAGCTTCGCCACGGCGTCGAGCCTGTCGGACGCGCAGGCCCACAGATCGGGAAGCCCCTCGGAGCCGGCGATCAAGCCCACGAACGCCGGGTCGTCGGCCTTGAACTTCCACTGCGCGGCGTCCCGGTCGATCGAGCGCTGGAGCTGGGGGCATTCGGCGATCGCCGGGTCCCGGCCCACGCCGGCAAAGTCACCCTTGTCGGCGTAGACGCTCCACGCGGACGCGGCGAACGCGTAGAGCCGCATCGCCGTCGTGAGGGCCTTCTTCACGTCGGCGCGGGGGTCGCCGTCGTCGGCGCGGTAGCGGTCGACGAGGGCCGTGGCCTGAACGACGCGCGCCTTGTACTCTTCGGGGCTCGCGCCCGGTACGGCGGCGGCCCGCAGGTCAAGGAGGGCCCGCAGCGCGTCGCGCAAGGTCGACGGCGACAACCTGGCCAGGACGATGGTCGAGCCCGATGGCGCCGGAGGCGCGGTCTCGGCCGCCCTCGCCGCGGGGGGGGTGGGCCCGGGCTCGGCGGGTGGCGCCGGTTCGCGCCGCGCCGTCGGGGATTCCGCCGGTGCCGGCGCCGAGTCGGCGGGCGTCGGCGGGACGGCGGCCGCGGGCCCGGCGACCGCTGCCGGCTCCGGGGCGGCGCTCGCCGGAGCAGAGGCCGGCGGGGCCGGCCCGAAGGCGAGGCTCAGGACGAGCCGCTGAGCGATCGTTCGCTCCCGTCCCTGCACCTCGATCACGAGGCCCTTGGGCGTCATCCCCTTGATGACGCCGACGAGCTTCTGTCCGGTCGTCAGCTCGACGACGTCCGCCACCGACGGCGGCGACCAAACGGCGCCGACGACGACGGCGAGGGCCGCGCCGCGGAGGGTTCGTCTCAGGCCAGGACTGCTCGGTCTCACGTCTGGCGGCGGTGCCGGCCGCCGGCGACGGCGGACGCCTCTCGCGGCGCCCGCCCGCCGTCAGCGGGACTGACCGGGGCCCCGGGACGGACGCCGAGTGCCAGGCTCTCCCGCGCTCGAATCGACTGGTGCACGATGCCCTCCTCGGGCTATTGTCGCATGGTCGCTGCTGTAATCGCGCCGGCGCCGGCACGGTGCCGGCGCGGACGAGAGAGTGTCGACGCCAGGAAGACGATACGCGGCACGCGCCGACGGCCACGAGGGCGACCGGGCCGGCCTGACGGAAGCGCTCTCGGAGCGCGGACCGTGATGAACCGGCCCGGGGCGGTCCCGGCCGCCGTGCCCGGGAGGTCGTCTCCGGCGCCCCCCCCGCGGTTTAGGCTGACGACTCCATGCTGATCGTCATGGTCTCGCTCGCGGTCGGGCTCCTGGGACTCCTCTCGACCCGCGCCGCGCTGCCGCGGCTGGCCGAGGGCGGTGACCCCCACGCGCCCTGGGCTCTCGGCCTCGTCGGCCTCGCCCCGGCGTGGGTGATCACCTTCGTTGCCCTGCTCGGCTCGTCGCCCGCGCCGCGGCTCCCCGTCTGGTCGGCGGCGGCGTGGATCGCGTCGTCGTCGGCCGCGCTGCTCGGGGCGATCGTCACCGAGGCCCTGGTCCGGGGCGCGAGCGCGTCGGGCGGCCGCCCCCTGGCCTGGTACTGGACCTACGGCCTGGCGGCCCTCCTGCCGGCGTGGCTCATCGCCATCCTCGGCAACGTGGTGCGCTGAAGTCCGGAACCGAGGGCGGGAACTACTGGAAGCGGACGCTCCCGAGGAGCGCGTCGAAGGCGGAGCGGTACTCGACGTACTGCGAGCGTGTCGCGGAGATGACGATGCCCAGGCCCCGGCTGGCGCCCGCGGTCACGTAGACTTCCTGGAGGGTGGTGAGGGTGGCGCCGTCCGGGCGGGACAGGTCCCGGGAGGCGATGATCTTGCGCCAGGGCCGCCGGCCAAGCTCGACCGTCGTCGGCGTGCTCTCCGGGCGGGCCGAGGCGATTCCGATTCGCAGGAGGTCGTCAGGGCGCGTTCCTGTCGGAAAGCGCCGCAGGTCGAAGCGCGTGACGACGATCGTGGGGTTCGGGCCCGGCGCCTCTCCGGGCCCGTAGCGCGTGAACCGGACCAGCAACTCGATCGGCTCGCCCCCGGACGGCGCGAGCCGCGTGTCGCCGCGCTGCCTGGCCTCGGCCTCTGCCTGCTGCCGGAGCGTCGGGCCCGCCGTCATCCACCAGCCCGCCGGCTTCGCGAGCGAGAAGTGGGTGACCGTGTCCGTGAACACGTCCTGCGCCGAGGGGCGGGGCGCGATGGACGGCGGCACCCCGACGCGCTGGGCCAGGACGAGGGCGGCGCCGACGATCACGAGGCCGAGGCCCGCGAGCGTGGCCGGCTTCATGCGAGGGTGACCCGGAGGACTTCCTCGACGGTCGTGGTGCCGTCGATGACCTTGAGGAGGCCGGCCTGGCGGAGGGTTCGCATGCCCTGGCTCTCGGCGACCTCGCGGAGCTCCGAGGTGGGGGCGTTGC